>Ga0315298_1007071_pt1 | contig 14959 bp, 10 predicted proteins | sample WHS_1_MG_FD_203077 | JGI IMG/M metagenome (GOLD analysis project Ga0315298, IMG submission 203077) | Extremophilic microbial mat communities from Washburn Hot Springs, YNP, Wyoming, USA - WHS_1_MG | ecosystem: Environmental > Aquatic > Thermal springs > Hot (42-90C) | place: USA: Wyoming... | reverse complement strand
AAACACCTTTCGCCTTTGAATCGAATTCGGGTGAAGCCGCCCCCATGAAATGGGGTAGCAAAATCAATCCGTCTGACCCAGGAGGAACCTGTGCAGCTTCAAGTGTTAGCAGATCGTAAGAATCCAGGCCCATTTTATCGGCTGCCTCAATTTCAACATGACCAAAGTTATCTCTAAACCATTTTAAGATTGCCCCCGCCGTATGACACCAAGGTTGTAAAAAATATTTGCCTGGAGCAGCATGATAGTGACACGGCATTCTACGCATGGGATCTAAAACCATTTTATTCGTAGTTGCAACAATGGCAAGCGCGGCACCTGTAGTTTCAGAAACTACTCCTGGCTCTATGTTTCCTACTCCTACGGCACTTGCTGCCTGATCATAAGCCCCAGTCGATACCGTGGTATGTTTGCAAAGCCCTGTTTCTTTCGCCACTTTTTCATCAATATCCCCTGCTGGCACACCAGAAGATTTAAGCTCCGGAAGATTATCCTCATCTAAGCCTATAAAACTGAGAATATCGTTCCACCATCTTTTACGAGATATGTCGAAAAGCAGGGAGGAAGAGACTATGGAATAGTCGGTTATAAATCTGCCTGACAGCCTATAGATGAAGTAGTCTTCAAGCAACAGAAACTTATGCACCTTTTTGAATACTGCAGGCTGGTTTCTCTTTAACCAGAGTATCTTGGTAGCAGTCCATGTTGAAATAACATCATTCTGCCCCGTAATACGATATACTTCATCCACCCCGAATTCGCGTTTTATAATTTGAGCCTCTTCCTCCGATCTATTATCGAGCCATACTATCACCCTGCTTAAAGGATACCCGTCTCTATCCAGCATTACAAAGCTCTCTCCCTGGCTCGATACGCTGACGCCCAAAATTTCTTCAGCGTCTATTTTCGATATGCTTAAAACTTTACCAAGCGACTCTTTAAAGGCATTCCAATAGGTTTCCGCCTCTGCTTCCACAAACCCTGGTTTAGGCATAATCAGTGGGTATTCAGTCCTGCCGGATGCAACAACTTTACCACTTAGATCAAAGAGAACGCATTTCACAGCTGTTGTGCCAACATCAACTCCTAACAAATAGCTCATAATCATCCCCCAACTATTTCAACCATTCACTTATAGTGTTGACGCATCTCTTCGCAACGAGGCATCCTAAGTATATCCTCTAGGAGGCTTCTTGCTTGCTCTTCGCATCTCGTCCACGGATCCATCATGATAAGCTCGAGCAGAAGCTCTTTACTCCCACTTTCATAGGCTTCGAGCTCAACCTCGACGGGCGCAACCCTATCACGCATTATGTAAGCAATCAATGGTTTAGGCAGCCCGCTAGTCCTGATTCCTTGAACACCCCTTTTACTAACCAATGCTGGAACCTCTACCTCAAAATCTCTTGGTACACCCGGGACAAAATCTCCGGTATTAATTATGTTGACTATGAATACTCGTGGCACATCGCATGCAATTGATTCTAGCAGGGGAACTATTATCTCTCCAGATTTCTCAGGTGGAAAAATGCTTGTAACCTTAACAGTTTTATCATTCGCCATCCTGATCAGGCTTGCAACAGGATCCTCTTTCGGAGGCTCAAGCACGAAGCCCCACCATTTGCGCGGATTCTCTCCCCACTTACGTTCTGCATCATCATTCACATGATACCACCAAGGCCATGATCCACCGCCCGGCGTGCATGTATCCCCAATTGGAAATACTCCGAATTTTCTGTAGAGGTCTACGGCTTTGGGACCTAAAGCGTCACTTGGTGGACAAGTCTTCCAGTATCTTGACGCCTCCTCCTCTATCCATTTGTTTAAAGCTGGAAACGCATCCTCACCCTTATGGTAGAAACGTGTCAACCATATGAAGTGATTCACGCCAGGCGCCTCAAACGTTATGTCTTCCCTGCGGAAACCCAGTATATTCGCAAGATGGTATACGCCGCTGAAGCCATGACATAGTCCAACGAAGTTCAGCTTAGGGTATTTCCGCCCGATATAAGTTGTACCAGCTAAAACAGGGTTAGCAAGCTGGATATACCATGCGTTTGGACATATGTCTAACATATCTTCTATTATGGACTCGAAAAGCCTAAACTGATAGAAGTTTATCCAAAAGCCTTCATCATGCATAATATGATAGCTGCCACCAAACCTATAGCCATTCTTGAACCCTATGTTCCAGCCTTCCCTATAGCCACCATAGCCTACGACTAAGGCTGTGTTAATAACGAAGTCCGCATTCTTCAAAGATTCTCTCCGGTTTAACGTTTTTTCGAGCCTAAGACGGATGCCGACCTCATCGGCATATCTTCTGCATAAAGTGTATACGGCATCCAACCTGTCTTTATTTACATCCATAAAACTAACGGTGCTGCCTTCGAGGTTTGGCGTTAAGCATAAATCCTTAACAAGCGCTAAGGAGAATGTTGCGCTGCCAGCACCAATAATGCTTATTTTAACGTCAACCATACGGATCACGCGATGTTTTTAGAGGAGCTAAAACTATTTATATTTTGTCTCCAGATAAGCAGTCATAATCTTCTTTGAACTCAGCTAAGAAAACACGATTACTGTTAAAACATAATGAGCCTCGGTTGATCGACGTATTATCTAACTTTTCCCTCAATCGGAAAACAGTGCTTTAAGATTCTTGCAGCAGTAACTTCCAAGACCGAAGGATATATATATTACTAAGAAATATAATCCTATAAGTTGAGGAGAGAAGTTTTGCGCACCGGCTTCGTGGACTTCATATCACCAGCATATACAGCTGATACTCTTAATATTCTAAGGGGAATTACAAATCATGCTAAAGACGCAATGCGTTCACTAGGAATAAAAATAGAAGTTGAAGCAGGACCAGTCGTTAATCCGCCTGACGTAACCGATGCTGTTTCGAAATTAAGATCCGCAGAATTCGATTTCATAACAGCTCTAATTCCAGCTTGGGCTGAACCACCCGCTATAATAAACACTTTAAGGCCATTTTTTAATAAACCAATTCTGTTATGGGCATTATCATCCATCCGAGAAAACAACATACTCATAGCCCCAGCAGGAGCAGCAGGCATGTCAGCTGTCCTTCACCCATTAAAAGTGATGGGTGCTAAGCTCAAAATGGTCTTTGGAAATCCAGAAAATATTGAAGTTCGCAGAAAAATATTGAAGTTCGCCCAAATTTCTTCAGCAATAAACAGGCTTGCATATTCAAAGATAGGCATATTTGGTTATGCAGACATGGGTAGCTATACGGCAAGTTTCGATCAAACCTCACTGCGCAGCAAAATAGGTGTAGAAGTTGAAGACTATGAGGTTCATAGGCTTCTATTAAAGGTGGAGGAGGTTTGTGATGAAGAAATCGAAGAGGTTATATCTGGTCAACTCAAGAATTGGAACATGGATATAGAGGTATCTAGCGAAGATTTAAGGAAAGCTATTAAGATATACCTAGCTTTGAAAAAGATTGTTGACGAGAGAAAGTTCGATGCTGTCAGCATGAAGTGTGTCTATGGTTTACCAATCTACTACGGCATAACTCCCTGTGTACCTCTTGCGTTAATTGGGGAACAGATACCTGTTGTATGTGAAAGCGACGTCCTTGGCCTAGTAACCGAGCTGATTATGGATTACGTTAGTGGGCAGCGTTCAGTATACTTGGAGCTTTACGACATATTTGAAGACAGACTGCTAATGGGTGTTTGCGGAATGATACCGCAATCAGCCCTTGAAAACGTTCCGAGACTGTACAAATACGCGTGGGGAAAATTATCCGGTCTAATGATAGTTGGCCCTATGAAAACTGGAAGCATAACTTTGGCTAGGCTTGCGTCAACCGGCGACAAATATATGATGCATATAACAAAAGGTGATGCTATAAGGCCCAGAGAATGGCGTGAAATAGGATGGCAAATAGAAGCGCCGGCGTACGCCAGCCTAGAAATATTGTTGGGAAGTAGAACGAAGGATTTCTCGGAAAACATACTGGCTCAACATTATCATCTCGTTTATGGTGACTATGTGGAGGATCTTGTCGAGCTGTGCAGACTTCTTGATATTAACGTTATAGTTACATGATTTACCCTTTCTACTTTATTATCTTCACGACCCTTTCAGCACTTTCTTCTTCATGCACTATTTTCGAAATAGCTGTTACCATTGCAGCCGGATCCTTATGCCCCCACACGTTCCTGCCCATTATGACCCCTTTAGCTCCAGCCTGCAACACATCTTCAACCATCCTTAATAATCCTTCAGGATCACCTGCTCCAGGACCACTCAAAACTATAATCGGAGCAGGACAGCATTTTACTACTTCCCTGAAAGAATCTGGACTACCCGTATAATATGATTTAACCACGTCCGCACCAAGTTCAGCTGCCACTCTATCCACAAATTTTACATGCTCCGCGTCCGGCCATTTCCGCTTCGCTTCAGGTTTAAAATGGTATTCTATTATCTCGGGTGGTAAAGCCTCAACTATATGCGGCATACCCCATCTTTCACATTCTTGAGAAACTCTGCCAACTTTCTCTGAATTCTGAGACTCTCTTTCAACGCCTATGAAAGCCATTGTAGCTACACCGTCAGCACCGATCATTAAAGCCTCCCTAACTGAAGAGAACAAGCGGTAATTAGTTATGTCCGGGCCTAATATAGTGGCTGTTCCGTCTAAGCGTGCAATCACGCCGAGTACACCAGCAATTTCCTCATAGCATAGTCTTATCATAGAGGGGTTCATTAATATCGCATCGGGCCTATATTCATTCTCAAGAACTTTTTTGACAGCAACTTTAATGTCCTCAAGACCATGAACTGGACCTAAATCCACTCCGTGGTCCATGGTTACGACGAAAGTCTTCCCATCGTCTTTAAAAATGCGTCTAAGCCTAATTCTCTTACCGGCCAGACTCATAAATTTCTCCTCCTTCCAAACATGCTGCTTCAAAATCGCATAACAATCTTTTAAATATAAAAGTTTCGGTGCGGCTTCATGTTTTCTATAATTTCAGCCTAGAATCTTCCAATTTTAACATCTATACAACCCTAGGCTAGCAACTTGCCGCCAATACCCAATTACTAGGAGGATTAACCTGCAACTGGAAGGTGTTGAAAACAGCTTTAAACCATCTTGATTTTCACCGGCATCCTTCCAATTTAAAAAGCATTCGCCGCTAGGCGAGAAAAAACGTCCGTTCTTTAAATAAGATGCTGGTGATCCATAAAAAGAATCATGCTTGCTAAGGTATTCTATTGAGGGAAAACAGGGTCGAACCCACTGCTAAGCTCTACCAGTCTGCTCTCATCTTCTCCCGTCAACGGCTTAAAACAGTCGGCTATGTCGCATGCCCACCATAGGAGCTCAACCCTGCCTGGACTCACCGCAGAGGTTATTGGAAGAGACAGGGTAAATCTCAGGGCGAGCGAAGCCTCCTCGAAACTCTCTACAGTAGCGTACCATCTCGGCCACTCATACTTATCCTTCTCCTCAGGCCTCCATTTTCTTTTAGCAAGAGCCTTAATCGCGAGTATGCCCACGCCTTTTTCAACAGCCTTGTTCAAAACCCTTTTTCCAAAGTCTACTCGATGCCAGGAAACCCAGTTGAACGGGAACAACATAGTGTCGAAATCAAAAGAGTCGAGTAAAGCTAGTGCAGCATCCTCGGAATGCGAGGTGAAGCCTATGTATTTTATAAGACCCTGTTCCCTGGCTTCTAACAGGGCTTCAATAGCGCCTCCTCTACCCATGATTTGCTCGACTTCTTTCAAACTGTCTACTGCGTGAAGCTGATACAGGTCGAGCGCGCGCGCGAGTGCGGAAGATTGGGTGGACCTAGCTAGGAACCGTGTCAAGGAGTGGCTGGATGTGAATTACCTGGAGGGTGGAGGCGATGTCCAAGGGACAAATTACGGTATAGAGTCGATGACACCTGTTGTCTTCTTCGCCGAAGCCCTAAGAGAAAACACGTTTGAAGACCTTTTTGGCCACCCCTACCTCAAATCTTTTCCAACCTTTATTCTATACAATACGATTGAAGGAGGCACGTTTGTCAACTTCGGCGATTCATGGCTTGAGATCTATAGGTATAATGTTGGTCTTCTCCGCCTAGCCTCCGAGTATAAAGATCACTATCTCCAATGGATAGTGAAAAAGGCTTGGGCCTTTCCAAGCAGCAACTTCCTCTCATGCTCTGCGGATACAGTATTTGTCTTTCTCTGGTTTGATCAAACCGTCGAGCCTATTCCTCCTGAAGAACTCCCCTCAGACCACTTGTTTAATGGTATAGGATGGGCCATATTCAGGACCGGCTGGAGCAGGGATGATATGCTACTTGCTTTCAAGAGCGGGATAAGATCCCGAATCAACACGTGGGACATGAAGCTGAAGGGGGAGAGAGCATACGTTTTCCATGAGCATGAGGACCAAAACAGTTTCATATTCTTCTTCCGAGGAAGCTGGCTAGCCTTTGACCCGGGACCTAGATACCCGAATCCCGAAGCCATTTCCATAACTGAAGCCCACAACAGCATCCTCGTTGATGAACATGGTCAGGAGCGATGGTACTCTAACGGAAGCATTAGGGACTTTCTTGACGCAAGCTTCTACGGATACGTTTTGGGGGACGCGAGTGAAGCATACCATGGTTTACTTAAAAAATTTTTTAGGCACATTATCTTCGTAAAACCATTATACTTCATAGTTTTTGACGAAATCGAATCTGACGATCCAAGAATGTTTACGTGGCTTCTTCACAGCCTCGGAGAACTAACTGTAGAAGACAAAACATTCTTCTCAAGGGATGGCCAAAATAGGCTTTTAATAAAATTTCTCCTCCCAGGCAGATTCCGACATGAAATTAAAACTTACCCCGACTATCGTGGCTATCCAGGCGGAGGCCCAAGTCTTCACCCATATCTCAAGTTAAGTCCGGAGGAAAAAGCCTCGGGGACAAAATTCCTAGTCCTATTGTTCCCTCAAAGACTGCTCTCTACAAGATGGACTCCCAACCAGCCGGAGACTATTCTTATTCAAAATGAAAACTTGATTGGGGTTAAGGTGTGGCAAGAGAACCATGTAGACATCGTGGTCTTCAACAATAAAGGAAAACCAGCTTTCCTGGAAGAGGGAAACATTAAGTGTGATGGAAATATATGGTTCATACGCATTGAAGAAGGAAAACTGGCAGAGTACGTTGTACACAACGGAACCATGCTTGAGATAGACGGAGAACTCTACTTCAAATCCGACGAAACAGCATCTGCTGCAGTCGAGTATAGTAGTGGACACGTCTCTGGAACCGCTCATCTTAAAAACAATACAGCTATAAAGATACGTTTTAGTAAAGAGCCTAGAAAATCCGTGTTAGACGGGAAACAGGAAGACCTCGATTATGACGAGAAGAGTAAGATGATCTCTATAAGACTCAAGAAAGGTGAACATAGCTTCGCTTTTCTCTCATGAACGATTCAGCATCCTGGAGAATTATCCATATGAACGTCTTTAGAACCTGCTTTCAAATACCTCGAAAGTTTTTTACATCGTTGAAAACCCGTTTACATGATTTCTGACGGTGAGAAATAAGCAGCCATTATGGCCTCTGAAGGCGGCGGGGAATAGTTGAGCCAAATAGCTTCTCGCGAATCCCTGCCGATTCTACTTCCGCAGATATATTAAGAAGATGACGCATAGTGTACTTTTATTTTGAGTTTCCCCGATTTTCCCCTGGGTATTACTATAGCTTCTTTTTTAGGATCGAATCCTTCCCATTGCTCGTCATTAATCTCCACCCTCCTAATTCTGAAATTGCCAGGAGGACGTAGCCTCAGCAGTATATCTGCTTGCAGACCTTGATCTGGAAGACTCAACTCGCAAAGTATTGTTCCTTCACTCACGATCCTAGAAACAGTCTTATAGCTTATCTTCCCGAAGCTCGTAATAGCGTCCTTGACAATAATCTTTTTTCCTTCTTCAAACCATCTGCGGGGAGCGGCTTTATTAATCCAAATGACGCAACTTTCCCTATCTTCAAACACCAGCATGAGTCTAGTTAAATGCGGCACTATAAGAGTGGCAGGAATGCAATTATCTGCTCTTATCCTCCTACCCTTCCCATCATCTACTTTGAAATCTACTTGTTCGTAGGCAACAAAAGTCCCAGGGTTCTGATGAAAAGCCATGTGCCCGTAATAAAGCATCAAAAATTTTTCTATGAAATCATACCTCAAAAACGCCCAGCCATAACCGACAGCAGGCCAGTCGTCCAGCCAACCTTCAAACCTAGTTGTACCCGCCAGTTCACCCCCATTTTTCTCTCTAAATCTAATAATAGCCACCGCTTTTTCCGCATCAAGAAATCCCGAGTAAAGAAGATCGGCATACAAATGATAATTAGCATAAGAGGCATCTTTATCCATAGTCATGTTTGACGGTCTTTTACTCCCAACAATCACTGGCAGGAAATACGGCTCAGAAGACTTGTCAAACGTCTTTTCCATAGAATCGAGTATGTCTCGTCTATATTCTTCCGCCTCGCGTAAGCTCTTGCTACTCGTTTCCAGTATCGATTGACTCCGCGTCTTTCTACCAACTTCCGAGAGTACTTTGCCTATCTCAACCAGGCCTCTCCAGCACCAAGTATCGTTGGAATAGTTCTGAGTCAGTGGTTTTTGATAATAATCTGCTTCAAGGATTCCTAACATTAGCCCGTAGAAAATCGAGTTACGTGGATACATATTTTTACTTTTCTCTCTTTCCATCATCATATGATTTATGATTCGTTGAATAGGGTTAAACAGTTCTTCTATCCAGAAGTGGTCTCTCGTTACCCAGAAACACCTAGCAACTGCGTCTAGCATCTGGCCATATTCGTCAGGAGCCGGCCCATAATATCTGAAAGTACCATCTTCTCTTACATAATTAATCAGATAGTATCTTATAATATCTTTCGCTTCTCTAGTCAGACCCCAGTCAAGGAAACAGTTGACGACTGAAGTTGTCGCAGGAGGAAAAGTATTGTGCATTTCCACAGCGTAACCTTTAGAACCATATTTTGGTCTTCTAGGCCATTCCCTTCCTTCAAAATTCTCCATTGCGAGGATGAGTCCCGCTTTGTAAGCATCGTTCACTCTTTCTTCAGGAGTGATGACCTCAGTCTTTTCAGAGAAGAACCTGTCCCATTTGAGTTTTAAATCTAAAAGTGATTTATAAAAGGATTTTCTATCTTGGCTTAAAGCTGAAGGAATCCCATGAAAGTAATAATCTTTCTCATCATCCGCTTCATAAACTTTGACTCTTAAACTTATGTGAGACTTAAGAGCATCGTCCTCATGAGTAAGAACGATTTCTTCCCAACCGATGTTGCGCTCCTCATCAAAATACCCGAGATCGACCGCAGGTAGATATCCTCCTAATAAACCCATTTTTACAAGTAAAGATTTTTCCTCTTCCGGAGGAGACAGACCTATTGAACGTAAAGTCTGCTCATCGAAACACCCTGGAATAAGACCGTTCCATTCTACTGTAAGGCGATATGGTTCCCCGTTAATTCTCAGATAGTGGTAAGGATAGGCGATTGGCGGTAGTAAGTTTACTACTTGCTCATAGGAAGGTTCTCCGAATTCAGTAATTATTTTCTGGGCAAGAACATCATCCTTACTTTCAAAAAGCCAATCATAGTAACTCTTCGGATACTTGGGAATCCGGTTTATTTGTCGTGAACGAACAATACCTATCGGTTTTTTAAAACTTGCTACAATTCCATCGATAGATGTGAAAACGAATAAACCATGTTTTTCAAGATTCCGCTCTAAGACAGCTACGGGTTTCCCCTTAAGCTCAATTATTTCGTTTAACCTCCATTTTCCAAACTCTTCTCCTATTTCTACTGTACTAGTTGATTTAATTCTCGGCATCATTAGCGTTACCCTGCTAGAACTTTCAAAATTTACTGCCACAGGTATATCTTGGCCCTCTTTTTCTCCCCCTAGAATGCTTGGATAATATTCATCCGGCTCCACGCTCGCAGTTCCTCCCAGCATACAACTTTCGATAAATCGTCCTTTTCATCTATTTTAATTTTGCATTTCCTAGTTGCTTTACGCGCTAGGAGTCAGACTGCACACATTAGCATTCTAAAAAGCCTATGAGCAACGCGAAACTTGCAAAAAAGGAGGCAGACCGAATTTAGCTGCAACATGATGATAAGTTGAGATTGGAACATAGATGCTTATGGAGACGAGGCCATTTGCACCGTTAGAAGTGCGGGGGGTGGGATTTGAACCCACGAACCCCTTCGGGACGAGGTCCTAAGCCTCGCGCGATTGGCCAGGCTACGCGACCCCCGCAGCCCTAAAGATTTTTCCTTCAACCGTAATATAAGGGTTTTCGGAAACGTTTTTTCGCAAGTTTTAATTGTCTTCAGCCATCTTTAAGGAGGAATGGATAGCATAGTCTTAAGGAATGGGGTGCTTTACACGCTGGACTCTTCAAAGCTAACCACAGGGAGACCTGGCTTAAGCTTAGGAGCGCATGCTAACGGAATTGGGAATTGTAGAACTGCCCCATGATGAGAACATATCTGGGATATTGACTTGAAAATAGGAAGGTAAGCAAGCCGGGTATAGCATAATGGGTGAATAGACATTAAAAACATTAGAAAAAGCCTTATATATTAGATGCGGGTTTCTCTAAGAAAGAAATGAAGAACCCATGGAATTTAGCTCTATTATTTTTATTTATACTTCTACTTTCATCTTACACGGTGGAAACACTTGCACAGCCAGAAGGACTCTCCATTAATGTTAACAGCGAGATAGATATCGCCTATTTTGATTCTAAAGGCGAGGAGAAGTTTAGACTGATAATTGAGAAAAACGGCGGAATAAGCGAGATCAGGATGTCTCAGGTAGCATATGCTTCTCCCGCTGAAAGCTTCATCTGGAACAATGTTAATGAGGGACAGTCTGCCAACAGTGATGCGACCACCGAGCCGATCATAGAGAACAAGGGGGACTACATAACTCTAACCTGCTACGGGGCATATAGGAATCATAGTGTTTCCGCAGTTACCAATATAACCGTGTCCAAGATCGGGTTGATAGTAATACATTCAGCTATAAGAGCCGAGCGGAGTGAACTGACTATTCTTCGAACCGGATGGGTAATTCACTTTCCGACGGGCCTATTTGCAGGCGAAAAAGCATATGTTAATATGAGGGAAGGAATAAGAGAAGTTAATTTACCTGTTGTAAACTTATCTACGGGAGGATTATTCGGCGAGGTAGGGGTAGTTAACTGGATAGATTTTAGCAAGACTACCGAGGGAATAACACTTATAAACATGGCTCCAGATACAGAAATATATTATGATGTAAATATATATGATGCAAGGGTTGATGGATATGACTTTTTCACAGCTGAGTTCGAACATACGCGTTGGGGAATGGGATCCATGCCAGAGGGAAGTACTAGGGTCTCAAAGGTTGCGTTATACCTTCATGGTCCAGGAGGATACTCTGAAAACCTTGCTTTGATAAACCTTATTTCAGGCTTAGCTAGTGCCGAAACTCGAAGCAGAAAGATATTAAAATCTTACCAAAATCCCCAATCTAAGATGCTTGCATCTCAAGCACTTGATAACGTAATGGCCGGTTTAGAAAAAATTTTTAGAGGAGATATTGAAGATGCCGAGTATGAGTTAGAACAAGCTAAAAACCTCTTAAAGCAAGCCGATGAGACGGAGGTTCTAACGCAGATATTGCTGCCGTTGCTTATAATAGTCGTTGTAATTTTAGTACTATTGGTGATGAGGAAAAGAAAAAAGAAACATTGAATATATTGGCATGCTTATATTGCAGAAAAACATTTGCATTAAACACAGGCTGCCGGAATTCCATAAACGCAAAGAAGATGACGGAGAGGCAAGCTAGCGCGCTATAAACATGGAGCTCCATAATATTTCTGGCTCTAGGCATCATGACTAGCTCTTACCCGTTCAGGATTGCTTTCACACAGGGCTCCATGTAGATGTTTACATAGCCCTCTTCAATCAATACCCTTTAGCGTTTTAGACAGATGAGAAATCTTCCGATGGAGCAGTTACATTGGACGTGGCTTTTCTAGCAGCATTAAGACTGGTTACAGCGACTTTAATAGCACGAGGACCACACGGCCTTCATTAACGACCGTTGCATTTCTCGAAAATAAAACTCCAAGCATCTAGCGCGCTATTCTTAAATACGGTTCTCAAACCCGTATCTTGGAAAAATGGTCGAGAAGCATGCCCAGATATATTTTGATGAAGATGCCGACCTGTCATTGCTCGAGGACAAGGTCGTGGCAATAATAGGCTACGGTAACCAAGGGAGGGCTTGGGCCATGAACCTAAGGGATAGTGATGTTAAGATAGTGGTTGGGAACATAAGGGATAAGTACCGAGAGTTTGCTGAGTCGGAGGGCTTCGAGGTTCACGACATAGGAGAGGCTTCCAGGATCGGTGATATTGTATGTTTACTATTGCCAGACGTGATCCAGCCGAAGGTTTACGAGAGCGAGGTGAAGGAAAACTTGGAGCACGGAGATACACTCGTCTTCGCACACGGTTTCACGATAAATTACGGTCAGATAAGGCCGCCTAATTACGTCGATGTGATTCTGGTAGCACCCAGGATGATAGGAGTAGGTGTGAGGAACCTATACGTGAAGGGGAAGGGTGCGCCCGCCTTGATGGGCGTCTGCCAGGATGCTACGGGGAAGGCGAAGGAAAAGGCGTTAGCCCTCTGCAAGGCATTAGGCTTCACCAGGGCGGGGGTTGTGGAGTCAAGCTTCAAGGAGGAGACAGAGCTCGACCTCTTCTCTGAACAGGCCGTTTGGTCGGGTATAAACGGGATATTTATGAAGGCTTACGAGGTTCTAGTGAGCGAGGGTTACAGCCAAGAAGCAGTCATTCTAGAGCTCTTGTCGTCCGGGGAGATGATAGAGGTAGCGAAGCAGATCGTTAGCATGGGTCTTGTAAAGCAGCTGCTGCTCCACTCCACTACAAGCCAGTACGGTCAGCTATCGAGGATGCAGAGGTTCATAGACGAAGAGTACTTGAGGAGAATGAAGCAAAGCCTGAGGGAGATACAAAATGGCTCCTTCGCAAAGGAGTGGCTGCTGGAACAGGTACTCAGCTACCCTGTCTTCAACAAGCTCTTCGAAGAGGCTGAAAGGCACCCGATAAACGGGGCCCACGAGAAGGTTAATAAGGCTATAAGGATAGACTACGATATTTACTGAGCGATTACAAATGGATCATAGACTACCTACGCCAAAGAGGAGCGAGCATCGGGATACAAGACAGGAGGTATACTTCGTGGTAGATGTGAAGAGGATACCTGTCATCAAAGACATTAGAGAAGAGAATGTCAAAACCTAGGGGTAGCCAATAGCCTGTCAGCCTCCCTGTAAGCTCGTTAAGCCTGATTCCAAGGTGGTGATAGTAGTGGGCAACATAAGGAGGCCTTGGTGCAGAGCTTGGTAATGCTGGGCCATGCTTGACGAGCTTCTGCGGATCATGGATGAAAGGGTTATGGTGTTGGTAAGTCTTGAAACCCGGTCACACGCGCGCTCACGTATCTATAGGCACTGGTTGCAATCTACATGCTGCAAAGGCTTTTTAAGCAGACACAAGAATGGTGAGAGACTCTTGTAAATGCTGGTTTAATTCTAAAATTTATATGTGGTTTTTGTTTTCACGAACCAGCTTTTTATAACCCCATTTTGCCACTATTCCCGTCACGAAGACGATGTTCAGAATTAACAGATAAAGACCGCCTAGTGTAGTCTCGAGTGTTGGAAATATTAGGAAGGATAAGTTGTTCATTGTGTGCAATAGCATCATGGCTAAGATGCTGCCACCGGTATTGTTGTACACCCAAGTGAATAGGATTGTTCCGCAGAGTATTAGAATCATGAAGCCCCAGACTGGAGTTTGAGACTGAATCGATCCAGATATGAAGAATAGGGGCAGGTGCCAGGCTCCCCATATTACTCCAAGCACCAAGCTTGAGACAAGCGCGTTCCACCCAGCCTGAAGCCTGTCCAAGGCGTAGCCTCTCCATCCCCACTCCTCTTGGAACGGCCCTCCTAGAAAAAATATGTATACAAAGCCGACAGCAACAGATAGCGGGTTAGATAACGCGAATAGTTGAGGTAAAGCCTCCCCGCTAATTACTGCCAGTAGAAGCGCACCGCCAGTTATAATTGGGAAAAGGAGGAAAATCGGGATAAGCCACTTCTTGCTAAACTTGTAGTCAACCCCTCTTCTCAGCAGATTCCTTACTCCTTTCCCTCCTTCAAAAGCATAGGTGAGGGAGAAGGCGGATACAAGCGGGCCGAAGGCAGCCGGGTTAAAAGGGCTGAACAGGAATTCAGCGAAAACCGAGGGGACCGGTAATAAGCCCGTTGAAACTAAGGCTTGAGGAATCCAAAACAACCATGAAAAGACGAAGGCGATTACGAAATACAGCCATAAACCACTATTCGCAGGTTCACCATATTTCATTTTCTAAGGCACGCCCTTTTGGAAGGTATTTAACTCTTATGTGTTATAATGTTGGAAAACAGGGAAGAAAACCGGAGACCCCCAAGAAGACCGGACGGTGCCCTACTTATAAGCGCGCGGTTTAAATTCTCGGTTTTCACCCGAAACAAAAGATTTGGAGATACTAAGTCCCGTTTTTATATTTCAAAGAATACTTAAAAGTATGAGCATTCGGACTTGTTGAAACCAGAGGGAAGAGTTGCCATCATAGAGTATAGAAGTGGCGATGGATATAGTTTTCATAGAATGTTTAGGCATTTTGTCCCGAAGGAAGTCATTGTGGCAGAGATGCACAAGACTGGATACCAATTGAAGGAGGAGTTTGATTTCCTACCGGAACAGTCTTTTACCATATTCTCAATGCAACA
>Ga0315298_1007069_pt1 | contig 14963 bp, 13 predicted proteins | sample WHS_1_MG_FD_203077 | JGI IMG/M metagenome (GOLD analysis project Ga0315298, IMG submission 203077) | Extremophilic microbial mat communities from Washburn Hot Springs, YNP, Wyoming, USA - WHS_1_MG | ecosystem: Environmental > Aquatic > Thermal springs > Hot (42-90C) | place: USA: Wyoming... | reverse complement strand
ATGTGGATAGTTGCTGATAATATCAGAAAAGGTGCAGCAACAAATACTGTCCAAATAGCCGAACTTCTAGTTAAAAATAATTGAAAGGAGAAATAAAAATGTCTGTTTTTAAAGGTTCCGGTGTTGCAATAGTAACTCCTTTTACTGAAAGCGGAATAAACTTTGAAAAACTTAATGAATTAATAGAATGGCACATTAGTGAAGGAACAGATGCAATAATAATCTGCGGGACAACTGGTGAAGCCTCAACAATGTCACAACATGAGCAGCAAGATGCAATAAAATTTACTGTAGAAAAAGTAAATAAAAGAATACCTGTAATAGCAGGTACAGGTTCAAATAACACATCTCATGCTGTTGAAATGAGTGAATATGCCCAATCAGTTGGTGCAGATGCCCTCCTTGTTATAACACCATATTATAATAAAACCACACAAAAAGGATTAAAAGCTCATTTCATTGAAATAGCTAAACACGTCGACATACCAATAATAGTTTACAATGTACCAAGCAGAACTTCTTTAAATATGTTACCAGAAACTTATTTTGAAATAAAAAAAACAGTAGAAAATGTTGTAGGAGTAAAAGAAGCCAGTGGTGACATTGTCCAAGTTGCTGAAATAGCAAGAATAATGGGAAAAACATTTGAAATATATTCTGGAAATGACGATCAAGTAATACCAATAATGTCTTTAGGAGGACTTGGTGTAATATCTGTAACTGCAAATATAGTACCAGCAAAGATACATCAAATGGCAATATCTTATTTAAATAAAGATATTGAAAAAGCTCTTGAAATGCAACTTGAATTAAATCCTTTAAATAAAGCACTATTTATAGAAACAAATCCTATACCAGTTAAAACAGCTCTTAACCTCATGGGCTTTGATGTAGGCCCACTTAGACTGCCATTAGTAGACATGAGTGACAAAAACTTAGAATTTTTAAAAAATGTCTTAGCAAAATATGGACTTATATAAAAAGGAGGAAATACCATGATAAATATTATAATTCATGGGTGTAATGGAAAAATGGGAAAGGTAATTGCAAAATTAGCTTCAGAAAATCCAGAATTTAATGTTGTTGCAGGAATAGATAAGGAAATTTCAAAATCAGATTTCCCAGTTTACACAAGTTTATCACAGGTTAATGAAAAAGCTGATGTTGTTATAGATTTTTCATATCACACTGCTATTATCGATTTACTAAAAGATGCTGTACAAAAAAAACTCCCTGTAGTTATTGCAACTACGGGTTTAAATGAGGAAGAAATAAAGTTTGTAGAAAATGCATCAAAAGAAATTCCTATCTTTAGATCTGCTAATATGTCATTTGGCGTAAATATACTTATAAATCTTGTAAAAGAAGCGGCTAAAAACCTTCAATATGATTTTGATATAGAAATAATAGAAAAACACCACAATATGAAAAAAGATGCACCAAGTGGTACAGCAATTATGATTGCTGACGAAATAAACAAGGTTCTAGATTCAAAAAAAGAATATATATATGGCAGACATACTAAAACTAATGCAAGAAATATAAATGAATTAGGTATTCATGCTATAAGAGGAGGAACAATTGTAGGAGAACACGAAGTAATTTTTGCAGGCCATGATGAAACTATATCAATTGCTCATTCCGCCCAATCTCGAGAAATCTTTGGAAATGGTGCTTTAAAAGCAGCAAAATTTATTTCAAACAAAAATCCCGGTTTATACAATATGGAAGATCTTTTAAAGAGAGGATGAATAAGTTGAGTACAAATGAAAAAATGACAAATCCTTATGAAATAGCAAAATATATCAAAGAAGCAAAAAAATCTACTCCAGTAAAAGCTTATATAAATGGCAATATAAAAATTTCTGATATTAAAGGATTAGATATTTATGGTGATAATACATTCAAAATTATTTTTGGAGAGCTGGATCAGATAAGTAAAATTCTAGATGAAAATAAAGATAATATAAAAAATTACAGACTTGAATATGACAGAAGAAATTCAGCAATACCCCTGCTTGATATAAAAAACATTGAAGCTAGAATAGAGCCAGGTGCTATAATACGTGATAAAGTACAAATAGGGAAAAATGCTGTAATAATGATGGGAGCAATAATAAATATTGGAGCTGAAATCGGAGAAAATTCCATGATTGATATGAATGCAGTAATAGGTGCAAGAGGTATAATCGGGAAAAATGTACATGTAGGAGCAGGTGCTGTTATAGCAGGAGTATTAGAACCTCCCAGCAGTATACCAGTAATTTTAGAAGATAATGTTTTAATAGGTGCAAATGCTGTTGTCCTAGAAGGTGTAAGAGTTGGTCATGGATCTGTAGTAGCTGCAGGTTCTGTTGTAACAGAAGATGTACCTCCAAATACTGTAGTAGCAGGAGTACCTGCAAAATTAGTAAAAATAGTTGATGATAAAACGCGTGACAAAACTAAACTGCTTGATGATCTGCGCGGTTAATTAAAACACCCGAAAAATCGGGTGTTTTAATATTCTATACCATATCTTGCCTGTATACCTTTCTCAAAAGGATGTTTAATCATTTTCATTTCTGTTACCAGATCTGCTTTTTCTATAAGTTCTTTAGGAGCAGCCCTTCCTGTTAAAACCATCTCAATTTCTTGCGGTTTCATATCTATTAATTTTAATACATCTTCAATACTATATATTTTGCTGTGAATAGCTCCCATTATCTCATCTAATATAAGCAAATCGCATTTTTTATTTTTAAGAACATCTACTACAAAATCATAAGCTTTTTTCATATCTTCTGCTAAAACTTTTTTTTCTTCTTCATTCAATGTCCAAAAGAATTTTTCCGTTGTCTGAAAACGGAATACTTTAAAATTCTCAATACTTTTAAGTGTATAAAGTTCTCCTGTATCTGCACCTTTTAAAAACTGCACCATATAAACCTTAAATCCTCTACCTGCTGCTCTTATACCAAGACCAATAGATGCTGTAGTTTTACCCTTACCATCACCTGTGTAAATCTGCAAAAGACCTTTTTCCATAGTTACTCCCCCCATACTTATTATCTTACATTAAGTTTATAATATTTAATTATCATTTTCAACTCTTTCCATTTTAGTAATCGATACTTCATAAGCTGTTCTCGTTAAAACTTCATTTCCTAATTTTTTTTGATAATCACGACTCTGTATACGCCCCCAAATTTTTATATGTTCACCAACACTTAACTTCTCACAAAATCTCGCATTTCTTCCCCAGGCTATTACAGGTATATAATCAGACTTATTATAAGCACGATTTACAGCCAAAAGAATATCAGCAATTTCTCTTCCAAATGGTGTAGTTCTATACACTGGTTGTTTACATATAAACCCATCTAAAAAAATCTCATTTGGATTTTTTACAATTTCTTCTTGATCTATAACCGAAATGTCCCTTGCAAATATCGTCAAAACCAATTTATTTTTACCCTCATCATAAGACTTTCTGTTATATGACCTCAACTGACCTTCTATCCTCACTCTCGAACCAATTGTTAAATTTATACCTTCAAATAACCTATTTGAAATAGTTATTGGTAAAAGATCTTTCATCTCACTTAATCGTGGTACTTCAAGAATAAAACTATAAAATTGCTCTCCATACAATTCATGACTATACTCAAAATCAGAAGCAATTTTACCAACAACTACTGCCAAATTATTTTCAAATACATTCCCTGCCATCTGTTTACTCTCCCCTTCCATCATGTGTACCTTCTATGAATATATATTATATTCAAAAGGCAATTATGACAGATTATAAATATAATTTAACATTTGTTTATTAAATTCTTCTTCAAAGCTGCCTATTATTAAAATTAAATCATTATCTGACACCCTGTTAATTTCTTCTTTTTTAAAGTTAAATTTATTACCTGCCGGTATAATCTTTTCAATATTTAATATATGCTTATTATTTTCAATCAAAGTTTCAATAATATCTTCATTATAATTAAAATCTTTAGAATTATATATTAAAAATAATCTGTTGTACGAAATATCAGAAATAACATCAAAAGCATTTAAATAATCTATTTCTTTACGTGCATAATGATACAAAATCTTAAATTTATTATTGCTAATTGCAAAAAAATTCTTTTTGTTTTTATACAATGACAAATAATTATGTATATCATCAATACTTTTCCCCATTAAAATCAAAACGGTAATTACAAACAATGAATTATATATATTATATTGGCCATACATATTTATTTCAATAGGTATTTCCATCGGCTCTATTAAATTACCCTTATAATCTTTAAATGACCTTTGAATACAATAATTAAATCTATAGCTCCCTTCATTGTAAATTACTGATGAAGCTGTAACTGAAGATTTACTATTAAAACCACATGTTATCACATTAAAATTTAAATTATTAACAAAAATCTTATTAGTTAACTCATCGTCACCATTTATTATAACATTATTTATCTCATTATGAAAAATATATTTATAAATTTTATCAAATTCTTCCTTATCATAAATATTTGATATAATTAAAATATCACAACTCTTATCATTTTTATCCAATTCTTTAACTTCTATTTGCTTTTCAATACCAGAATTTAAAATAAAATCTCTAATACTGCTTTTACCTCTGCTTCCAGAAACCAAAATTCTTTTCATAAGGCCAGCTCCTATCTTATTTTAAAAGTACTATTTTTATTCTTTCATAAACTTACAACATTATAACAACAAATTATAAAATAAAGGAGCTTAGCTCCTTTATTTTATATTCCAAACCAGTGGTTTCCAATAACATTTGTTATACTTCTTGTAAAAATCCAAGGTGAAGAAGATGTATAAGGATTAAAGAAATATAAAGCTCCTCCAGTAGGATCCCAACCTGATATTGCTGCATCGGCAGCTTTAAAAGCCATTAAGTCAGGATCATGATTAAAAAATTCACCATTAGATACAGATTCAAATGCATCTTTTTGGTATATTACTCCAGATACTGTATCTGGAAATATTCCGCTTTTCATTCGGTTTAAAATAACTGCTCCAACTGCAACTTGGCCCTCTAAACTTTCACCTCTTGCTTCTGCATAAATCATCTTAGCAATTAAATATCTGTTAACAAGATAATTTTTATTATTTATATCCTCATAATTAACTGGTATATATAATTTTTCACCAGGATATATAATATTATCCCATATGCCATTTTGTGATCTAATACTTCTAATATCACTATTATACCATTCAGCTATTAAATACAGCGACTCACCTTTTGAAACAATGTGCTGTTTAGTATAAGCATATGCAGAAGTATTAGAACTAAATAAAAATAAAAATATCATAATATATCCTAAAACAAATTTTACAACTTTTTTATTCATTATTTTCCTCCTTTCTATTGCGTCGCCGTAATATGAGGAGCTATGCAAATAATATTATATATATTCTCATTACTTTTGTCATATCCCATTTTCCCTTATTAATCTTTATCTAAATAAAATAGCTCTTCCTTAGTTGGATATGCTAATATATACTTACATATACTATAATATATATATTTATATATACTAGTTTTCTATTAAATTAACAAGTAAATCGTCAATATATTTATTAATTATATCTTCTATAAATATTTTACTGATTTTATCTTCATCTTTATTTATACTTCTTAATTGATCTATAATTATTTCGTAAAAATCATACTTTTTTATCCACTTTTCTCTGCCATTTTTTAAAATGATTAAGAATTCATCTATTTTATTCTCACAAATAAAATTCTTAAATTTGTTATCTAACAAACTAAAATCTATTTTTAAAAATTTAGTATCATTGTTATATCTTCTTAAAAAAGCTTTAGAACATAAAACTTGAATGATTGATTTTAATTCTCCTATATTTCCCTCAAAGCTTGCATTAATAAGATTAATAACCACACTTGGATATACAATAATATTAGTTTTTATTCGCTTTGCTTCTGAAGAAAAAAGATTAACCAAAATATCTATTCTTTCTTCTTTACTTCTCTTTTCTAAAGGTGGAATCTGAATTACAACAGGTATCCTCCGTAAAAAAGATTTCAACAAAAATGAATCTACATCTTCTGTAGTTGCTGCAATAAGCATTATATTAGCTTTTCTTTTATTAGAATCACCCAACCTGTAATATAACCCCTTATCCAACAAGTAAAAAAGCATTTCCTGACTTTCTGGATGCAGTCTATGCACTTCATCGAGAAACAAAATCCCTCCATTTGCTTTTTCAACAAGCCCTATTCTATCAGAATCTGCTCCAGTATACGAACCTTTTACATGTCCGAAAATATATGAATTGATAAGTTCTGGATTATTATAATAATCAGCACAGTTAAAAACTTCAAAATTCCCGCCTAATCCTGCTTTCAACCTGAAATTATACATTGCTTCAGCTAAAAAAGATTTGCCAGAACCAGAAGGACCTATAATTAAAGTATGAAGTCCATTTGGTGGGTATAATACTGCTGCTTTTGCCTGTTCAATCTGTTCTTTTATGCTACCATTATAACCAATAACACTTTCAAATGTACTTTCATCGACCTTTCCCCTATTAATAGCATATTTTATTAAATCTTTTAAATAAATTTTTTCATCAATATAGTATCCTAAAATTTCTTTTAATTTATCTCTATGTATAAAATACACTGGTCTTGAAATAATTTTTACTAATTTTTTTTCTCTAACAAGCATATTTAAAATTGCAGAAACATTTGAACGTTTAATATTGGTCTTTTTTGAAATCTCTGTAGCGTCAATTCCAAATGATTTTTTAAAAATAAAATCATTTATACTAACATTTTTACATCTTTCTACAACTAATTCATATATCTTACATTTATTATCCATATTTAACACCACTCACAAATTATATTTATAAAAAAAACCCAGCTTGTTAAAGGCATGGGAATTTTTATTTGGCAGCCCGGCCGTCATATGATTTACACACTATAGACCCGTGGCTTTGCGTCCCCGTCTTTCAACGAGTTTGCCTTTAACAAAAATATTTTATTTACATTTATAATTCGATATAATTCATAATTTTCCTTCTATTTCAAAAAAAGATTTTTCCTACACAATTCACTTAATTTAGACATATTTCTTAATTACTTAAAAATAGCACGAAAATAAAATTATTGACACCAATAAAATTGATATTGTATAATGATAATTGATAATTGTTTTCATAATATTATAATTACCATATTTTCTATTATATCCCTTTTAGGATGGAGGTATAAAAATGAACTTATTAAAAAACAAAAAAGCCTTTGTAATATTTATATTATTATTTATGCATATGTTTACAATCACAGCATATTCTAAACAGGATATGGATACAGCAGTTATTCTAAAGGCCAGTAATTTAATTGAAAATCAAACAGATTCAAAAGAAGCTTCTCCTTCATATCAAAATGTTACTCTTAAAATAACAAGTGGCAAATTTAAAGGTCAAACTTTTACAATAAAAAATAATACTACAGGAAATTCAGCCTTCGATATAATTGTAAAAGCAGGCGAAAAAGTATTTGTGTATACCGACGAAAAAAAAGATGGTCATGTTGATGTTTTTATAATTGATTATTATAGACAGGATTTTATATATTATTTAACAGGCTTGTTTGCCTTATCCCTAATTTTAGTCGGAAGAGGAAAAGGTGTAAAATCTTTAATAACTCTTGCACTTACAATGTTTGGAATAATAAAAATACTTTTGCCTTTAATACTAAAAGGATATAATCCAGTACCTATTACTATTGCTCTTTCTATAGCAATAATAATATTTACTATGTTTATAATAGCTGGTATTAATAGTAAAAGTATTTCTGCTATAATTGGAACTAGCAGTGGTGTACTTTTGGCAGGTCTTATATCATACTTCATTGGAAGTAAAATCAGATTAACTGGATTAAGCTCTGATGAAGCTTCTATGCTTTTATACATACCTCAACAAATACATTTTGACTTTAAAAGTCTGCTTTTCGCAGGAATAATCTTAGGCGCTTTAGGTGCAGTAATGGATGTTGGTATATCTATTGCATCAGCAGTCGATGAAATAAATCGTGCAAATAAAAGTTTATCTACTTTAGATTTATTTTCAGCTGGGATGAATGTAGGTAGAGATATAATGGGAACAATGGCAAATACTCTGATTTTAGCATACTCTGGCAGTGCAATCCCTTTATTATTGCTATTTATGGCTTACCAGACACCATTAAAAGAAATAATAAATTTAGATGTAATAGCAACAGAAATTGTCAGATCATTAGCTGCAAGTACTGGTCTTGTAGCTGCTATACCATTAACCGCTTTGGCATCTGGTATTCTAAGCAAAAAAAATAAAAACTAAAAATTATACACTTAGTAAACTCTCATATTATTAACATAATAAAAGTATACATTTTGATAAAAAAAGGGGCTTTAACCCCTTTTTTTGTATATTAAAGTGTATAAAAAGTTATACAGAAAATATACAATATTATATTATTTACCATATAATATTTGGCATAACATTTGCATTAATTATTATCAAATTTCAAAATTGAAAGGAGGGGAAATAATTAAATATTTTTTACTTATCTTAGTGACAGCAATGTAAAAAAATTTTTTAGGGAGGTATAAAAATGTCAAAGCGCAGTTTAAAATTAAAAGTACTTTTAAGCTTTGTATTGATCGCAGCATTAATGTCACTAAGCATAACAATAGGACAAGCTATACCCAATCTGCCTAATTTTCCTGTAGAAAACCCAGTAAAAAATTACCTGTACGAAACACAAAAGCCTATAATGTCAGACATAAACAAAAGTAAAATCTTTGACAACCTGGAAAAAAGATTATTAGATAAACCTGATAATGCTGAATTCCCTGTTATAGTTACATTTAACAAGGATTTATCCACTAATGAACTACTTAATATTTCAAAATCCATAGGTAAGATAAATATAAAAAACAGATATAAAATTATTCCTAGTATTTCTGCAACTCTAAACAAGGGACAAATAAACGCTTTATCCAAATTAGATATAGTAAAACAAGTAGAATATGATGAACCTGTATATGCGACTTTAGATACTGCAACAAAATGGTTTGGTGTAACTAAAGCCATAAATGACTTTGGTGTAACTGGTGATAAAGATAAAAATCCAAATTCATATTCAAAAAATGATGTAGTAGTTGCAATAATCGATACTGGCATTGATGGAAACCATGTAGATCTGGCAAATGGTAAAATAATAGGATGGAAAGACTTCGTAAATGATAAAATTGCCCCTTATGATGATAATGGACATGGCACTCATGTAGCAAGCATTGCAGCAGGAACTGGTACAGGTAACATCCTTTATAAAGGGGTTGCTCCTGGTGCAGCTTTGGTAGGAATAAAAGTTCTTGATTCAAATGGCAGTGGAAGTATGAGCACTGTAACAGCTGGAATTGACTGGGCTGTTCAAAACAAAGATCTATATGGAATTAAAATAATAAATTTAAGCTTAGGCACTTCTACAAGTTCTGACGGAACAGATGCTACATCTTTAGCTGTAAATAGAGCTTCTGACAGTGGAATAACAGTAGTTGTAGCAGCAGGAAATTCAGGCCCAGCAAAATATACCATAGGTTCACCTGGTGCTGCAGAAAAAGCAATAACTGTTGCTGCAATGGCAGATGTTGGAGAACTTGGTTTTAATCTTGCATATTTTTCAAGCCGAGGTCCAACTGCTGATGGAAGAATAAAACCTGATATTGCAGCACCTGGATACAATATAACTGCTGCAAAAGCAAATTCAATAAATGGTTATGTAACATATAGTGGGACAAGTATGGCAACACCTTTTACAGCTGGCACAGTTGCTTTAATGCTTAATGCAAATGAAAATCTTACTCCTTATGATATAAAAAATATTATAATATCTACAGCTAAAAACTGGGGCCCTTCAGGTAAAAATATTGATTACGGTGCTGGAAGACTTGATGCATATGAAGCCATTAAAACTGCTGGTAGATTTACTGGAACAAACATATCTATACCAAATCACTATTATGCAAATAGTTCTCTTCCTGGTGCCAGATACAGCGATATATGGTCTTTTAACGTTACAAACACATCATATCCTATTGCTGTTAGTTTAATAATGCCAGACTGGTCAAATGGTAACCCTGATTTTGATATATATTTATATGATTCAAATGGTACTCTTTTACAAAGCTCAACAAGTACAAAAAGACAGGAAACAATTACTTACATGCCTTCCAAAACAGGAACTTACTATTTAAAAGTTTATTCTTATAGAGGATCTGGTAATTACTACTTCGATTTAAGCGTTGGAGGCGATTCTTTAACTAAATAAGATAAAAGGTCATAAAGTGTTTAAACTTTATGACCTTTTTATCTTATTTATGCCTTTATTTAAAAATAGTTTTTTTTCAAAATAGTAAATTTCAATAGGTTCTCCTTCTATAAGATTAAATATAGTTTGATCATGAGTAATCTCTACATTTATTTTTCGTCCCTTATATTTTATATTAAAAGACAAAAGATCCCATTTAATAGGTAATCGAGGAGTAAAATGTAATTCATCTGTATACACTCTCATACCGCCAAACCCATTTACAACAGCACTCCAGGAACCAGCCATAGAAGCAGAATGAATTCCATCTTTTACATTTTCATTATAATCATCTAAATCCATTCTTGCTGTCATCATAAAGTATGCATAAGCTTTGTCTGTATAGCCAATTTCATTTGCTAATATACTAAATATTGCTGGTGACAAAGAAGAGTCATGAGTTGTAATAGGCTCATAATAATCATAATTATTTTTAAGCTGGTCTGAAGTAAATTTCTCTCTTTGTAAAAACATTAAAAGTAGTACATCCGGCTGTTTACATAACTGAAATCTGTAGATATTTAGATAATGCCAATGCAGCAAAAGGGGAAATTGATCTTTAGGTATTTCATCAGCTATAATTCTTTCTTTATATAAAAAGCTATCATCTTGAGGTATAATATCCATTTCATGTGAGTAAGGAAGATACATATTATCAGCTGCTTTTTTCCATGTATTAATTTCATGATCTTTTAGATTTAACTTTGAAGCAATTCTCTGGTATCCCTCAGGTACTTCTTTTTTCATCTTATTTGCAATATCATATGCATATTCCAAATTCATCTTTGCCATATAATTTGTATATGCATTATTATCGACTAAAGCCGTATATTCATCAGGACCGGTAACAGTGTTTATACAAAATTTATTTCCTTTTAGATTAATATATGATCCTAAATCTTCCCAAAACCTTGCAGTTTCAAATATGATCTCACAGCCATACTCATAAAGGAAATTCAGATCATTTGTAGCCTCAACATACCTTTTCAAGGCATAAACTATATCCGCATTTATGTGATACTGAGCAGTTCCAGCAGGAAAAAACGCAGAACATTCAGGCCCATCTATTGTCCTCCATGGATACAAAGCTCCTTTGTGACCTAACTCCTTTGCCCTTTTTCTTGCCGCATCTAAAAGATTATATCTATAAATTATTAGTGCTTTTGCAATTTCTGGTTTTGTATAAAGGAAGAATGGCAATATATAGATATCAGAATCCCAGAAATAATGCCCTTCATAGCCTTGCCCAGTTAATCCTTTTGCAGCTATATTTGTATTTCCATCTCTACCTACAGATTGAAGCAGATGAAATTCATTAAAACGTATGCCTTGCTGCAAAGCGTTATCCCCTTTAATAATTATATCAGCATCTCTCCAGAATGAATCTAAATATTCTTTTTGTTCTTTTAAAATTCGTTCAAATCCATCCTCTTTAGCCTTTTTAGTATCTTCTTCTGCAAGCTCTACAAATGCTTCTCCATCTTTTGATGTATAATACGAAATATATTTATATAAAATATAATTTTCACCTTTTTTAACATCTAAATTAAAAAGTATAAATATACTATCATCTTCAAGCATATTAGAAACCTTTATTTTTTCATCAGCAACTACAAAATTATCGATAGCACAAACATAAGATAAATTACTTTTATTAGTTTTCTGGACAATGAACCCCTTTTCTTTGCTTGCATTTTTTCTTATCGTATTTAAAACTTTCTCTTTTAAACTTGAACCAACTCTTACATCTTCTGTTTCGATTGTATTTAAAACATTACCATTAATTCCTGAAACAAATTTAATATTTCCATCAAAATTTAACGGTGTAACTTCAAATTTTATTGCAGCTATGTGCTTTCTTTTAAAAGAAACTATTCTGCTTATATTAATCATTACTAATTTCCCATTGGGCGATTCCCATTTTATTTTTCTATTCAATAAACCATTTTTCATATCCAATATACGTTCATATTTATGGATTTTACCTTCTGATAAGTCAAACTTTTCATCTTCTATATAAAGCTCAATTAATTTTCCATCAGCAACATTTAACATTGTCTGCCCTTTATTTGCAAAACCATATCCGCCTTCAGGATATACAATATCGTGAATTTCATAAAATCCATTAATATAAGTCCCATTAAAACCTTTATAATCAGCTCCTGAATAACCCTCTTCAAAGCTACCCCTTAAGCCAATGTATCCATTAGCCAGAGCAAATATAGTTTCATTCTTATAACTATTTTCAATACTAAAATCACGTTCACTTATAAACCAATCTTCATATTGATAAATTGGCATTTTTAATTCATTACTCATATAAACCCTCCTATACTATTTTAAAATTTTAGTCGGAAACGAAGTCGCTTCCGACTAAAAATCATTTACTTACTTATTTTCCGAAGCCTTTTTTGCTTCCTCTATCATATTATGGTATTTATCAAGAGTAGGTTTTATAGGTTTATCCTCAAAAATTATCTCTCTCAATGCACCATTAATTGCTCTATCAACGTCTGCCCAGTATACAAGATTTGGTCTTGGTTCAGCATATTTTAATGCTTCATTTACTGCTTCAAAATAAGGTTTTTGCCATGCTTCTACTGTCCCATATGCATCACTTCTCATTGAAGGCCAAGCCAGTTTAGAAACAAGCTTTTCCTGTACATCTTTACTCATAAGATATTCCATGAATTTAACTGCCATATCTTTATTCGGAGAACCTGTAGGTATTCCTATAACCTCTCCACCTAAAACATGGGACTCTTTAACAGGTCCTGCCCAACCATGATATGCTAAAATGTCTTTTTTATTATATTGCTGAACTAAAACATTTGCTGTATAAGGCCAGTTTTCAACTAAGTAAACTGTATCTTTTGCTAAATACTCTACAGGTGTATTCCAGTCAGCTTTTTTAGAATCCGGAGACAAATATGGCTGTAATTCCTTTAAGAAAGTAAAAGCTTCTATAGAACCTTGATCATTTAACACCGTTGGATCACCACCAGCAGATCTTATAAGGTCAAACATTTGAACTGTACTATCAGGGCCTAAATTTTCTTTAATTATTACTCTACCAATTCCTTCTTTATCTTTAAATGTTTTTGCTACATTTAAAAGCTGATCCCAATTAGCAGGAGGAGTTAAATTATATTCTTTAAATTTTGGTTCATTATAAAAAGCAATCTCAACATTTGGCCTGTATGGCATAAAATAAAGTTTGCCATTAAATTCACCTACAGGTAAAAGACTTGGTATTACCTCTTTTGGTATCAAATCTTTATATTGTGTCAAATCCTCTACAAGACCTTTAGAAACAAGTGGTGCTAATTGCATATTATCTTGTGTAATTATGTCTATATCCATTGCATTTGCCTTATGCATCGCATCTAATTTTTTTATAAGGTCTCCAGCATCAATTTGTAATGGTTCGATTTTAATTCCGTATTTTTGTTCAAATGGCGGAAAAATGTCTTCTTTCATAACTTTCCACTCAGATTCACCAAGTCCCATAGAAACTTTAAGTACTTTTTTTCTTGCTTCAGATTGAGTATTAGAACTACATCCTGTGATAACTATAGAAAATAAAAATACAACAACCAATATTGCTATTAACTTTTTGTAAAACTTTTTCATGTTAAATTAAACCTCCTTAAAATTTTATTTTTTATATACAGTATCCTACAGGATACGCATATACTAACCTTTTACAGCGCCAGATAAATATCCACTTTTCATATATTTCTGAAGGAAAAAAGTTACAAGCATAACTGGTATAGTCAATACTGCAGCATACGTAGCAGAATCAAATATTCCTCCTCTTTGAACATAATAATATGTCTGCAGTGGTAATGTCCTTTGAGAAATTGTTAAATATAAAGCATAAGTAAACTCATTCCATGAATTTAACCAGACAAATATTGATGTAACAGCTATTCCTGGCAAGGCAATTGGCATTATAATTTTAGTCAGTGCAGTTAATTTGCTTGTTCCATCAACTAATGCGGCTTCTTCAAGGTCTTTTGGTATTGTTTCAAAAGTTCCAACTAGAATCCATGCAGCAAATGGTAAATTAACAATTAAATGTGCCATAATAAGGCCTGTATATGTGTCTAATAAATTAAGCTTAATAAATTCTATGGAAATAGGTAATGCAATTCCTACATCAGGAAACATCCTTGTAAAAAATAGAGAAAGCACAACTCCATATTTTATTTTATTTGGCATACGTGCAATTACATATGCTGCAGGAGAAGCAATAACAATTGATATAAGCATTGTCATCGTAGCTACCACAAAACTTTTTGTAAAAGGAGGCCAGATATTACCTGATGCAAAAACATCTTTCCAATGCGTAAATGTAAAATTCGTCAATATAAACTGAGGATGAGCTTTTAATACATCCCCTGGAGTAGCAAAAGATATGGCAAATAATATATATACAGGTATAATCATCAAAATCGCTGCTAAAATAGCGATTGGTATATACATACTATTAGAAACTTTTTCTCCAAAATCAACTTTTTTCATTATTCTGCCTCCTTTGCATTTGTAATTTTTA
>Ga0315298_1007065_pt1 | contig 14967 bp, 13 predicted proteins | sample WHS_1_MG_FD_203077 | JGI IMG/M metagenome (GOLD analysis project Ga0315298, IMG submission 203077) | Extremophilic microbial mat communities from Washburn Hot Springs, YNP, Wyoming, USA - WHS_1_MG | ecosystem: Environmental > Aquatic > Thermal springs > Hot (42-90C) | place: USA: Wyoming... | reverse complement strand
ATAAATAAAGCAGTCGCAATAAATTAACAGATTGCTTCATACGATAATTTTCGGTAAAGGAGTAATCCCTTCATTCGCAATGACGACGGAGTTGTCAAATCTCCAAAAATGGGGAATTAATGTAAGATAAGGTTTCCTCTTGCATTTTTTTTAATTTAACCATAAAATAAAAAACCATTGTATTTGAGTTTCGGAGTCTTTATGGAACTCCATGATAAAAAAATTAAAACGCTGATAGAAAGGTTTAAGTCAGGAAAAGAGGATATCCATAACATCTTAAATGATTTGCGAAGGGAAGTGGAGCTCTACATATATAACTTTCCCCGTCTTGCATATAAAAAGGGGCCGGATATATGTTCTGAGTTCTATCTGTATGTTCTTGAAAGGCTTGGTTCCATTATCGAAAATTTTCCTCTTAATGAGACAATACAATTTAAAACCTGGTTTAATGCTGTATTAAGGAATCAACTTACCAATTTCTTTTATTACCATCAGAAAGATAGAAAACTTGAGCTTTCCCTTGAGGATTATGAAAATGACATTTCCGTTGATGTCTTTGAAAAAGAGGAACTTGATTTGAAAACCCTTATGAAAGGTTTATCAAGCCTGAATTGCATGGAGAGATTGTCGCTTTTGTTTTTTTATATGCCGGAATGTCTTGAGGCAGAGGATATAAAAAAGGCTTCTGAGAGTTTTAAAATGAGTATTCAGGAGATACTTGCAATTCAGCGAAGTCTGATTGTTGCAAGGGAGAAAGAGATTCAAAGAATACGGGAAATTTCAGACAAGATTGGAAAATATTCTCAAACTCTTGCACGTTTAAAGTATAAACTCTATAAGGGAAGTGGAGAGGATCTTAAGATAAAGAATGAGTTATTACAAAAAATTGCACGCAATGAAGCTTCAAGAGCCAGGCTTGTCAGACTTATGGAAGCACCGGATAAGGCTGTGTTTAGAGAATTCTCCGCTCTTTTTAGGAATGCTCTTGTAACGAAGAGATATCTTAAAACAGCAAAGAGGAAGCTCAGGATTATTCTCCTGACGCAGAAGAAAATGATAGAAGAGGCTTTATAGTTATGTTTGGTTGTGGAAAATTTTCTGAAATAGAATTACTTAAATATCTTGAAGGTAGTAAAGAAAACCTTGATGTAATAGAAAAACACCTTAAGGAATGCCCGCTCTGTATGAAAGAGATAACTGAGCTAAATCGTGTATCAGCTATCATGGAAAGTGGTAGGGCAGAACCTTTGAGAAAGAAGGCTTTTGTGACTATTTTTGCAAAGAATCAGGATTTTGAATGGGTATTGCCTTCCGCAGGTACAGGCAGGATTGAGCTTTTACCGCAAACAAGGACGATTTCTGGCAGAAGAATTAAAAAAGCAGTTTATACAATTGATGAAATACCTGCGAACCTTGAGGTTGTGCCGGTGCAGGAAGATACTTTCTGGGTTCTATTGCGTTCTCCAGAGCTTTCCAGTAGCGAGGCAATACTTAGAAAAAAGGGATCGTTAAAGCCAATATATTCCATTTCTCCTGAGGGTCCAGAGGTTATTTTCAAAGGGATAGGTCCCGGCGAATATGAGGTTTATTTCAGGGAATATGTAATCAGATTCAATATAAAAGTAGAGAACTAAATTGCCGGGAGTCGTCTGTGAAGATTATTGACATATTAAAGAAGCAGTTTACGGTATCATTTGAATTTTTTCCTCCAAAAACCGAAGAAGGAGAAAAGGAGCTTTTTTTAAACATTAAGAAATTATCAGAACTAAATCCCTCCTTTGTTTCTGTTACATATGGCGCAGGTGGCTCTACAAGGGATAGAACCCGAAAAATAGTGGAAAGAATAGCCCAGGAAGAGAGTATTAATGTGATGGCACATCTTACCTGTATTTCCCATACAAAGAGAGAGATACTCGAAATATTAAAAGATTACAGGGATGCAAATATCCACAATATTCTAGCCCTCCGTGGAGATCCTCAAGTTGGAGATCCTGAACCGACTAAAAAATCTAATGAGATTCCGCATGCTTCAGACTTAATAAAAATTATAAGAGACAATTTCTCCGATTATTTTTCCATAGGCGGTGCAGTTTTTGTTAATCGTCATCCTGAATCTTCAAATTGGGAAAAGGAAATATACTATATAAAGAAGAAAATAGATACAGGAATGGAATTTGGGATTACGCAACTTTTTTTTAAGAATGATCAGTTTTATGAGTACTTGAACATCCTTGAAAAGCATGGAATTTCTATTCCAATAATTCCAGGAATAATGCCTATAACAAGCTTTGCTCAGATATATAAATTTTCTTCAATGTGCAATGCAGAAATTCCAGTAGAGCTTGGAGAAAAGCTTCAAAAATATAAAGACGATTCGGACGCTGTAACAAAAATCGGGATTGAATACGCTATAGAACAGTGTCTTGATTTACTTAAAAGTGGGATTAATGGGCTTCATTTTTATACCCTTAACAGGTCAATGGCAACTATAAGGATTTATCAGGCTATAAAAGGAGAGATTAATCGATAAAAAATAATTCTACCTTATGAAAAGACTATTTTTTTCCGATATTTTAATAAAGTCTTTTAAAGGGGATAGAATTGAAAAGGGTTCTTTTATTTTTTATTTTTATTTTTCTTGTGGGGATGTTGTTTTCTGAAAACACCTATGAGCCACAGGCTTATATTGTTTATAAACAGGCAAATGAACAGTACAGAATAAAAAAATATGAAGAGGCCAGGAATTATTATCTTCAACTTATCAACCAATATCCTGAATCAAGATTTGTTCCATATGCAATTTATATGCTCTCTTTTATTGAGACGGATTATGTAAAAATTATCGATTACCTTTCTATTTTGAAGGATAAATATCCGGAGTTTCAGTACTGGACAAATGTTGTAGAAAAGCTTGCGGATATTTTTTACATTATGGATAATCAGCAAGCAGCTATCGATATGTATAGCAGAATCAACACAGACAAGTCTTATTATATGCTTGCTTTGATATATTCTGGTAATGGAAAACAAGTTGAGGCAGTAGAATATGTTAATAAACTTCTAAAGCAAACTCAGAACAATGCCCTTGCTTACAAGGGATTCTTAATTTTAATAAAGATATCGCTTGATAGAAAAAAATATGCCGAGGCACACTCACTTATTCAGGAGGCTTTAAAGCTTAAGAAATATGCCTATGATAATGGGGCAAGATTACTCTATTATGCAGGAAAATGTTATTTTTACCGGAATGATATAGAAAATCATTATGAAAAGTCCCTTTACATTTTTTCCCTTTTGAAGAGTAATTTTCCACTTTCTGTTGAAACTTCTATGGCCAATCAGTTCCTTGATTATTTAAAAAAGATAAATATAGTTAGAACGGATGATGTGCGCTGGATTACCGAAGCATATTTAAGCCCTGCAGAACCCCCTTATCATAGCGAGACAATAAGTTCGATTGATAGAGTTGAAGAAAAAGCGGAGAATATATCGACTGAGGCTGAAGGATTAAATGGAAATGTGGTGAGATCTGATTTAATAGAATATGTTGTTAGAGTAGGGGAGTTTAAAGATTTAAGTGTGGCAAATTTAGTCGCTGCGGATATAGTTCGTAGTAAGCAGAATTTCCCTCTAGGCATATTTTACAGGAATGACATATATGTGGCTGAAATCCGTGGCATAAAAAATCTGAATGAAGCAAAGGAAATTGCAAAGAAAATGATGGCGATGGGATATACAGAAACAAAAGTACTTGAGGTGGTAAAGGTTATTGAATACACAAGGTAGACTTATCCATATTTGAATCGGCGGGTTTCTCTACGCTTCTTTTTATTTTCTTTTATTTCTTTCCATTCACGGCGTTTTTGTTTTTCTTGATTTTTTAGTATTTCAATCATCTCTTTCATTTCCGGAGTGATACCTTCGGGAAGCTTTTCTTCATATAGTTCTTTTGCAAGATTCGCAGGTAGTGCACGAGAGGAGATGCCTTTGACTATAAAATCGCGGTAATATTTACCTTTACGTATTGTAATAAGATCTCCTGTTTTTACAGTCTTGGCCGGTTTTGTTCTTTCACCATTTAACTTAACCTCGCCGCTTTCTATGGCTTCGGATGCACTGTTGCGGCTTTTGTAAAATCGTGCAGCTTTAAGCCATCTATCAATACGGACATTTGAGTTATTTTTATCACTGTTTGACTCTTTCATATTAACCTCATTTTAGATGAGAAAGTAATTCTACACAAGATAGTTTGCAACCTCGTTACATAGATAAAAGCTAATCTTTTTATTTCCTTCTACCGCGCGTAAAGCTTCAATGGAAAGACTTGAGGTGGAAACTATTATGAGGCGACTTGCATTCATTGCTTTAAGCGCCTGTATAATGGGTATAATGCTTATGTAACCTACTGGTTCCATCCAGCGGCGAATGCAGAACAGGATTCTCGAATCCCGTTGATATTTTTCCTCGCAAAGCATATCTATTGCTTTGCCTTCAGAGTATGCAAGTGAATCTATCTTTACAGCCTGGTTTATTACTTTATAGCCCATGTTTTCGGCAAGCTTTATAGATTTACTTAAGAATTCAGGGAAGTCTGCTGCGAGAAATCTTTCACAGGGGTTTTCTTCTTTTTCTTCCGGTACATATTTTTCTTTTTCTTTCTGAAGATATTGAGCTTTTCTTTTTAAAGATCGAATTGTATCTTCAGCGTATTTGTCCAGAATCAATGTTGGATCGAATTCTACCTTTGTTTTTGGTTTAAAGAAAAGCCATATGTTTTCCTGGGGTATAAACTTCCATTGCCATTCCTGATAAAGTTGTTCTAGCTCTTTTTGAGCTTCTCTGGATTTATTTTCAAGAGAGGCAAACTCGGCGTCGAATTTTAAAGGCTTGTTTTCTGTAAGTAATACTTTTTCACTCTCTTTTTTATACCTGTTTAGTGTAGAGACGAGATCATAAATATGGCTCTTGTTTTCTTTTAATTTTACCTTTTCCTCTTCACTCAACCCTTCCATTTCATCTGGTAAGGAAATATTTTTGCTTATGGTTTCAAGGGCAAGTTCATAATAACTCTGCTTTATCCTGAAGAAGATATAAGCCATGTTTATTTCTTCTTCAAGGCTCTTGCTCTTAATGGTTTCATTAATTTTTGAAAGCTGAGAAGCTAACTCCCGTACTATCTCATAGTTTTTATCATTAAGATAAATTATAAATATCATTTTTATAGCAAAGTACAATTGCTCTGAGTTTAAATAAGCCCTGTCTGTATTTACAATATCTTCAATTAATTCGCGCGCCTTTTCAATGGCTCCTATTCTTAGATAAACATAGGAAAGTATGTATCTTGTTTGATAGTCATGAGGATCCTGTTTTGCAGATTCTTCAAGGATTGAAACAGAGTCATTGAGTTTGTCTACCATAAGCAAACATAATCCATAGTGTTTTAAAAACTCGGGTTTGGTGCTTAAGAATTGAAAAGCCCTTTCAAAGAAAACAAGAGCTCTGTAAAAGAACTTCTGTGAGTATATTATCATTGCGATATTTTCCAGTACTTCCTTTGAGGATTGAATCATATTGTAGGCTTGAAGCAAGAAATCAAGGGCATCCTGATCCCGATCCAGCTTTCTGTATAGAAGCCCGATCCTTTTGTGGAGTTCAAAGGTAGTGAATAGTTTGGATTCTTTCCCGAGTTCAATTAGTTTGGAATAATAACCAATGGCTTCTGGATACTGCTGCTTTTCTTCATTTATGTTTCCAAGATGCCATAGTGTTTCTATGTCATTTGGATTTTTTCTTAAAGCATTCATAAAAATAGAAAGCGCAGTATCCAGATCACCATCCTGTACTGCTTTTTCGGCTTTCTTGATCTTATGATCCTGCATTGTATGAAAGAGATAATATCCTACCATGAAGAACAATCCAAGGCTGATGAATAAAAATTCCACTTTATTCCCCGATAAACCCCAGAGTTTACTCTATTCCTGCAAAAGCTTCTTTAAAGATGGATTAACCTTTTCCTCTGGAAATCCTGCGTCAAGGGCTTTTTGCAGATATTCTTTTGCTTTATCATTTTCTTCAAGAGATAAATAGAGCAAAGCTACTTTATGAAGAACATCATTATCCTGCTTGATTTCAAGGGCCATTAGATAATTATTAAGCTTATATCTCTTTTCGGTTAGTTTCTCAGCCCTTTTAATGTAATCCCCAAACTGTTCATCAGGATTATATTCCACTCTAATATCAAAATTTTGCTTTAACAATGTTCTTGCCTCTTCTCCAACCTGCCCCATGGGATATAGCCTATTAGCAAGAAGGTAGCAATTCTTAGCCTTTTTCATCTTTTTGTTTGCATAGTAAGCCTTTCCGGTTTCAAGCCAGTCAGAAGCAAAAGTACTTCTTTTTTCTGGAGTTAGAGCATCGATATTTAGAGCAAAAGTTGTGGCGAAAAGACAGAAAACAATCAACCCTGATAGAAATATTCTCATAAAATAACCTCCTCTTTTGAACTATATAACAATTTTTTATTCCCGGTCTACCCAAAACCTTATTTTTGAGCAGACCTTTTATAACATATTTTATACCTATTTTTCAATTATGTAAATCTATCGGAAGGAAATTTTACAGAGTTGAACAACTCTTTTTGACTGCCGTTAGGGTAGATTTTCCGTGCCCTTCCCCTTGAGCAAGACCTGAGGAAAGGAAAGATGATGACAATGACCGGAAGTAAAAACCACAGCGGGGATTATTGAATAGGGGAAATAAAAAATGAAAAAAGAAAAAAATCCGACACCGCGATCCGGTTATAGTAATTTGTGTTTAGAGGAAGCATTGATTATAGATAAAGTGTGTTAACCGCTATTAGATAAAGGAGAAGTTTACCACGCCGTAAAGGACTACGGCGGGGCTTTTGAATCAGCACAGGATGTGATGATGAAAAAGCCATATAGTTAAAGAGGCGAGGAGAAAATAAAGTATTAAGGTTAACACCATTGGTATAGAGGAAGAATTGGCCGATAAAGCGGTGTCGGCGATTCTTTCTTTGCTTACTTTCTTTCTCATCGCTGAGAAAGAAAGTAAGAAGGTTTTCCATTGACCCTGCTTTGGGCAGGCTTTTTTGGTTACTTTTTCTTTGTTGCTGTAGACAAAGAAAAAGTAACAATCTAACCATAGCAGAGAAAAAGAACCCACCCTCAGCCCCTCTGGAGGAGGGGATGGGCAGCAAGAAAAAATCGGAATGGTGGTGAAAGAAAAATTAGTAGTAATTTTTTATATTATGATTATAATCTTTATAGCTATTTTGATATAAAAATTTTGAAAAATATGAGAGGCATTAAGTGGGAGGAATATATGGAATTTGCGGAAATACAGGTTTATTCCGAAAAATTGATAGCCAATATAGAGAGGGTGATAGTTGGAAAGCGTAATGTAATAGAAAAAGCGCTTGTTGCTATCTTTTGCAGAGGACATGTTTTACTTGAGGATTTTCCAGGTCTTGGCAAGACAATGCTTGCACGTGCTATTGCAAAATCGATAGATGCAAGCTTTAAAAGAATACAGGCCACTCCCGACCTTCTTCCTGTTGATATTACCGGTGTCTCTATATATAATCCAGAGACAAGAAAATTTGAGTATAGAAAGGGGCCTATTTTTTCCCAGATTGTTCTTGTTGATGAAATAAACCGCGCTACTCCAAAAACTCAGTCCGCCATGCTTGAGGCTATGGGGGAGGCGCAGATATCTGTTGAGGGTATTACATTGCCTTTGCCACAACCATTCTTTGTTATAGCAACGGAAAATCCAATAGAGTTCGAAGGCACCTTTCCTCTTCCAGAGGCACAGATGGATAGATTCTTTGTTAGTTTGTCTATTGGTTATCCGGATGAAAAAGAGGAGGAAGAGATAATTTTAATGCAGAATAAGGAACACCCAATTTATTCTCTTGCTCCTGTAGTTAGTACAGATAATATTCTTCAGATACAGAATCTTATTTATACTGTTCATGTAGATAATTCATTAAGGGAATACATTGTAAAGATTGTAAACCAGACAAGGGGTGAACCAAACTTGCTTTTAGGTTCTTCTCCAAGAGGTAGTATAGCACTATACAAGGCGGCGCAGGCATATGCTGCGATGAATGGTAGAGACTATGTTATTCCTGAAGATATCAAAAATATGGCTGTATCAGTTTTAAAGCACAGAATTATTCTTAAATCAGAAGCACGACTAAAGAATATTACTGCCGAAAGCATTGTAGAAAAGATTCTATCAAGTCTTCCTGTTCCGGTGGAGGCACAGGTGGAAAAGAAAGAGAAATAAAGGGAAAATATGGGTTTTTCAAGATTTTTTTTTCTATTTCTTCTGATAATTACGAGTTACCTGTTTATTGATTTCCCTGCTGCAAAAATGATCCTTCATGGATTTTCTGTGCTTATTCTCTTTTCTTTCTTTTATACAAGAATTATAAAAAAAGGCTTGAAGGTTGAGAGAGTTTCAAAGGATTACAGAACCTTTTCGGGTATAAACGAGGAAATTCTTCTTCTTGTAAAAAACAATTCTTTCTTACCTATTCATGCTTTACAGATAGAGGATTATGCAGATTTAAGCATCTCTACATCTCAAGGGTGTTCATCCTTGATCTTTGTACCGCCTGATAAAGAAGAGAGGTTTGATTATAATGTTATGGGAAGAAAAAGAGGAAGGTTTAAAATTGGGCCAACAAGGATTAAATTTAATGATTTTCTTGGATTATTTTCTTTCCATTATGAAGAAAATACAGAAAGAGAATTAATTGTTTTCCCAAATATATGCAGGATTTCTAATATTTCGTATAAAAGCATACAACCTCTTGGGGCTATCAAAAACAGGGTGCCTATTTTTGAAGATCCTTCTACTATAACCGGTCTCAGGGAATACCAGGAGGGAGATGAGATTAAGCGAATAAACTGGAAGATTTCTGCAAAGCATAGCAAATTCATGATAACAACCCTCCAGCATTCTATTTCTTCTTCGAGTCTTATTCTTGTTAACCTTTTTGATGGAGAATTTGATTTCAGGCTGAAGGATTATTATACAGAGCAGGCTATAGAGATTTGTGCCTCTCTATTAAGCGAGCTTTTTTTTATGAAACAAAGCATGGGTGTTGGTATAAATTGCAGGAAAGACAGAAAGGATATGGTTTTCCTTTCTCAGATAGGTAGGGGAGAGAATCACTATATAAATTTATTGACCGAGCTGGCTTTAATAGAATCTACCCCACAGATTCCATTCAGGGGTGTTTTTGAGGAGCTTAGGACTATCCAGTGGGGAGTTTCACTTTTCATTATTACAGCCCGATTGGATGAGGTTTCTTTGGACAAGCTTATTGGTCTCCAGAGAACAGGGCACACAGTCACGATAATTAACTATGGGCCGGAGATACGTAAAGATCTAAGCCTGTGGAATATAGGTTTTCAGAGTTTTTATGCAGATATATTTGATAATGTTATAAGCATAATTCGATTATAGGTGAAATTATGTATCTGAAAGTCAGGCTAATATTTCAAATCTTTTTATGGCTATTACTTTCTGCAGTAACAGGAATGTTGTTTTACAGTATTATCAGCATTATATTTACAGGGGGTAGTGAAAGCTTTTTCTGGATAAATATTGTGATATTCTTTATCAATATGGTGATAATCATTTTGTATTTTAACGAAAGGCTTCATTCATCATTAAAGATAATGTTTTCTTTTCTTTTCATGGTGTTTTTTATCTTTTTTATTCAACACTTTATTATTTATTTTATAAAGCCAAAATCTATTCAAACCTTTACAAATCTCCAGTTGTTTCTTCTGGTTAGTTTTCTTTTTTTAGTGACGAGATTTTTTCTTAATATTATTAAGCGAGGTTTTGACAGAATTTATCATATACTGGATAATGAAAAGAACTTTTCAGATATGCATAAGTACATAGAATGGGCAGGGGGACAAATTGATGTAAAGGATTTTGATATTGATCCCATCTGGTTCGTAAGGCTTATAACAAATACCTTTTTTATTCTTTTACCACTTTCTTTTTTATCCATTGCAAAGAATCCACAGACAAAATGGTTTCATTCTCTTTTTTTATTGTGCCTTTTTTTCGGAGGGATTGGAATATATCTTATTCTTTATCAGATGTCTTCTATTTTAAGATGGAAAATGCTTGGATACAAAATGAAAAGGGATATAGTAAGCAACTGGAATAAATTTATAATAACTATAATTTGTTTGGTTTGTACAATCTCGTTATTGATACCCTGGAACTTTAAAGTTTTTCCCACGCAATGGCTCACCAGAGCCGTAAATGATTTTTTTGCTCAGCTTGCCCTGCAATTTAATCTAAAGATGATTCAAACGCAGCCAGATATTGCGGATTCAAATATAGACTTTGCTATATCGGATAGATTTTCTGAAGTATTATGGAACACTGTTTGGAAGGTGGTTAAGTATTTAGTTTATGGTATACTTTTTATACTTGCATTTTTATTTTTATCTGGAATTATTGGAGGGATTATTTCTTTATTATACATGCACAGGAAAAAGCCCGCGTGGAGTTTATTTTTTATTCAATGCTTTAATGGACTTAAAGCCACGATTATTTTTATTTTTAAGATTCCTCTTGTAATACTTCTTTCTATCTGGAAAATATTTTTTGGTGGAGGGGAAGAAAAGGAAAGAAAAAGAATTGAAGCTCTTGAAAAGAAGTTTTATGCATTTTTTGATGAGATGAAGAATGTTTCGGATAAAAAATTAGAAGAAATAAGGACAATAGTAAAAGATTTTGTAAGGATGGTTGACACTGCAAGTCGTACTGTTGCTCCTTATTATTTCCACATGGGGCCTACGGAATATACCCAAATTCTTTGCGAGCATGTTCCGGATCTAAGAAATGATTTTCTTTTAATAGTGAACATATTTAACGAAAGCAGATATAGCCTTCATATTCTAACAAAAGAAAAATGTGATGATTTTCACCAAAGAGTAGATTTTGTTGTGCGTGCTTTAAATCAACTTTATTCTTCTTCTGTAAAAGGGCATCCAAAAAGTCCAGAGTCAACTACAGGGAACACAGAGACATTTTAGTTTCGTTGTTTATTATATGGATAGTTTTTTATGCAAATAAACAAAAAAGATATATTAATTCTCCATCTCAATAATTTTTATCTTCCATAGAAAAGTCGCCTGCCCAGTTCTTCTGGAAGTCCTTTTCTTACAAAGTCATCATAGGCTTTCTGAATATTATACTCATACCTTATGAAGTCAATTGTATTCCTTTCCGGATCAAAAACACAAAAGCTTGAACCGGGATTTCCATCCCTCGGTTGTCCTATGCTGCCGGGGTTTACAAGATAGTCAATTTCCGGGAACAGGATGACTCTACTATTCTCTTTGTAGAAATATCCTCCATTTTCATCAAATAGTCCCGGGACATGTGTATGTCCGAAAAAACAGAGATGAAGAAAATCCTTTTTAAGGGATTCTATGGCCTCTTCAACATCTGCTTTCCAGAGGATGTATTTATCGGGATCTACCGGAGAACCATGTACCATCAGGCATTTTTCATTGAATTCTAATCTTTCTGGTAGATGGGATAAATAAGCCTTCTCTGCTTCTGACAAAGCCTCATCTGTCCATTCGATTGCACTTACTGCGTTTTCATTTGCAAAACTGCGCAGGCTTTCGTTTAACAGCATTCTTTCATGATTTCCCGATATTACTTTTGAAGCGTTTTTATGGATATACTGAATGCATTCAGAGGGATATGGTCCATATCCGACTATATCTCCAAGACAAATTAATACATCACCATTCTTTTTTAAACCTTCATATATTTCTGCAAAAGAAAGAAGGGCTTCATAATTGGAATGAATATCGCTGATAACAAAGTATTTCATTTAACTCTCTTTTCTATGCTACTTGGTCTATGTTCTAGCAGTTTTATTATTTTTAAGGATTAATTCAGTGGCTTCTTTTGCAGTAACGGGTTTGCTGAACAAAAAGCCCTGAACCCAGTCACATGCAATTTCTAAAGAACTATCCCATTTCATAGAGCGCAACACCTCAAGTTGTTCTTCGGTTTCTATCCCTTCGGCTACAACCTCTATTCCCATACTATGAGCCATTGAAACTATAGCCTTTACTATGGCAGCATCATGAGGGTCATAAGCAATATTCTGGATAAAGAACTGATCAATCTTAATAGCGTCAGCGCTTAAGTGTTTAAGCCATGCCATAGAGGAATAACCAGAGCCAAAATCATCTATAATTATTGAAATACCCCTGTGTCTTAGCTCTTTTACTATTCTTATAGTCTCTTCAATATTTGGCATGGCAGCGCTTTCTGTAAATTCTATTTCCAGAAAATATGGGGCTATTTTGTAATTATTCAGTGCATTGTCGATTTTATTTATCAAATCTGGATCCAGAAGTTGTTTTGAAGACAAATTAATTGCAATTGGTATTTTATGGATTTCCTTTTCAGACCATACACTGGCCTGCTGACAAACCTTTTTAAGTACCCATTCTCCGATAGGGATAATTAAGCCTATTCTTTCTGCCGCAGGTATAAATTCCATTGGTTTTATAAGTCCAAGCTCTGGATGATTCCATCTTAAAAGGGCCTCCATTGCCATTAATTTCCCACTGCTAAGTTCATACATGGGCTGGTAGTATATTTCAAATTCGTTGCTTTCTATTGCCTTTTTCATTTCCCGCTCGAGTTTTATAAACTTTCTAGCAGAGGTATTAATTTCCGGAGAGTAAAACAAAAAGTTATTTCTTCCGGAGGCTTTAACTCTGTAAAGTGCGAGATCCGATAGTTTTAGAAGCTCTTCAATATTATCAGCATCATCAGGATAAATACTTACTCCTATGCTGAGATTAATCATTATTTCGCTTTTACCAATAAGAATTGGATTGGAAAAAGAGGAACGAATTCTCTTTATTACCTTTTCTATATCTGCTTTACTTTTGATGTCTGTCAATAGTACTACAAATTCGTCTCCACCAAGACGACTTACGGTGTCGCATTCTCTAACACATTCTGATAGCTTTTTGGCAACTGCTACAAGGAATCTGTCTCCATAATCATGTCCATAGCTGTCATTTATTTCTTTGAATCTATCGACATCGATCATCAGTATTCCAACAAGCTGGTGATATCTTCTTGCCCTCGAAATGGTATTCCTTAATCTGTCATTCAAAACCATTCTGTTTGGAAGATTTGTTAAAGCATCATGTGTAGCCATATATTGTAGTTGTTTTTCGGATTGTTTTCTTTCTGATATGTCTCTTATGATAATTACATATCCAAGCTTTTGCCTGTATTTGTCAATTACCGGAGAGGCAGAAATAGAAAGGAATAATTCAGATTTTCCATCGGTTAATATTCTTGATTCCATATCTCTGATAATGTTTCCTGCTTCAAGACGCTTTAAAATGTTCCTGTCTGAAAAGGTTTCGGGGAATATGCTATTAATTGTTCTGTTGATAACTTTATCCTTTTCAAGGTGCATTATTTTATAAAAAGATGGATTTGCATTAACTATCTTGCCCGCGGAATCAATAATAAGAAGCCCATCAGCCATAGTATTTATAATACTTTCAGTAGCTTTTCCAGGGGATATAATTAAAAATCCATGCTTTATTATTGTGTATCCTACTACTATTTCCCATATTAATATAACTATCAGGCTAAAATTGGATTGAGGTAAATCTTTAAAGACTCTAAATAAATTTGGTACATAAATAATAAGAAGAAAAGTTACAATAGAGATAAGTACAGTGACTATAATTATTTTGGCCTGTTTTTTGTCGTTTATATTCGAAGATTTTCTTCGCCAGTTTTCAAGCATGGCAATACTCATTAAAATATATATTAGCATATTAACACTATCCAGAATAGGCCAGATAGATTCTCTGTTGTCATTAAATGCCCAGCCTACTTCTGTCATGGTAAATCCCGTTATTGTTTTCATTTCTACAGTAGTCATATATGTAAATACCGGAACAGTAATGTATAACAAAATATATAGCCATTTGTACTTTTTAAATATGCGGTTTTCTGTAAGTAGTATTACAAAGTGCAAAAAAAGAGGGGTTGTAATTTTCCATCCAGAAGTCATTACTCTAAACCAGAATGTTGCCTCCTTTTCGCTTGGAGCGGATAGCATAAATATATAACCAAAGCACCAAATAAGGATTGGAATAGAGAATAAAGCAAATAGTATATTTGTGCCTTTTTTAGGGTTACTTATTAGAACATAAGCGCTCAGGAGAAGGGTTATCATAAAGCAGATGGAAACAATAAAAATAATGGATACCATATATTCCCTTTTAAACTTTTTGTAGTGTATTTCTATTATACTATACCAGAACATGCTGTCAATGGAATTTTTTTAAACTCTGTTTTGATAGTGAGTTGTCTTCACAGGCAACAAGAGGTGCACCTCAGAGGTGCTCCTCATTTGAATCGTCGCCTGCAAATTATAATTTTTTATTCAGCAATCTCTCGCTTTTAAGATATGACAAACCGGCTATCTTGATTTTTTCCTGAGCATTTATTATCATAAATACAGGTATATCTACGGTAGATAAATCCACAAGGGATATTTAATGAGAAGTAACCAGAATCAATATGATTCAGCGTGGAAAGGGAGTAGCACTGGCTTGCCAGCCAGTGCTACAATACAAAAACCCCGCTGTGGAGGGTAGAGGGTCATTGTCATCATCTTTCCTTTCCTCAGGTCTTGCTCAAGGGAAGGGCACGGAAAATCCACCCTCGCACATTCGGCCTCGTGCCTCATGTGCTCGGGGCAAAATGCCTCCTGCATTTCTTGGCGTAATGGTGGGTAGGATTTTCCTGTGGGTGCAAATCGATGTTATGATAAAAGTCAAGGTAAAATTGACAGGGTAAGGAAGATGGTAGTAAAATCTGTCTCAAGAATACTTC
>Ga0315298_1007064_pt1 | contig 14968 bp, 19 predicted proteins | sample WHS_1_MG_FD_203077 | JGI IMG/M metagenome (GOLD analysis project Ga0315298, IMG submission 203077) | Extremophilic microbial mat communities from Washburn Hot Springs, YNP, Wyoming, USA - WHS_1_MG | ecosystem: Environmental > Aquatic > Thermal springs > Hot (42-90C) | place: USA: Wyoming... | reverse complement strand
AAATACTTTTCTAAGTTGTAGAGCTTTTGCGGTTGCCCCGCCAAAATTGGCTATTGCAATTTGAACTGTTCCAACTAAAGTATCCAACTTCTGTTTATGAGTGGACATGATCTCGTTGATTTTCATTTGCATATCTGCTTGTTTTTCTATACGCTTAAGCATCTCATCATAGCCAGCAACTCCTTTATCTATGAGGATTGAGAGAGGTCTTGTGGCCTCTTCTCCAAAGAGCTTGCTTAGCACAAGGAGCCTTTCTTGAGAACTAAGATCCTTTAACTTCTCAAGCTCAGCTACCATAGCCCTAATGCCTTTGAATTCTCCTTTCTCATCAAAGAATGAAAGCTTTATCCCTTTCGCATCCAGAATAGGTCCTACAAGCTCTTTTATTCTTTTAGCATCAAGTTTATGGGATGCTTCAGCCATCTTTGTAAGAGCCATGGCTAAGTTTGTTCCAGCGGTAGACCCTTCCATACCTGAAGAGGCAAGGACACCAATTACCCCTGATATTTCTCGTGTAGCTTCAAGCCCTTGAACTTTAAGAGCTTTAAGTGATGGTCCAAGATATCTAAAAGTGTAATACAAGTCCTGAACTTCAATTCCGGCAGCATATTTCAGCCTTTGCAGGATGTCCATAAACTTAACCATATCTTTATCGGCAACGCCCATTGCTTCTTGGAATTTAGCTACATAAGTAGCCGCTTCTTTAAAGGGAATGTTCATCAAAACAGCAAACTTAGCCGCAGCCTCTGCAACCCCTCCCAGGATGTATTGAGTTTGAACTCCTTGTTCTCTCAGGGCTATAAACATTTCTATCATGTCTTTAGTAGAACCGGGAAGTTCAACGCCAAGCCTTTCAGCAAGTTCTTGAAGCTTCTGAAACTCTTCTTCAACCTTACCCGTTTCATCCATGATCGTTGTCTTAAGCCTTGTTTGAGCCTCTTCTAAATCTGCGAAAGTTGAGACAGCTTTCTGAATCGGAGCAACCATCATCATTCCATTAGCCATGGACCTCATACCGAGGCTTTCCATTTTCTCCCCAAGCTCTTTAAACTTCTGCGAAATCTTAGTTATTTCAGTTAAGGCATTATTGCTCATCTGCTTGAAGACCTGAGAAGCCTGGTCTATCGCTTTTAGCATTATCCCTATGGTAAAAAGACTATTCATGGTATAATTCTCCTATGTGGATTGTATGGTTTGTAATATTCTTGTTTGCTTTTATCTATATTGGCGCATATATACTTGCTGGCATCGGAATAACAGTCTACATTGTCTACCTCATAGCTAAGCATCTTTGGTCCTACTTTAAGCTTAAACATAAGCAGAGGCATATTCATAAGCTAAATAAGAAGTATCTTCGGGATAGGCTAAGGCACCTTCCTTAACTCTTCTGCCTCTTTCTCGGCAAGCTTGCTTGCCTTCCTCAGCCAAAAGCTTAGCTCCTCTACATCCATCTCGCTCAGCTCTGAGATGCTCCATCCTGTGTATTTGCTGAGGGCAAGGATGTCCTCTGCGGAGATAAAAAAGGAAGATAAGTCTCAGTAAAAACATTCTGAAGTTGTAAAACAAAAGCAAGGTCCATCTCGTAAATATCCTCAAGGGCAATCTTTTTCCCGTCAACTTCCACAAGCTCGCTTATCAAAGCCCAGATAAGCTCATCCGTAGAGTTTGCTTTTATTTGAGCATTGATGAGATGCCGACCTTTGCCTTTATAGATCACAACCTTTTTGCCTTGTATCTCAAGCTCTTTTAAAATCTCCATCCTTGCCTCCTACTTAAATTCTTACATTCCAAGGGCAGCTCTTACTTCAGCAAGCAAGTCCTTACCGTTTACTCGGTAGATGTAGTTAAACTTATCTATCTCAAGTATTTCCTCTCCGTCTACTTCAAGCTTGAAATAGTGAGCCTCAAACTCTACATCTGAAGTCTCATCTGAGCCTTGTTTAAATCCCAAAAGCTTTGTCTTGTAGAAAAAGCCCTTGATAGTCGCCTTAACTGGGATGTAGCCCATTTTGCCGGTTGTCACATTGTATTTTTGGATAGCAGCTCTGATATCAAGCAAGGGAGAATAAGAGGAATCAAAAAGCACCTTCAAAGCTTCTTTATCTATGGATTTGAACTTGATAGTCCCCTTAAGCTTGTCTATATGCCCAATAAGCGGGACCTCCATACCTCCAGCAACGCCCATTACCTGCATGTCAACTACCTTGTGGCTAACTTCTGGCAAGGTCACCTCAGCCTTGCCAAGCCAAGTTTTGCCGTCTACATAAACATTGGCATCGTTTAAGACATTTGGATATTCAAAAGCCATTTTAGCCACCTCCTTTTCTATTTCTTTTTATAGGTATCAAAGCTTTAGCCTCCGAAGAGGTTGTTAAAGTAGGTCACATCTACTTCTAAGATGTATTCAATGGTTTCAGCAGGCGGTGGGGCAAGATAGGTGATGTAGAACCTAATTATGCCGTTTGCGAGGTCTGTAAGCGGGTTATCCTGGGGACGGAAATAAACCTTTGCCCCAATGAGAAAGTTTCTACCTACAAGACCGTTTAGCCAAATGTTAACCGTTGAGACTACCGATTCTATCAGCCTCTTGTTCATTGGGTCGTCTACCTTTTGCCAGGTTAAAAGCACAAGGTTGTTCTCAATCCAATTAGCCATTCTCCTGCAGGGGATAAAAGCATCCTTGATGTCGGTCTTCTCTGGGAAGGCGGCTGTTCTATTACCCCAGAGCTTCCAGCCAGAAGTAAACCTAAAGATGGTGCATATTCCTTGCTCGTTAAGATAGTTTGCCTCTTGGATAGACAGGATCTTCTCTGGGGCATCTATGCGGAGCTCTTTGTTAGATGGGCTCTCGTAAGGGACGCCTGTATTCTTTTCGTCAACCTTAGCTGTCAAGCCGGCAGCATGGGCTGATAACCAATGCTTCATTCCGTTAAACTTGGCATGAGGCCAAAAGACCACCGCATGAGGCGACCCAAAGTTATCTTTAAAAGCCTTGGCATCAGTTGGCAAAATAGCATCTGGTGGGGCATCGATGTAAGCCATGGCTTTGAAGTGGTTGTTTAGTTTCTCAGCCTTTGCGATCATAGCGTTTGCTACGCTTTGATGATAACTAAAGCCCGGGGCTAAGATGGTGCCTACTACCTTGCCAAAGAGGGAGAAGACCTCTTCAATGGTCTCAAGCCCAGTTCTTTTTCCAGTAGTAGAGTTGTAGCCACCTATAACCTCCCCAGGAGTGATAACAGTTGGGTCCGGAAGACCCTGGGCGTTTTTGTGAATATCAGGGTCAAACACATTAACAAAGATGGCTGGGGTCATTTGATAGAGGGAGAAGTAAATCCTTGCAAACTGAGAAAGCGTATACTTCTCTTCGCTTTCCCCTTCAGGAATCTCTCCGAAGGTCTGCACATACTCCTTGTAGCTAAAGATAAGCTTAGGCTCATTGATGGGTCTTGCCCCAGAAGGAAGCATCTGCACCGGGGCTGTCCCTACCACAAAAGGTAGTGCACTATCGCAAGTCCTAACCCCAAGTATCTTGGTATCAAGCTCTTGAATGTATACTCCATGCTGAAAAGCCATCCTGGCACCTCCTTATGTTTATTTAATTTCTATAAGCTCTCCGTTCTCAATCAGCCTTCTAACCTGCGGGCAATCAGGAAGCCCTATGTAAACCGTGTTCGGTATAAGCTGATAAAGGACCCCTTCATGACTAAAGTGATTGATAGCCTTGCCTACATACCTAAGCTGTCTGGGGATATCTTTCTTTGGGGCGTCTTTAGTCTCCTCTTTAGTCTCTTCTTCAACCTTAGGCTCGTTTAAATCTTGCTTTAAATCTTGGTTTAAAGCTTGTTCTAAAGCTTCGTCCTTTTTACGGGGCATACCTCACCTCCACATAAGGCATATATATGGCTAATTCAAAGTTCTTCTCAAAAAGATAAGACTTTTTTCCCTCTTCATCGTTTTTGAAAAGCTGTCCCTTATCTCTAACCTTAGCGGAAACAGTTATCCCAAAGCCATCTACTACCGGAATTGTGATAGGCTCACGAAAGAGCTTCTGAATCTTAAAGCAAGCAGAAATTACCTCATCTAAAAAGACATCTGGTCCATCACCTTGTGCGGTAAGCGTCAAAAGACATTCCATCTTAAGAGTGTAAACATTTTCTATGCCATACCCTGTGAAATCAGCTTTCTCAAATTCGCTTACAAACTCAAACCCAGAAAACATGATCCGTAGATGAGGTTCAGCTGGCATAACTGGTTGAGGCTCAACGAGCACAGTAAGCCCTGTTTCCTTCTTCAGAAAATCAGCAATGATATGCTTTATCACTCCAGCGTAGCCTATGTCCCTTACGCTCAACTCCCTTACTTCTTTAGCCATCTCTCAACCTTCTTGGTTATTACTTGTATATCTGTATCATCTACTTTGAGATAAGGTCTTGCTGGGATCTGAACGCTATCTTTAAGCACAAAAAGGATCCGGGGTTTTCCTTTTTTATCAGCATAGAGGATGGCTTTTCCTGAACGAGATTTCCAGACCCTATAGCCTGCAGATTTCATAGCCTTGACTACCGCTTCAGGGCTTGCCCCGTATCTACGCATAAGCTTTCTTGTTTCCCAGCCTGCAGGTATCCAAAGCTTCCTTGCCTTCTTGGGCTGAATTGTGCCTCCAAGTTGGTGGATCCTTCCATAGATGACATTCGTCCCCACTATCACGCTCATGGCATCTGCCTTATGAGTTATCGAGCTAAGAAGCCTTCCTGTATCCCGAAGCGTAAGCCCTGACTTCTTGTAAGCACGAGTTAAAGGGGCATTTTCCGGACGAATGCTTGAGCGGATTTTCTTCTGCGTTGAAGATACCATGTATTGTCCAAGTTCATTAAAAAAGGCTGTATTAAAAAGCTTTTGCGGTAGCTCCTTTAATTTCACGAGGTCGGCAATATTAACTTCGCAGTGGATCATTCCTTAAAGCCCCTCCAGTCAGGTTTCCCGGGGATTACATAAACAACTGGTTGCCCCTTTCCGGAAAAGCCTTCTCCTTCAATGCTTGTCCCAAACTCAGCTCTGAGTAGCTCAACCGCATCCTTTGCTTTGTCTCTTGCTATCTCTTCGTTTTCAGCGTAGCTATAGAGCTCATAAAGCGTCCTCTTAAGCAACGCCTGTTTTATAACCGGATGAGTTAAATCAACATCTTTTCCATAGGTGCGAAGCTTTGCCTTAAGCCAAACCATAGCCTTTTCTAAACACCTCTTAACAACTTCGTCCCCTTCATCCCCGATAAGGGCGCTTAAATTATAGGGCTTTATCTCTTTTTTTAACTCGTTTATAAGGTCGCTTGGTAGCTCCATACCCAGGTCTAAACCCCTTCAAAAAAGGGTGTTTATAAACGTTTATAAACGGGCTAAAATCCTCTTTTCTTAAGCCCCCCTATACCTAATATAGGGGGTCTTAAAAATACCCCTTATAAGCCAATTTAAGAGGTCACTTTTGCCCAACATATAGCGTCAACTACAGGCACTGGTAAGGGCTTCGATTTACCTACTATCTCAACCCCGCTTGGGTTCTTCTTCATCTCATAAGTTGCAAAGAGAGGCAATGGCACAAGCCCAGCCTCAATGTCATCTATAGCACAATAGAAAAGCGTATGAGGAGCTTCAAGAGATATTGCGCAAATCTTATCAGGCGGAACTACATACCTGCTCTGGTTGGTTAAAAGGTCAAGATACTTGTAATGCATAAGCTCAACAGTAAAACCAGCTATGTTTATAGCCTTTTCAGTGATCTGAACTGCGATCTTGCCCTCGGTGTAAACATTTAAGGCAAGACCGGCAAGGGTAGAAAAGGCTTTGGCTCCGGCTAAGAATACTATGTTTCCGTAGCCGTTTTCTATGATCGTCTGGGAAATGGCTATCAGGTCTTCCAAAACTTCCGAAAGCTTTTTACCTGGGTCATCCCAGAGTTTATCTACTGTATAAGCCAAGGTGCTCCCAAAGTTAACGGAATAGGTCTCAAGCCCGCTTGCTGTCTTCATAGGATAGGATATCTCACCGGTTAAAGACTGAGCGGATAAAGCCTCAGTAGTCTTCCTAACCACTCGCCTTAAAAAATCGATCTTATCCGTGATGTATTGCTGTATGCCTTTTGCTGTTAAAAGTTGCATATCGTTTAGTTCCTTTGCAGAAAGGAATGTTGAAACCTCAATCGGTTGGGGCTCAATGTAAGTTATGCCTCCCTTATCCTCTCCTACTTGGACTGCAGTAGACCCTCTCCTCACAACTGGAACATTTTTCACCACTCGTTTTATCTCGGTATATCCAAGGACAGGAAAGGGATGCTGTTTTCTGTTTGGTTCGGGATAGACCCTGTCCATTACCGGGGTCATAAGCGGTGGCAAAACCTGCAAGGTCTCTGCTATAGCCTTTGGGGTAAAAAATTGCCTTAAATTAATTTCAAACATCCTTAACCCTCCTTTATGTAGTTTTGTTTTTCTCTTGTAAACTGAGCGTGGGCTTCCCCCACGCTCAAAAGTTTAAAGCCTAACAAGTTGGTTTTGGTTTAGGTGGCTTTGGTTTCCTACCTTTCCCCATCTTTGCACCCTCCTTGCTTCGATTTATACTCCGTAGATATCCCTTAGCCTTGCTAAGTCACTATCGTCTGCCTGCACGAAGGCATCTCCTACCTTTACAAGCAGGTTTGCCTTTACCACGCATCCATGGACAAGCACATTGGCTACGCTCTCCTTTGTAGTATCAAGGATATGGGTTAATACTCCGATAGGTCTTGTCGCATAGGCTACTTTGATTGCTGTTCCATTAGCCGGGGCTGAAGAAAAGGTGATGTTTATTTCTCCGGTTTCATAATTGATAGTTCCTGAGATACCAGCCCCTGTTATTCTTCCGCAGCCATCATCCTTGCCAATAACATTTTCAGCCTGAACCTCAACGCTTAAACTTGCAATGGGACTATTAGGCAAAGTTCCATTAAAAGTAGTATTGCTCCCATTTCCTGTCCCAAGCGTAAAGCGATAATCTTGTGCTTCAGAAAGGTAGACATATTTGGTATAAGGAATAACCTTACCTTCGGCATTAAGCGAAAGCATTACGCCAGCATCAAGAGTCCCCTGGTTCTCTTTGCAAGGGTAGGTTAAGATTACTGCCGGATGAAACGGGCTAATAACCTGTTTTTCTTTAAGGCTTTGTCTTCCTAATACAGCGTCAAAAGCCATCTCACACCTCCTATACTTTTGATAGTAGTTTCATTCCGTCGATGTCTTCTTCAGCTCTATTTACATCCCCAAGGTCCATCTCACCAGGACGGACAGGCAAGGGGATACTCTTAAAGATCTCAATTAGCAGGTCTATCGCTGAAAGCTTCCTTGTTTCTTTACCATTAGACTCATCAGAAAGCTCAATCTTTTCCTCATAAGGTAGATAGTCCGCAAGAAGAAGAACCTTATCATGTAAAGCCTTCGGCACCTTTCCACTAATTGCCGACCTCAAAGCCTCTTTCTTAATGGTAATTAGCTCCTCCTTAAGCTTCTTAATGGTTTCATCCTTTTCTTTAAGAACCTCATCAGCCATCTTTTCCTCCTCCTCTATTTTTTTCTTAAGTTTCTCAACTTTTGGCTCAACCTTCTTCCGAACTTCTTCAGGTATCTTTACTCCTCTTGCCCCGTGAAGATAAGCAAGTGCTGCAGATATAGCTTTTTTCACGATCACTGGCTTTCCGTCAAGGATATCCACAACCAAAAATTTGTAGGCTGATTTGGTTTCTGGGTCAGCCTCAGGGTCTTGATAAAGGGAATAGGCTTTAAGCCCAGCTATACCGTATTTCTCAAAAACTCTTTTCCTTGCTGCTTCCACATCCCATTCAGTATCTACTACATCCAAGCTCTCAAGGGGTGGTGGTTTATCGGCAAGCTCTTCAGCATCTGCAAAGTTAAAGACCCAGCACTCGGAACAATCTGAAAGGTTTACCTCTTTAAAGACCTTTAAGTCTTTTATCTTTGGCGGAACAGCTCCAAGAAGGGCTACATGGTGAAGATACTTCTTCCCGTCTTGCTGTTTTCTTATACCAACTGACCATTTCTTATAGAGCCCCTGTTCAAAAGCTTCCTTAACCAGGTCGTTTAGCTCAACCTCTCCAATTAACGAACCATCCTTCTTTTCTATCCTCTTAACCCAGCCGACAGCTGGCATATAATCAGCAAGAGTATGCCCAAGGGTAATAGGGACTTCACCTTGAAAGTTCTGAACAAGCTCTTCAAGGTCCTTTTCAGTGATTTCTACATCGCCAAACTTACCAGTCCGCACAAGCTCAAGCTTAAGCATACTGCCTCCTTAACCTTGTTAGACTAAAGAATAAACAAGAAAAAAGGGCTGTATGTAAAACCTGCTAAAATTGAAAAGGGAAATTTAAAGATTAGACGAAATTGGTGAGGTTATGCGACCTTAAAGATCAAAAGCATCCCTAAAATATTCTGAAGCTTTTCTACGCCATTCCGCTTGCTCTTCGCTATAAATCAAACATCCTCCCAAAGCAAGGACAAATATATCCCTTTTATAGTTTTCGTCTTTTATCCTCTTCAAATACTCCTTGGCTTTAGCCCAGTCCCCCCGATGAAAGTATAAGAAGAACAGGTCCGCTAAAGCCGCATCTTCTGAAGTAAATCGACGATATTCTTCTTCCGGTAGGGTAAAACCTAACTTTTCTTTTTCTTCATCAGTTAAATTGTGATCATGCACGGTTTCCTTTAGCTTTGGCAAGGCTGTCCTCCAGTAATTTTTTAAATTCTTGTTCGTCATTAATCTTTTCTAATATCATCCGCACCCTTGCCTCAGACAATTTTGCTTTTTCGGCTATCCAGGCTACTACCCTCCTATATAAAAGTATGTAATCATCAAGAAGGATTTTCTCAAGTTCTTTTACCGCTTCTTTTTCCTTAACCCCAATCTTCTTAAGCAGATATCTAAAATTCTGCACAAGTGAGCTATACCCATAGCCTTCCTCTAAAATCTTCTTTTTAAACTGCAGTTTTGCATCAGGTTTAATCCTTTTCACAAACAACTTATCAAATGTATGTCTTGAGTAAAATTGATTGATCATTTCCATTACCATTGCTTCCTTTTTATCAAACAAAACCACTCCTTTAGGTCTTAAGTGATTTAGTTCATGCCATAAACTTTCAAGGGCATATTCTTCATTAAAGGTTAAAGGTTGATTAGCTTTTAACTTTTGAAGAGCTGAACGCAAATCCCTTGCAGGGTTAAATCCTAAATGTTTAAACTCATATGTTGAGACAATTATCCTTTCATCTAATGGAAAACAAACCATAATAATACCTTCATCAGCATCTTTAACTTTCAATTCCTTTAATTCTCTATATGGGAAAAGTTCCTTATTGTTTCTTACAAACTCCTTTGTAAACTCTTCAACCCCTTTAAATGTATCATAATTGTATTTATCAATAAAGGCAATACCTTTCTTAGTCTCTCTCGCTAAGCCTTTTCCTATTTGAATTTCCTTAACATCAAGCCCAAGTTCCTTTGCGGTTTTGACTATCTCCTCATAAATTCCGTATTTCTTTGCCCTTTCTATCATCTGAGGTGTAAGCTTCCAGTAAGAACCACTCTCAAGTGGATGCACACCAAAGCCCTTAGCTGGTTGCACAGAAGGAAGGTTCCTTGTTATAGACAAACCAAGAGTTTCAAACTCCTCCTTATGAATTGCCCGCACAGTTGAACGACAATTAAAATGAAGGGGCGGCCAATTAGAACTCCACCATGGGTCATCCGCAGGTCTTATTACTCCTGACCTTGCTCGGCAGATCATCGTCTGCCTTGCATCCGTAATACCTACAAACTCGAGATAAGCAGGCTTTGCCTTCCTAAATTGATAAGCCCTCCCAGCGTTATAGGCTGTCTGAATGTTTGTGCGGAAAACTGTCTCCCAATACCAAGGGTCGCTCCTATGAAAACCTGCTTTTTTTAAAAGCTCATCCTTCCCCCCTTCCTCCCAGAACTGCCTTAAAGTCTTACCTTCCTGCAAAACCTTAATCAGCTTTTCCCTGATAGCATTTATAGCGTCAAGCTCGGTAAGCCTTGCCACTGTAAAAGCCCGAAAACGAAGCTTTGCCTCTAACTCCTCCCACTCTTCCTTCGTCATAGGAATTCGCATGAGAAAAAGCTTTTCTGCCTCTTCAAAGCTTAAAGGCTCAGGAATTACATCCAACACATCGTCTCCAAACTCAATCTTTGATTCCGCATGGTCCATCCCCATAAGAAAGCTTACCACTAAGACATCCCGCACCGCTTCAACAAGCTTTTTTCTAACCTTTTTGGGAAATCCTAAACTTTTTTCCTGGAATTTAGTATCAGCAAACTTCTTTAGCCTTCCATAACTAAGATTTAACCCTTCTTCAATGAGGTCTAAGATGACCTTTTTGGCAGACTCACTTGCTATATCAAGCTCGTTTGCCTTGAAACTTTCATCTATGAGATGCGCAGGAACTTCCGTTTTTTTTTATCTATATCGGCAAAAAGTAGAGTTGAACCCTGAGGTTGGACCTTAGGAGAAACAAAAGCATCGTTTGGGTCCTCTGGCTCGGGAATATTGTATTCCCGATAAAGGGTTGATTTTGAGATAGGAATACCCAGCTCTATTGCGGATTTGATGGTGTCCCAACTTGCGTATTCGTCAACATCAAACTCAAAAACAGCGGAAACATCAGGTCCAAAGTTTAGCTCGCAAATCCACCGAATAAGCGTCCTTGTTAAAGTGTTTGCAAGGGCTATAGCATCCTGTTTAGCTACCGATTGAAACATCCTCTCATGGACTTCCGCTTGAGCCCTTGTGCCATACTGACCCTCAGCTGAAGCTAAGCTCTGCCCAGTGATGGCATAGGCTATTTGATTGTCGCAAGCCTCAATAAGGGTTTTAAAGTTATCAAGCGAGCCTCGCACCTCAAGGGTTTTCACATCCTTCACATTTCCCAGGGCAACTGCAGCATCACCCTGAATATTAGCCAAAGCTTGAGCAAGCTCTATAGCCCTTTTCCTTGCCTGCTCTTCATCCTCGCTTTCAAAGATGGCAAGCACCGTTGGCACGCCAAACTTCTCAGCTGCCGTCATCCAGAACCGCCATCCAGCTTGCTTAAACATCATCGGCCAGTAGCATTGCTTTAAGACTGATGAACCGTAAGGGCTCTCCGTTGAACCATGCCTATGAACGATAAATTTATATTCCGTCTCCAATAGGACCTTTTCCCCATACTGTATAAAATACAAATTCCCCTGATAGTCAAACACAAACCGCTCAGGGTCTCTATACTTCAGGGCTGAAGGGATGTATTTTCCATCTTTGACCTCCCAGATAATTTCCGTGACTGAGAACCCAAACTCAAGGGCTGAAAGAATGTTCTTACAAGCCTGCCAAAAGTTTATCCCTTCAAGACATTGATAGATAAACTCTACCACATCTGACCTTTCAGAAATCACCGAATAAGATCTGTTTAAAGCCATGGACTTTCTGAGCTCAAGCAAACTATAAACCCTCGCATCAAGGAGCATCTTTTTATACAAAGCTAAAGTCTCGCCCCGGTCCCTTAAGACTTCATCCGGGTTTGGCATAAAATCAAAGAAAGACAGGATCTTTTTATAAGGGTTTGCAATCTCATTTGTTAGGATGCTTGTATCAATCTTCTTTATAGGGCTTATCTTCATAGCCTTCATAGTCTTTTTTATAGCCACGCTTGCCTCCTGAAAAAGGGTTCACCCCTCATGATGTTTGCACTGTGTCTATGTAGTCCAAGGGGAATGGCTACAGGTTCTACCGCCCGCTTAGCAATAACTTCAGATACCGCCATCTCAAGGGCATCTGGCAAGTCATCATGCCCCCGAGGAAACTCCTCAAGCTGTTGCAAAAGAAGGCTCTGGGTCTTCTTAAAAAGAATAATCCCAGCCTCAACTAAAGGGCTAAGCTTACTTATCCTGAGTTCCTTGTTCACCGTGTGCTTTATGCCCTTAACCGGTAAAACAAGCCCATCCTTTAAAGCTTCACGAAGAAGCTGGTTCTTATAAATCTCCTGAAAAGCTTGTATTTCAAAAAGGATCTTATCCGGTCTCCAGGCACGGTATTTGTCTATAATGCGTCTTATCAAGGCTAAGTCCGAAATCTTCTCTCCCTCAGCATCAAGCACATAGATTTGATTATTTGAAGTTCGCCCAACTACAACTATTGCCGAATAGTCCCCTGTTGACTTCCCAGTTGCTGGGTCAACAGCCATAACCACCCGCTCAAACTTAATGTTCCTTAGCTCGGATGGCTCATAGAACTGAAACCACTCAGGCTTAAATTTTCGCTCTTCCTCAGCAATAGGTTCGTTCATCCATTCTGTAGCAAAAACAAAGCTCCCAAGCTGTTCCCTCTTTTTCTCTATATCCTCTAAGCTCCAACGCTCTGGCCAAAGGGGTTTTCCTTCAGGGGTTATGGCTGAAAAAACAACTCCTACCCAGTCTTTTAGCGTCCCAGCTTCTATCTCCTTTAGAAGTCTCGAGGGAAGGTCATCCGGATGAAGGATCGTATTCACGATGATTATCTTTGCCCCTTTCCCAAGGTTCATAACCACTCGCTTAAACCACTTGTAGACTTTATCTCTGCTAACTTTGCTTTCAACCTCTTGGTCTTTAAGCAAATCATCGCAGATGATATGCGTTGGTCTCTTGTATCTATCTTTGATACCCCTTGCCGACTGCCCAGCACCAAGAGCAGCAATAGAATTTCCGTTTTTAAGCGTAATCTTTCGACCTGTCCATATCTCACCCTTCAAGCTTCCGAAATCCTCTAAGATCCTCTCGTTATGCTCAAGCTCAAACCTTATGCTTTCAAGGATATCCCTTGCACTATCAGAGCTTGCAGAAACGATAACCGGAAAGACATTCTGCTTGGTCAAAACAAGCCACAGCGGAAAAGCCTGAGCCATCCTTGTAGTCTTCCCATGGTCCCTTGGCTCGATGTCTAAAAGCCCTTCAAAACGCCCTTCCTTTAAACATCCCCTCGCCTTCTCTTTGACATACCGAGAAAGGATATCTACATGCTCCTTTTTGACCTCTCCAGAGTTGATGATATCTATTATGACCCGTTGATACTCAGCCATAGGCAGACTAAACGCATGAGGTAGATAATACCTGCAGAAAAACCCAAAGTCCTTCCTTGCCTTGTCTATCCGTTCTTGTTTCTCAAGCTCACCAGAAACATCAATCCTTCTTAGGACTTCCTTAAGGATGCTCATTCTTGAGCCTTCACATTGTTGATTATCTCTTTTAGCTTTCTTAAAAGTTCAGGCTCCTTTGCAAGCTCAAGCGAAAGAGCCTGTATAATCTCCTTTTTTGCTGCTTCAAACCCTTTCTGATAATCAAGCCTAAGTCTTGCAACTTTCACCTGGGCATCAGCAAGCCTTTGCACAGCCCTGATAAACTCTTCTGCACTCTGAAAATCAAGCTCTTCTACAGTCTTTGAAAACTCAAAGAGCTTATGAGCAAGAAGGCTTGATGTCACTTCAATTACATCTGTGTTTGGGTTGCTTCTCACCGCATCGATCAGAACCTTAGCCTCTTCTAAGCTCTTCCTATAGACCTCGGCTATTTCCCGAGAGGACTTGATCTTTCTTCTTATAGACTCCCGAGAAATATCGTAGCCTTCAGCTCGAAGTATTTGCTCAATCTCCGCAATAGACTTTTTCTCCTGCTCATATAGATAGATCACCCTGTCTAAAAGCCCGTATAGGTCTACTTTTGACCGCCTGCTCATACTCCGTCCCTATCATCAATAGCGATAGCCTCATCCTTGATGGTTCCTTCAAGCAAATCAATCCCCTTCGGGGTAAGCCTGTAGAAAACCTGCCTATCATAGCGTTTTATCGGATGTTCCTTTTCTATCCTTTCCACATAGCCCTTGTCAACTAAGTAGGCGATAGACTTCCTTATTGCAGTATCCTTGTAATCTCTGTAAAAAACAGACACGATATCAAGCTCAAGAACCATGTTCGGATATACCTTGTGCAAAAACTCAAGTATCATGCCTCTTAAGGATGCATATTTCATCATTGTTTCCCCCTAAGCTCATCGTAGCGTCCTTTTAAATAAAAAAACTCCTTTCGCATCTCATCGATCTTCTCAGCAATTGCTCGTAAATCCCCTCTCCAGCCTGAGATATCAGCAAACACTTCCTCTTTGGTCACATACTTTGTCTGAAGCTCATCCTCAAGCTTATCTATCCTCTCAGCAAGTCTGTTTATTATCTTTTCAATCCGCACGATTAAGTAAATGCAAAAGGCAATAAGCGCAAAAGTGCCCCCTTTCTCCAGAACCTGCAAAAGAGCAAACTCCACTACTTGCCCCCCTCGCCTTTTAGGTTCTCAAGTATAAGTCTTAGCTCAGAGCAGTAACCACGCATAAGCTCTATGTTTTTTAGTAAGCTCTTTGCGTTTTCAGGGTCAAGGCAGTAGCTCCCGTTTGCTTTGAAAAATTCCACTTTATAGTAGCTCGGCTCTTCCGGAACTTCTTGAAGCTCAGGTCTAACATACTCGGTCTTAACAATCTTACTTGTCGTAAGCCTAAAAGGAGAACATCCGATTAAGCTCAAGCAAAATATCATCAGAGCTATATGTTTCATTTCCTCCCTCGCTCTTTGGTTCTAAAGCATTTGGTTCTAAAGCATCTATTTCCTGAAGCCTTTTAAGCGTCTGTCTATGAATTTTCACCCTTGCACTGCAAAGCCTGTTAGCTTTAGAAAGCTCAAGCTTTAGATACTCAATCGTTTTTAAATTGCTCTCGTTAGCTCCTTCACATTGTTTTAAAGCTTCCTCAAGCTTTTTAGCATCAAGCCTTATCTTCTCAATCTTTAAGCCCTGTATATACCAAGCCGACTTAAAACCGATCGCAAAAAAGAGAGCTCCGATAAGTAAATATTTTAAGAC
>Ga0315298_1007063_pt1 | contig 14968 bp, 8 predicted proteins | sample WHS_1_MG_FD_203077 | JGI IMG/M metagenome (GOLD analysis project Ga0315298, IMG submission 203077) | Extremophilic microbial mat communities from Washburn Hot Springs, YNP, Wyoming, USA - WHS_1_MG | ecosystem: Environmental > Aquatic > Thermal springs > Hot (42-90C) | place: USA: Wyoming... | reverse complement strand
TTCATACTTTGGAATTCCAATTATTGTATTCAGCAAAGAGCTTTTACCAGAGCCGTTTGGTCCAGTTAAGAAGGAAAGTTCTCCCTCCCCTAGAGATAAGTTAACTCCTGAGAGTATCTCTCGTTCGCCCACTCTTACGAACAAATTTTTAATTTCTAGCAACATTTAACCCCAGCGTTATGCTATGGCTCAATTCTTAAGCATTTTCCCTATTGAACAACTCTTTTTATCAAAATAAAACTAGTAGCGTTAAAATTTATGCCCAGACAGAAATTTCTCTTGCTTCAACTTCCTCTAACGTTGCCCTTATACCGCCTACTGTTACTTGCTTCCCACTACTGTCTTCTAGAATGAACGAGTAGATTAAACCTGGTACAACATTAGTAGAAACTACTTTTCCCTCAACTTGAACTGATTCGCTTGTTCTTATGTTTTTCCCCAGAACTCTTGCATATGGAGTACGACCAACCGAAAGAATATTTTTCATTATTTCTATTGCAGACCATATGTTCAAGAAAGTCATTCTCTTAACGGGAACAAAAATGGGTTCAATTGGTTTAGCTGTTATAAATAATGACTGATTAAAGAAGTAAGCTAACGTGTAAAGTAACTCATCTTCCATTTCTACGATATCAGCATAACAATCTTCAGAGTTAAGGAATAAGGTTGAGCCTATTATACATCGTTTATTGTCAGATATTAAGATGTATGGACCAACTATTTCTCTAATTCTTATGTTTGCTATTTTCATTAATTTGCGAGTTAACTCCTCATACCCTTCTCCTGGGTAAACTACCAACGTTAATGAAACATTTCTTCTTTCATAGCTCTCAAACAGTGTTTGGTACATTGCTTCCATTAAGTATGAAGGCGCGGCAAAGAGGATCTCTTTTTTGCTTTCAGCTATAGATTTACCAATCCATTTTTCTATACTTTTCTTGCCTCTAACTATCCATAATGAGGGTTCGATAACTTTCCTTTCTAAAGAGTACCTAGAAATCTCATCGATTAACTCCTGCGAACCTTTAGTAACTTTTTCCACTAATTGTTTTATGGCAATCGAGGGTTCAACTGCACGAAACTTCATAGGCCTACCAGATTGCACCCAAACTAAACCTTTTCTTTGTAATGAAGAAGCCACATCGTAAATTCTGGATTGCGGTATTCCTGTTAATTTCACAAGGTCAGTTGAAGTTAACTCACCATATTTTGCCAACGCTAAGTAAGATTTGGCTTCGTATGAAGTTAAGCCTAAACTCATGAGATTTTCGACAAGCTTGTCTCTTGAAGGCGTATTAGTATCGGCCGAAAAGTTCATTTCAGCTACTTAACACCCCTAATGTAAGTCTCATGCTCTTCTGGAGATAGAGATCGCCAAAGAAGAATTTGTTTTCTAAGGTCGTCTATGAAGTAGTAATTCGAAGTTACCCAGGTGCTAACAACTCCAGCAGTACGCTTTAGGAATAGTTCTGTGAAAGCCTTTTGTCTAAGCTCGTCATATTGAATTCTAATAATTGCTTGTTGACTTATGTTGGCTTCAAAGGGGGCCAAACTAACTTCCATGCTTATGGTTAGTTTAGCTAGGTCTGCGGATATACTTCTGATTATGAAGTATGCTTTTTCTTTTCCTTCTCCAGCATAGTATTCGCTTAAGAAAGTGATGAAGCCTTTAGCTTCGATTACGGAAGGAAATTCAATTGGAAGGGGGACTTCCCAAACGTCACCTTTCGGTTTAGTGGGAGGCTTCCACTTACGTTCTAAAGAAGGAGTTATAAGTCTAGAAGAAACTATGCTAGGATAAATAGATGCGAGCAGAGCAGAAATAAAAACTACAACCAAAGAAACACCCACAAAGAGTGAAGCTGCATTTATTACAAAGTCTCTCGGCAAAAGACCAAGAGAGATTAAGAATCTATTCATTATAAACCCAACGACATAACCAATCACTGAGGCAAGTAGAGCAAAAGTTACAGATTCTGTTACAAACATTATAGCTGAACCTCTTGGAGAAAGACCAACAGAAGTGAATATGTATATTTCTCTCATTCTCTCTTTAACACTGCCTAGAATTGCAGTGGTTACATTTAGAGCAGCTATAACAATTAGCAGTGGCAAAACTTCCATTCCAAGCAGTAAGTATGTCTTTGTTTTATAAGCTTGGACAACCTCTCTCGATTTTAGGTTCTCTAAATAGTATGGCGTTAAAGAACTTTGGAACGAAAGGTCTCTTATTAAATTGTTTGCTTCTTGTTCAGAAGTGTTAAAGGTTATTGATATTGAGCTTACGTAACCTCCTAATTTAGTAACAAGATCAAATGGAAGAATTATTACATTCTCCCAGCTAAGCGGAGGAGGATTCATAGTGGGCTGACCTGGTATTTGAATAGCCAAAAATGTACTACCAGTAGGATCAACTGGAGTTGGATACAAGTTTGTTATGTCCGTAAGGTTTTGAAGCTGGTCCGAAGGCAAAATTCCAGCCACAACGAGCTGAATGCCCAACATACTAACTTCATCTCCAACTTTAACATTCAGTGAATCAGCCTGTCTAGAAGTTAATATACAGAAAGCGTTGCGCAAAATAGAATTGCTCAGAGGTGCGTTAAGTTTGCCCGCTACCTTAAGGATCTCATGGTTACTAAGACCAAGAATTGCGACTGGCTGAATGACATTTCCACTTTTGCTTAAAACGGCGAAGTTGTGACCTAGCCTATTACTGTAAACAGGATAGTACCACGCTCTTGGTTCAACGTAACCATAGTTCTCTATAATGCTCTTCACAAAGCTTACAGTCTCTTTTTGAAGTATGCTAAATGGAGGGGTACCATAACCAATCTGAACCAGCGCCTTTGGTTCAACAAAAGAAGTTTTACTCTTTCCGTAGGCAAAATAATTCACATTAGTATAATAGGATGAAGAAGTTAGAGAAGTTAGAGCTACAACGACTGCTATAAGAGTGATAGCCGTGAGTGTAGACCTAAATTTTCTACGTCTCATGAATTCTAATGAGGTTGGTACTGATACCTGTAAGACGCTAAATTCTTCTCTTCCAATCCTATGTTTGCCTAAGAGTTTTTCAGAAGTTAACTCAATAACCCATCCAGTTTCCATTATTAGAACAAGTAACGTTATCAAGAAAAGGAAAACTAACAGCACACCTATCAAACCCATGAGGGAGTTAGTTATCACTGAAAAAGCAGGATGAATTATAAAGAAAGTTGAGAAAACAACTACTCCGATCGACGTTGTGTAGATGAACCTTTCTTTACCTTCTTTGTGGAAGAACAGTCTTTCCATGAGAACTACAGAAGGAATAGATATCAAGAAAAGTAAAACGGAAGTAAACCCTGCGTCAGAGTACATTGGCATTAAGTCTTGCTTGTAAGCACTTGAAATATAGGCTAGAGATTGCCTTAAAGAATCATAAGCTTTAGAATAGTTTTTCTCTTTAAGCTCATTCTGAGCTTTTACGAATAGCTCCTTAGCTTTCGATAGAGCTTCGTCTAAGCTTGGACTTCTTATGTTGAACATATTAAATTTTGAATACCTATCTTCTACAATACTTATTAAATCCTTGGTATAACTTAGAACTGTTAAATTAAAGATTAGAGGCCTATCTACTAGTATGCCATAGCCTTCTTTGTAAGTAGCACTCGAATTTATAAGAGAAATAGAAGGCCTATCTAAGGTACCAAAGTAGAAGTGAAAAGAAACCCTTGAGTTTGGTTGAACAAAAAACATTGCAACTGGTTCCCATGGTAAGTAGTATATTCCAAAGAAATATGGAATGGCTTCTGACTTAAAGTCAAGCAATGAAACCTTAAAATTGTCCTGTAGCCAAAGAGAAAATGGCATCCTTGGATCTAGGTACCAAGGAGTCCTATAGTAGCTAGGATCATATACATCGAATAAAGTTACTGAGAAACAGTCAAAAAGAGGAATCAAAACATGGTCGTGGCCATATACTGGGCTTACGGAAGGCTTTGTTACTTGGCTTCCATACAGTGGACCCATATCTGGAGCTGCAACAATTTCATTTGTTTTATTGTCAATTACCCATGCATCAAAACGCCAAGCAGGAGTTGAGTAAATTGGGCCAATTGTTACATTAAACCTACCTTTTTCATCTGCATACGTTAAGAGGTAAGAAAATGGCCAACCAGAAGTCTGCGTTGGACCCTCAGGATAAATTCTTACGAGAGCATGTGATACTGGCGAATACCACCCTCTAGTAAGGTTTAGCTTGACGACTTCGCCAGTTAAAGTTGTTAACCCAACCATATAACCATAAAGAACTGTAAACTTTGTGGGTTTTCTTGCTTGCCAATCTACTGACCAACTTTCATCATTTGACAACCCGACAACATGCACAAGAATAGTTAAAGCTTGGGCATAAACATTGTTAAAGTTAATCTTCTCGTAGTCGTTTTGAGGGTTACCCCACCAAAAGTCATGCTGGTTTGAGGTTTTTATAGTAAATGCTAAGAGATTAATTAACGCGAGAGGCTCTGTGTCTAGCATGTAAGGATAGCGTTGGTTACCCCACCAATCATTAGATTGTACGTCCCAGCTTACGTATGTACTGACTGCTGCGTTTTTAAGCCCAGTAAGGTTGTTTAATGCAGAAAGAACAGACTTACCACTAGAGTCTTTAAGCAATAAGTAAGAATTGGTCGTAAACCTGTTTTCGACTGTAGCAAAGTTGCTTGCTACTTGACCAACTATGAACCTTAATCCAAAACCAGCGTAAAGCGTTGAAATTGTGGGAGACTCAGAGCCTATATCTATGCCAATAAATGAGAAAATTTTGTATGTACCATTTTGAATTTGTGGAGAGAAAAAGACATTTTCCGCAAATTGCCTTGGTCCGTCTAAAGCATTCCAATGACCAGAAAATGCAACGATCCAAATGCTTCTTTCTGGTCTGTGAACCGAAAAATATCTTGCAATTTCAAGTAGCGTGGATATGCTTATTGCCTCTCCAGCGGCTGGAGAAAGAGAGGGAACAACTGACCAAGAATCATACCTTGCTGAGATAGCTACTACTTGATCTTTATATTTTGCACCATCTATTTTAGCGACTATATTATATCCTGTAACTTCATCTAATGAGACTTGAGAAACTACTTTAATAGTTTCATTTTTTAACGCAACGCTTCTTAGTAAACTGCCAGTTGAAGAGTTGACAAACAGCCTAGTAAACCTAATTGGAGTCATACTAAACTTTTTGAGCGCCTCGTATCTATCATACTCATTAGTTTCAATAAAGATGACTGTCTTTGCTCCAAGTTTTGCTGCATTTAACCAATTCGAACCGGAGTCGTAATCCATTAAAACTATTGAACCATAAATCTCTTTGCCATTAAAGTCTTCTAAGTTGCCTTTACCAACGTAAACTAGCTTACCACTGTAGCCTTCGCCTGGTGTACTGGATGTTTGAATTAGACCATTGGGCCACAGTGAGTATGCCTTTAACTTTGTACCATTTGCGAGCTCTATGAACGTAATCTTGTCTACTGGAGAAACTGTTTTAAAGGGATAGATGGTGACGTTGTAACCAAAGTCTCTTAAAGTTTTTATTATGTAATCTTTAGCTTCGTAGTACCCAGGATATCCTACTACTCTGGAATTAAAAGAAGAAAAGGTTCTAACATAATTTTCTATTCTACTTAAGTTTAAGAAGTCCAAAGCATGTATAATTTCGTCTCCTAGACTAGATTGACTTGAGGAGATTGGATAAAGGAAACTACCAGCTAAAATTGACATAGCAAAAATCAAGATAAAGAACTTTGAGTTCACTTTTCTCACCATGGCCACACCCAACCAGAATTTAGCACAAAAAATAAAGCTATTGTAAAACCTACAGCTATTCCATACCCAGCTACTAAACCACCAACCACTGTACCTCTTAGTTTGTTCCAAGCATCTCTTCCCATAATTCTTGGCAACAAAAGGTTACCAATAATCGAACCTATTATGATTGCTATTGAGTAAGGTGGAAGCGTAAAGAATCCTGCTACAAGACCAGGTCCTGAAAGTGGAAGACCGAAGGAACGTCCAGCAACTTCAAATAATCCAGCTGAAATTGCACTAAATAAAGCAGATGCTAAAATAATTGGTAAACTGATATTAATTTGTCGAGTTACTAGCAAAGAATCACCTATCGCAATTCTTGCCCAATCAATTGTCGTAAAGGGATATATCGAAGATGGAATTGGAGCCATTCTCCAAAACAAATCTAATGAAACAGTACCAATTATTGTTGAAAGAGTTATTCCTAAAATTAGACCTTTTATCACGTCTATTGGATTAGTTTCGGTTAAGTAAGCAGCTTTAAGCATACTTAGCATACCCGGAGTCATACTACCAGCTAAAACAGGCTGTATCACCCAACCGGAGTAACTTCTGTAATCGCTATAGTAGACAATAGTATGCCATAAGTATGGTAAGCTAATTCCAAATCCAGTTGTTCCTAAAGTTGTAGTATTAGCTAATGCAAAGAAGAAACTCAGAATAACAGAGTAAACAATAGATATGTATAGAGGAAAAGAAGTGAGAATTGAATGAACTATGGCAGAAGAGAGAGTCCCAACTAAAAAAAGTGAAAATAGAAATAGCACATTTGGATACATAGATTTTCCTTCTCGACTTCTAGTAAATAACATTCTAATTGTTTTTATCATATTCTTAAAAATGAATAAGGAAACGATCAAAGTGATTCCTAAACCAAATCCAATTTGTGGAGCAAACCAGACTCGGTACAGAGATCTTTGCCATATAAGAGAAATTCCCATGCCCCTATGGTATTCGTCAACCCAAAGCGGAAAAATGTTCGGAAATTTAACCAAGAAAAGATTGTTACCAACGATCCATATAACAAGAGAACCAATTAACATCGAAAATGCTGCATTTAATGGAATTATTAAACCTGAGGCCCAAGGTAGTAGGTCTGTTGCCACTCCAATAATAGCTCCAGGAATAATTTGTTCAGTAATAGGAGTTAAGTCCACCCAGGGTAAAGGGATGAATGTCATGCCCGCTAACGTCGGCAACATAATGGCGAGTATTCCATAGATTAAGCCAGGGTAAAGAAAAATCATAAAAGCTCGTGTATGCTCGAATTCTCTCTGTGAAAAAGTATCAACAACACCAACGTCAATGTTTGCAAATGGAAACGGAAGCTTCTCAACTTCTAAGAAAAGAGGAGCAAACATTAAAGTTAGAGCAAGCTCGGCTACTAAAGTACATACTGAAAAGAAGAGGTAAACAAGAATTGGAATTACCATAGAGGGCTGAAAAAGAGTCCTAAAAACGTAGCTATGCGGAGCAAGCCAAGAAGGCACTAGAAGTGGTAGAGGAATCCCATCTACTTTGTAAGCCCAACTGATTGGGGTACTCATGAAGAATAACCTAAAAATTATCCAATAAGCACCTATGCCAGCAGCACCTAGTGAAGAAATTACATTTAAAGTTTCATACATAACTAAAGTTTCTTGACGCGAAAGCTTTTCGCCAATCATACGAGAAAGTTCACTGAAAGTTATTACCATCAGTAGGGTTGCCGCAAGCGACAACGTACCTCCGGTTACCATCGATAAGTAAATTGAAGCGGGTACGAAAACAACAGAACTCGCAACGATTGCTACAATTACCTTCCAAGTTAATCCATTCTTAAATTTAAACTCAGACTGAGGTTTTTCTTCGTTGTGCTTCATCTTTCACACCACCTTATTATAAGCAGAAATTAAAACTTTTCTAAAAAATAAAAAGAAAAAAGAATTTTATGCTCCCACTGCTGCAAGTTTTGGTATTACTACAGTAAATAGCTTGTACAGGGGCCCTATCCATACGAATAACCCACTTCCTAGAGCAAGGCCGGCAGCAAGTGGAATTACAATCTTCTCAAACTTTGCTGGACCTAAAGCTTTTACTAGAACGTATTTAACGATTAATGCTATCAAACTCGCTAACCACATGAACTCCATTAACCAGAGTGCAGGTATTAATGCCACAGGGTTGACTATGAAACCAGGATAGATCATTCTTACCCAATATAGGACAAACGATAGTATTAAGCCTATAATAGTCCATATAACTACTTGATCAGTTGGTAAAGTTAACGATTCACCAGTTACAACGCCCTTTGAAGCAGTGTACCATGTTACATAGCTAGCATAGCCAGGATTGTTCTGAAGCCCATAAAAGTTGTAGAACCAGATAGAAAATACTATCGAAACGAATGTTCCTAAAATCGCAACAAACGCATACATTCTTAGAGCATCTTTAATGTCAGTTTTTGTTTTTCTGGCAACGTAGTAGTATTGGGTAGTAAAACCAGAACCCATTGGAGAATGCCTTGGAATCCAATTTCCTAACATAGAAACGATTTGCTCTGTGACCAAGTTACCAGAACTTGTAGTTGGCAAAGCTGTTGACCATTGACCTAAGGCAACTCCTGTTGGGTAGATCCAGTAGTACACGTAGAACCAATAGCAGGGATCATGCCACCAAACTTCAGACATTACTCTAGCATCTGCAACTAGCCAAAGTAAGTAGGTTATTAGAACGAATAGTGCCATTATTACTGGAGTTCCACTTATTGACCAGAAAATGAACAAGAAAACACCTGATAAAGTAAGACCCCAACCTAAAGTTTTTAGCGATACACCATTTTCAACAACATCTTCCTTAGTAATAGCATTGTAGAGCTTCTTTATTCTGTCTCTTGCTGCCCAAAGGGCATATATTGCTACTCCAGCAGCCAATCCACCGCTTGCCATGAAAGCATACGGCCATGGTGGTCTGTAACCAAACCACCAGTCTGAGTATGTCTCTACTCCAGGCTGGTAAGGCAAGAAGCCAAGACGAACACCAAGTGGCTGATAGATTAGACCTACGACTACCCATGTTAAGAAGCCTGTCCATAGTATGTCAAATGGAAGTAAGAGTGCTAGCATGACTTGATGTGGTATTAAGACACCTTGAATCTGCGCACCGTTTCCAAATACGCTTTGTATGAAAGGAAAGTCCATATGTTTTTCCCAAACTTCTGTATAAAGTCCAAAAGCTGGCAGAATATCGCCTAGACTAACTATTGCACTAACTATTGCTCCAAATAAAAAGGCACCCCAGAATAACTTCATTTCACTAAGCTTTAGATTGAATAACTTAACTTTTTGTTCTTCCTCTTCTATTGAAGTAAGTAAGTATGCGGTTGGAATCGCCATTGGAAATGTTAAGTGTTCAACGTCAACCCATTGAGGACCAATTAATCCGAAAACCAGGAAAATAACGAACAACATCCATGAAGCCACTGCAACAGTCCAGTAAACTATTGGAACGAACCAAACACCCCCAATTCAGAGTAGCTCCCTTTGGAAGACCAGTCCACGCGTACGTAACCTCTACGCCTTTTGGAAACATGAACGAAGGAAGCATTTGCTTATAGAAGTCAGAATAAGGAGGATTGTTCAACGCATAAATTAAAGGACCTATTGTGGATGAATACACAGTAGCTGCTAAACGTTCTCTTCCATCACCGTTTACTATGAAAGCCTTTCCTGCAAAAGCAAACAGAGGTATGAAGAGAATTGCTAATTCTTGTGGAGTTAGTCTGATCTTTTTGGGTAAGACCATATTAAGTAGAACAATTATTATGAACGGAAAGAATATTGAGTCTGTACCTATGCCAACAACTTCTACCACTACTGAAAAGGGAATTAGTACCAAAATTACAAGTAGACTTAGTATTAGAACTCGTGTTGTTAGTCCTTTCTTTGTTGTTACTTCAGTAGACATATCTTTCACCTTGTTTACATCTATAAATAAGAGAAGTATATAAATTTTTCTTAAAAAATACCACTAAGAGTGATAAGCAAAAGAAGAAAAATGCTTAAATATAAGCTTTTATAAATTACAGTATTTAAAATTATCTTGAAGCATACAGAAATACTTATAAAGTATTATAGTGAGTAAAGTATAGTCATGTTCCTAGACTATAACAGTGTAGTGAAAATCCTTAACAATAAAATAAAAAGCTTCCACGTTACGCCTATTCTTGTCAGAGTTTTACCTATAAACGAAGACAGTGTTGATGAGGTTTTAATTAGAAAGTACTCAGAGACCATGTTTTCAATGGACCCAAACTGGGAGATGATGGGGATTTTGAATGTTTGCTCAGAAGAAAAGATGAGCGAAGACATGAAAGCCAAGTTCAGACAACTAAAGGCAATGGAGTTTGATGCAAAACCTAGCATAATTTTTGCAAACCCAAACTTTCAGCCAACAGAGGAATTAGCTTACCTCATGAGTAGACTGGAAATCAAGAGATCAGAAGAACTAGTTAATACTTTTAAGGAAAACAAAGAATTTGTTGGGAAGTTCAAGAGAATTAGACCAGCAAAATTTAAGGTTGCGCTAGACTCCTTTCTTGAAGAGTACGCTGTTCAAAACCTAAGCATGGAAGTAAGAAAAGAAATCATTATCGATTATTTCTATAACCCAAGAAGGCTGAGGTTTTTCATAACTGCATCCTCAATGATTTCTTCTTTAAACTTAGGAAAAGCAATCAACGAACTGTTTGACTTAGTAATTTTATCAGGTCAACTAGTAAAAAATTTTTTGAGAGAAAGCCTTCAGTAGAAAGTTAACATGACAAAATCTTTCATTTTTTTACATCCCCCAGTGACTTTAAGGAGACTATCCGAAGAGATAAACCAAGCTAAGGGTAGAGTTTCAGAATACCCAATAGTGCCAATGGGATTGTTTTCGATGGCTTCTAGATTGGAAGAAGAAGGATTCGAAACAAGAATAGTTAATGTTAGTTTACTTAAACTACTTAATCCAGAGAAAAAGGTTGAAGAGCTGATTAAAGACTTAGATGCGGCAATTTTTGGAATAGACCTTCACTGGTTTACTCATAGTTACGGCGCTATCGAGCTTGCAAGGTTGCTAAAATCCATAAAAAATGATTCAAAAGTAATTGTTGGAGGATATACTTCTTCATTTTTTTATGAAGAAATAATGAAAAAGTTTACGTTCATAGACGGAATAGCTATAGGACTTGCTGAAGAGAGCGTAGTAAGGTATGCTAAATATGTATGTAAAGAAATAGATGCTAAAGAAGTTTCTGACTTCATAGTAAGAGATGGAAATAAGATAACAACAAACTATGGTAAGTATGAAAGCGAAGATAAAATTGATAGGTACAATTTTGTCAAGGTAGAAAAAATGGTCAATTGGGAAGAATACTTGAGATGTGGTCCAGCAGGTTATGATAGTCTAAGGAAGCCTTCATTCTGGGTATTACTCGGAAGAGGATGTATGAGAAACTGTGGTTACTGTGGAGGAGGCATAGAAGGATTCAAAGCAGCAAGCATGGGGAATCTACTACACGTAAGAAAAACAGAAAAAGTTTCCGAAGATATAGACGTCTTAAACTCAAAATACAATGTAAAGTTGATAAATTTCAGCCACGATCCTGAAGCATTTGGAGAAAAATACTACCAGAAACTTTTTGAGAACATAAGGGAGAGAAAGCGAGATGTTTCCGCATATTGGGATAGCTTTGGAATTCCTAAGAAAGAATTCATAAATGAAGCTTTAAAAACGTTCAATAGCATAGTTATTGGAATTTCTTTAGAATCAACTTTAGATGAAGTTAGGTTCAAAATTGGAAGGAATTATACGATAGAAGAATTCATAAAGTCAAGAGATTACTTGCGTAACGAAAATATTGGAATTGATATATATTGGACTATAGGACTTCCTGGAGAAACAGAAGAAAGCGCGATGAAGATAATTTCAAAGAGTTCAGATTTAATGAGGTTATACAAGAACGCTTTGGTTATACCACCTTTTCCTTACACATTGGATCCTAATGCACCTATGGCACTTCATCCAGAACGGTATGGAATAAAAAAATTGTACAAAAACTTCGAAGATTACTATAAAGCTACTTCAAGCTTGAAGTGGACAGATTGGGTAGCTCATGAAACGAAGAACATGAGCAAGAAAAAAATTGCTGAAGTTACTGAAAGAGCTTACAGAGCAATTACTGGAATTTACGAAGCAGGATTATTCAGAGAAAACATTGAACATAGGTATAGATTAGACCATGAAGCATGAATTTCTAAAATGAGACTTTAATGTTCATTTGCTCCCTTTCTTCTAATGGAATTTCAATTGTATTATGCGAGCTATCATAAAAATATAATCCAACTTTTAATTCTTCGCCTTTCTTGGCACTTTTAATTTTCTCTCCATTAATTTCTACTTTTTGCGGAGAGTTATGAACTCCAATTACTCTTACTAAAAATTTTCGTTTTGAAGTTGCCTTAAGTTTCCCTTCTTGTACTACAGAAAGTTCAATTTCTTTTTCCTTATAAGTAAAGAGAACTTTCGTGGCTTTAAAGTCACCGTTCAAGTAATTGAAAGTATAGCCATCGTCTTCATAGAGCTCAAAAATAAAGCTTTCATTAGAAGTATATATGTTTAAAGTTAAGTTGCTTACTTCCTCATTCTTAATGTAGTCAGTGCTATCCTGTGTGGGAACTACTGAACCATGCTTTATAAAAATCGGAATTTTGTTTAAAGGCGCATCATACTCGATGTAACAAGAGCCATCAATTTCTTCATTGGTCCAAAAATCGTACCATTTTCCTTTTGGTAAATATACCAGCCTTTTGTTCATACCTTGCTTAACTATTGGCGCTACTAAAATACTACTTCCAAGCAAGAATTCGTCATCAATGCAATAAGTATTTTCGTCGTTTTGAAATTCCAAGAACAATGGCCTAACGATGGGAAGTCCAGCCTCATGAGATTCTTTGGTTAAGGTGTACATAAATGGAAGTAGTACATATCTTAACTTTATTGTTTCTCGAATTATATCAAGGGCATAATTACCAAAGCTCCAAGGTTCTTGATCGACAGTTCCAACTGACGTATGATTCCTAAAGAGAGGCATAAACATGGCTACCTGATACCACCTGATTAGAAGCTCCATCTCTGTATTTCCTGCAAACCCACCAACATCAGCACCAACAAAAGGTACTCCAGACAACCCTAAACTAAGAATCATCGGAATCTGTAGGTAAAGATGTTCCCAGTTTGAAGTGTTATCTCCTGTCCACACTGCAGCATACTTTTGAATACCCGCGTATCCAGACCTTGATAAAACAAATGGTCTTTCATTTGGGTTTATCTTTAAAAGGCCTTCATAAGTTGCTTTCGACATAAGAAAGCCATATAAATTATGAATTTTTGAATGGGAACTCAACTTACCGTTATCATAGTGAACAACTTCTAAGTCCATTGTTTTGCTAGGGGAAGAAAATATGGAGGGCTCGTTCATATCATTCCAAATCCCTTTTACACCTGCTTCCACTAAGATTTTGTGACTTGAGCCCCACCATTTTCTCACTTCTTCTTTAGTAAAATCTGGAAATGCACAAGTACCTGGCCACACTTTACCAAAGTAAATTTCATTGTTTGGATACTTACAGAAATAATCGTTGAATACACCTTCTTTGAACATATTGTAGTTTGGGTCTGCCTTAACTCCAGGATCAATTATAGTAATAACTTTGAAGCCCAATTCTGAAAGCGAACTTATAAGACCCTTTGGATTTGGAAATTTTTCTCCATCCCACGTAAAAACTTTATATCCATCCATGTAATGGATATCTAAATAAAGTACGTCACAAGGTATGTTTAGTTCTCTGAATTTTTTTGCTGTTTCTAAGACTTTATCTTCTGGATAATAGCTATACCTACTTTGTTGGTATCCAAGTGACCACTTAGGAGGCAAAAATGGCTTGCCTGTTAGTTCTGAGTATAAATTTAGAACTTTTTTTACGGATGGGCCGTAGATGAAGTAATAATTTAGTTCACCACCATCAGCTTCAAAAGAGTAGTATTCCTCAGAAGAAAAACCCATATCAAATGTCGTTCTATAGGAATTATCAAAAAATATACCATAGGCCTCGCCTCTCTTTAAACCAATGAAAAAAGGTATACTTACATACAAGGGATCTGAACCTAGAGAATAGCCAAAAGCGTCAGTATTCCACATTACCATCTTTTTTCTTCTTTTATCTAACCGATCTGCCTTTTCACCAAAACCATAAAAATGTTCATCGGCAAACAAGTTTTTCCAACATTTAACTTTGCCACTTTTCTCATCCCAACCTACGCTATATTTCTTGTAATCTTCGTTTACCAATCCATCGCTCTTGTTATAGAAAGATAATCGGAATTTTTCCTTAAAAATCCTTACTTTAAGCTCAGCTGTTTCTACTTCCCAATAACCTTCGTTCTCTTTTAAAGAGAAGTTAACTTCTGGCCACTCCTTTTTTATGACTGTGTAACTATCGTCTGCACTATAATCTTCTTTAGGGTTGAACCTCACTCTAACTATGCTGTTGTCTAATACGTAGACCTTTACGAGTTTTCCTGGCTTACAAAGTATATTCAATGTGTTACCTTCTCTATGGACAGAATCTACTGGACCTAGAAATGTGAATATAGTTTTCACTGTAGAGCTCATGGTCAAGCTTTGAGGTTTCTTTAACTGTATTTAAGTTTTTCTTAAAATACTACTAGAAGTGGTAAATAGAAATAATGCTTCAGAAATCTTCTAATCGTATATGTAAGCTAAGTTATAAAGTGTTACGAAGTAAAACCAACGAGCTCTTAGGAAAAAAGAGGATTACTTTAGCTAGTATGTACTCTATGGCTGAACTCGGGAGTCTCCTTGCGAGTGATTTAGATGGATTACACCACTCTAGTTTGTCGAAGCTAACGGCTATTATTTTCAAATCTACTTAACTCTTCACAACTGCAATCTTCAGAAGTTTATTTAGCTTCTTATGAGTTTCCATTTCGTTCCACTCTTTGTGTCCTCGAGCTCAATTCCAATTTTCCTTAGTTTTTCTCTAATTTCATCAGCAAGCTGATAGTTGCCCAT
>Ga0315298_1007061_pt1 | contig 14970 bp, 11 predicted proteins | sample WHS_1_MG_FD_203077 | JGI IMG/M metagenome (GOLD analysis project Ga0315298, IMG submission 203077) | Extremophilic microbial mat communities from Washburn Hot Springs, YNP, Wyoming, USA - WHS_1_MG | ecosystem: Environmental > Aquatic > Thermal springs > Hot (42-90C) | place: USA: Wyoming... | reverse complement strand
TTAGGATAAGGTCTAAAGAATACCAACTTAGAGTTAAGAAGGAATGAGTATAAAAGAAAACCGCAGAGGGCGGCATTTTCTTTTTGGTTACTTTTTCTTTGTTGCTGGAGACAAAGAAAAAGTAACATTCCAACCACAAATGTTGTGGTTTAATGATTGGCCGATAAAGCAACGCCGACGGCTTTTCCCTTCGGCTTTGCCTCAGGGCAGGCTCTGCGGTCTTAGTAAAGGCGAGGTGTGAGAGCGGTGTTGTTTGAACCCTCACCTTGTATAAAAAGTGAAGGGATGTTTTTAAACAAGGAAAAGGGTTTGTAAATTAAATAGCTTTCAAGGTGAGGGTGAGTTCACCGCTCCCGAGCCTGAGCAGTTGCATTGCAAACTTTGCGTAGCGTGGGCGGGCGGGTTTTCTTTCGGTTACCTTTCTTTTGCCCGGACAAAAGAAAGGTAACAATGGGTTTCCCTCGTCCTTGCTCGGGGCAGGCTTTTTTGGTTACTTTTTCTTTGTTGCTGTAGACAAAGAAAAAGTAACAATCTAACCACAAATGTTGTGGTTTAGTAATCTGCCGATAAAGCAACGCCGACGGCTTTTCCCTTCGGCTTTGCCTCAGGGCAGGCTCTGCGGTCTTGGTAAAGGCGAGGAGGTGAAAACTGAAAGAAAAAAGTTGTTCATACATATAAGTAAAAACCACAGCGTGGGTTATGTAGGTAAAGGAAATAAAAAAATAAAAAGAAAAAAAACCGACACCGCGTCACGGATATAGTAATTTGTGTTTAGAGGAAGCATTGATTATAGACAAAGTGTGTTAACCGCTATTACACAAAGAAGAAGTTTACCACGCCGTAAAGGACTACGGCGGGGCTTTTGAATCAGCACAGGAAGTGATGATGAAAAAGCCATATAGTTAAGGAGGCAAGGAGGAAATAAAGTATTGAGGTTAACACTATCGGTATAGAGGAAGAACCGGCCGATAAAGCGGTGTCGGCGATTCTTTCTTTGCTTACTTTCTTTCTCATCGCTGAGAAAGAAAGTAAGAAGGTTTTCCCTTGACCTTGCTCGGGGCGAAATGCCTCCTGCATTTCTTGGCGTAGTGGTGGGTAGGATTTTCATCCCCTCCGGAGAAGGGGAGAGGCAGGGAGAAGAAATCGAAATGACAGAGAAAGGAGAATTATTGTTAATTTTTTGTATTATAATTATAATCTTTATTACTGTTTTTATATAAAAATTTTGAACAATGTCAATAATGTTAAGGAGGAGTATAATTATGGAGCAGATACCAATAGGTGTATTTGGTGGAAGTGGGGTTTATTCGCTGGATAACCTGAAAATTATTGAAGAAATAGAAGTAAACACTCCCTTTGGTAAACCGTCCGACAAAATAACAATTGGGCAGATTGCTAATCGAAAGGTTGCTTTTCTTCCGAGGCATGGAAAAGGGCATCGTATTTCACCTACAGAGATTCCTGTAAAGGCAAATATCTATGCTTTTAAATCAATAGGAGTGGAGAAAATAATTTCTATAAGTGCTGTTGGAAGTTTGAAGGAGGAAATTCGTCCAACCGATTTTGTTTTGCCGGCACAGATAATAGATCGAACAAGAAAGCGCGATTCTACTTATTTTGGCAATGGAATTGTAGGACATATTTCTTTTGCAGATCCTTTTTGTGAAAATATGCGGGAGGAGGTAGGCAGTATAATAGAAAGCTTCTTTAAAGAGAATAAAATGGAGAAAAGGCTTTTTACAAAAGAGACATATCTCTGTATGGAAGGCCCCCAATTTTCCACACGTGCTGAAAGCCACCTCTACAGAAGCTGGGGAGCAGGTGTTATCGGTATGACAGCTATTCCCGAGGCAAAACTTGCCCGTGAAGCAGAGATCTGTTACATTACTATCGCAATGGCTACTGATTATGACTGCTGGAAAGAAAATGAATCGGCAGTGGATGTGTCGTTGGTCCTGGAATATATGAAGGAAAATAATAAAACAATTAATGCACTACTTCCGGTTATTATTGAAAAAATTACTACCGGGAATGAATGTGCCTGTCATTCTGCTGCAAAGTATGCTATTTTAACTTCAAAGGATTTAATACCGGAAAAAACCAAAAAGAGTCTTGAACTCTTTTATAGAAAGTACTGGAAATAGAGGAGGAATTTTGAATGCTACCTTCAATTAATCCTACAACCACGAGCGCATGGAAAAAACTTGAGGAACATTATAAAAAGACGAAAAGCCTTTCTATGAGAGAGTTATTTAAAGAAGACCCTTTGCGTTTTGAAAAGTTTTCTTTGCAGTTTGAAGATATCCTTTTGGATTACTCCAAGAATATTATTACCCAGGAAACATTAGGGCTTTTAATAGAGCTTGCTGAAGAAGTGAAATTGAAAGAGGCTATCGAAAAGTATTTTACAGGCGATAAAATCAATGTTACAGAAAAAAGAGCTGTTCTTCATACGGCTCTTAGAAATTTTTCCAGTAATCCCGTCTTTGTTGATGGGAAGGATGTAATGCCGGAAGTAAGGGCTGTTCTGGGAAAAATGGAAAATTTTTCAAACAAAATTCTTTCCGGTGAATGGAAGGGGTATACTGGAAAGAGGATTACGGATATTGTAAACATTGGCATAGGTGGTTCTGACCTTGGACCTGTTATGGTTACAGAGGCTTTAAAGCCCTATTTTAAAGAGGGGATTTCTGCCCATTTTGTTTCCAATGTTGATGGTACCCATATTGCCGAAACTTTAAAGAAAGTAAATCCAGAAACGACCCTCTTTATTATTTCATCTAAAACTTTTACAACCCAGGAAACAATGACAAATGCGCATACCGCAAGAAAGTGGTTTTTGGAAAAAGCAAGAAACGAAAGTTCTATTGAAAAGCATTTTGTTGCAGTATCCACCAACGAAAAAGAGGTTGTGAAGTTTGGAATAAATCCCGAAAACATGTTTGTATTCTGGGATTGGGTTGGCGGAAGGTTTTCCCTCTGGTCAGCCATAGGTTTATCCATAGCCTGTACAATTGGTTTTGATAATTTTAGAGCCTTACTTGAAGGGGCACATGCGATGGATTTGCATTTCCGTAATTCTCCATTTGAGAAAAACATTCCTGTTATTCTTGCACTCCTTGGAATCTGGTACAACAATTTTTTTGGAGCCCAGACACACGCGATTTTACCTTATGATCAGTATCTCCATAGATTTTCTGCTTACTTTCAACAGGGGGATATGGAGTCCAATGGAAAATCTGTTGATAGAAGCGGGAAATTAATCGCCTATCAAACGGGTCCTATTATATGGGGAGAGCCCGGAACAAATGGACAGCATGCCTTTTATCAACTTATCCATCAGGGGACAAAGCTTATTCCATGTGATTTTATAGCCCCTGCACAAAGCCATAATCCGATAGGAGACCATCATAAAAAATTGCTTTCAAACTTTTTTGCTCAGACGGAAGCGCTTATGAATGGAAAGACTGCGAAGGAGGTGGAGGAGGAATTAAAAAAGCAGGGAATGAAGGAAGAAGACATTCGATTCCTTTTACCTTTTAAGGTGTTTTCCGGTAATAAGCCTACAAATTCAATTCTTGTAAAAAAGATTACCCCCCGTGTTTTGGGTAGCCTTATAGCAATGTACGAGCATAAGATTTTTACACAGGGAGTTATATGGAATATCTTTAGCTTTGACCAGTGGGGAGTTGAGCTTGGAAAGCAGCTTGCGAATAGAATTCTTCCAGAGCTTGATGATGATTGTCCAGTAAGTAGCCATGATAGTTCAACAAATGGGCTCATTAATGCGTATAAGAAAATGAGGAAGGGATAAATTACATATGCCCGACAATAAGTTTACAAAAATCGTCGCAACAATTGGGCCTGCCTCGAGGTCAGAAGAAATTATTAGAGGAATGATTGAGGAAGGAGTCGATGTTTTCCGCCTCAACTTTTCGCATGGTACTGTGGAAGATCATGCAACCTCTGTTAAATTAGTAAGGGAGGTGGCCAGAGGACAGGACAGAACTATAGCTTTGTTTCAGGACCTGCAGGGTCCAAAAATAAGAGTCGGGAGCATAAACAAAGACAGTCTTCTTCTTGAAGAAGGAGAGCAATTTGTATTGACTACTGATTCTTTAACGGGTGGAATTATAGATGGAATAAAAAAAGTTAGTATTGATTATCCTTTTTTACATGAAGAGGCCAGGCCCGGAGAAAGAATCCTTATGGACGATGGATTGCTTGAGCTTAAGATAGAAAAGATATCTGGAAAGGATATAATTACAAGGGTTATAACAGGAGGAATTTTAAAATCCCGTAAGGGTGTAAACCTTCCGTATATTAAACTTAATATCTCTGCGCTTACAGAAAAAGATAAGGAAGATGTAAAGTTTGCCTTTGATTACGACCTTGACTATGTTGCCCTTTCTTTTGTAAGAAAAGCCGAGGATGTAAAAGAACTTATTGATCTTATGAAAAAGCTTTATGGGAAAAAGATTCCGGTTATTGTGAAAATAGAAAAGCCCGAGGCGCTTACGGATATTGATAATATAATAGATGTGGCAGACGCAGTTATGGTGGCAAGAGGAGATCTTGGTGTTGAAACATCTCCGCAGGAGGTACCAATAATTCAGAAGAATATAATAAGGAAATGCAATATCGCCGGTAAGCCTGTAATTACAGCAACCCAGATGCTTGAATCGATGGTTAATAATCCAAGACCCACAAGGGCAGAAGCCAATGATGTTGCAAATGCCGTTCTTGATGGAAGCGATGCTATAATGCTTTCTGCCGAGACCGCTACTGGTAAATATCCTGTGGAGTCTGTTAGAATGATGCGGGATATTGCTGACCAGGTAGAAAAAAGTTCTATTTTTAAAAGTATTGTCTTTCATAATAACGATGAGCTTTTAAAGAATACATTTAATAATCCCGAGGAGGCAGTTAGTTTTGCAGCCATTGAGCTTGCAGATAAAATAGGAGCAAAATATATTGTTAGCTTTACACACAGTGGAGGAACAGCAAGAAAAATTTCAAAGTACAGACCAAAGATTCCAGTAATAGCCTTTAGTCCTGTTCAATCTACCGTTAGGAGGCTTTCTCTTGTGTGGGGTATAAATTCTATAGAGATTGGAGAGGTTAATTCCGTTGATGAACTTCTTGATGGAGCGGCAGAATTGCTCAGGTTTAAAAGACTTGCGAAAGAAGGGGATTATGTTGTTATTACGGCAGGTGTTCCTGTAGGAATCGCTGGAAGTACAAATATGATAAAAGCTGTAAAAATATAAAAATGCTATCTTTTTTCTAAAACATAGAACATATATCTTTTTTCTTTAATAAATCTTTCAGGGTCAATAGACGCGAGCTCCCTATCTATTTTATTATTTATCAAATCCCTAATATCAGCAGTTAAATAGTACAACCAGGGTTTTTTAAATCTTAAGTTTTCAAATGCGTAATGAACCATAGGTAACAAAAATCTCTTTGCATACATATCAACTACTTTAATTGTAGGTAAAATATTCTGTGTAATGTCCTTTTTGTAAACAATATTCCACCCATGCTCCTCAATCTCCCGAATAAAATCCTCCAGCAGATGACCGGAATTAGCAATAGTATCTCTGCACAACCTGAAATAATCAAGGATAATCCATCTACCTCCAGGCAAAATCAAAATTTCTGCATTTTCAAAAGCCTTATCAAGAGATATATACTGAAGTGATTCGGAATTAATTATTGTTCCAAACTTTCTGGCCGAATTAAAGTCTTCAAACTTACATCTGTGACAGACTAAATCTTTATACTTATTATCGATATAGCTTTTTTGATTTTCATCCGGGGTTAAAGCCTCAACAATGAAACCTCTTTGAAGAAGCAATCCAGCCATCCCCCCCATCCCACATCCCACATCCAGTATCGGCGCTTTCACATTATTAATCTTATCTATAACATTTTCAGCATATCTTACCTGAGCATCTTCCACTTCCCTGATTGAAATTGTATCAGATGATATATTAATATCTTCAAAATATCCGTAGTGAAGCATATCATTTTCTAATACCTTTGAATAGAGAAATAATTCAAGATCATACGAAGATTTATCATACCTACCACTTCTTCTATGATAAAGGTAAGCCCTGATGTAATTCAGGGGATTAAGTAACTTAAGTATAATTTTCAGCATATACATATATGTTACATCCTTTTTATAAAAGCCACAATTAATTCTGTCAAGGGAATTAATGTGCAATTATTGCAGACTTTGAACGATTGTTTTATAATTTACCATTAATCTGCTATGATCTTTGGAGGTTTTTAAGGAGGATATTATGCCTGAACAAAAAAAGTCTGAGCTTGCTTATGAGAGAAAGAGTGTATGGCTGAGTATAAGTGAAAGTGAAAAAAATCTTGTTTTTGATTTTTCCGAGGATTATAAAAGGTTTATGAATTTATGTAAAACCGAGAGGGAATGTGTAGCTTTTATTGAAAAGGAAGCTTTGCAACTTGATTTTAAGGATATTATAAAGGTAAAAGGGAAAGTTGGGGATAAGATATTTATTAAAAATGGAAACAGGAATTGTATTCTTGCAATTCTTGGGGAAAAGCCTATGATAGAAGGAGTAAATATAATAGCCTCTCACATTGATGCTCCAAGGCTGGATTTAAAGCCTTTGCCTCTTATAGAGGATTCCGAGATGGCTTTACTGAAAACCCATTACTATGGCGGAATTAAAAAATATCACTGGGTAAATATTCCCCTTTCAATTCATGGCACCGTTGTAAGGAAGGATGGGGCGTCTTTGGATATTGTTATTGGGGAAGATGAAAACGATCCTGTTTTTACAATAAATGATATATTGCCACATCTTTCGAATAAGGTACAAGGGGAGAAAAAACTTTTAGATGGGATAGAGGGAGAAAATCTTCGTCTTCTTGTTGGGAATATGCCTGTTTCGGATAAGGACCTCCAGGAAAAGGTAAAAGAAATGACGCTTAAGAAGCTTAATGAAATGTATGGCATAAAAGAAGAGGATTTAATCTCTGCTGAGCTTGAGGTTGTTCCTGCTTTCAAGGCAAGGGATGTCGGTTTTGACAGAAGCATTGTGGGAGCCTATGGTCAGGATGATCGTGTTTGTTCCTATTCAGCTTTTAGGGCAATTCTGGATTTTAAAGAAGTTCCAGAAAAGACAATTATAGTCTTTCTTGTTGAAAAAGAAGAGATAGGTTCCTATGGAGTTACTGGCATTAGATCTAGATTTTTATACAATTCTATTGGAAAACTCCTTTCCATTTATGAACCATCTTACAGGGAGTCCGATTTAAGGGAGCTTTTTTCAAGATCCTATTCTATATCTGGGGATGTTGGTGCTGTAATTAATCCTATGTTTAAAGATGTATTTGATGCTACGAATGCACCAAAAATGGGTTATGGAGTGCTTCTTGAGAAATATACAGGTTCGCGTGGGAAATCCGGTGCAAGCGATGCCTCTGCGGAATTGATGGCAAAGGTTATGAAGATATTTAATGATAACCAGGTTATATGGCAACCAAGTCTGCTTGGCAAGGTTGATGAGGGGGGAGGTGGCACTGTTGCTCTTTATCTTGCAGATCTTGGTATTCAGGTTGTGGATTGCGGTACCGGTCTGGATGGAATGCATTCTCCTTACGAAGTCGCAAGCAAGGCAGATATATACCAGACATATAAAGCCTATGGGGCTTTTTTAAAGGATGCTTAGAAACGATTGACTTTAGTAGCAATTTATATTATAATATGTATAATAATGTGTATATAGAGGTGTATAATGAGAACGAACATTGTGCTTGATGATGATCTTATAAAAGAGGCATTTGCATACTCTAAAGTAAAAACGAAAAAAGCATTAATACATCTGGCTCTAAAAGAATTTATTGATTTACACAGGCGAAAAGATTTACGGGAAATTAGAGGTAAGGTTAAATTTCAAAAGGATTATAATTATAAAGAACTGAGAAAAGGACGTTTTTAGTGATTCTTGTGGATACTTCTGTTATCATAGGCTATATTCGTGGTGAAAATGATAGAGGTACTGAGAAGTTTGAAGAGGTTTTAGATCTTAATCTTCCCTATGGAATAAATTCTTATATATATCAGGAAGTTTTACAGGGAGCTTTAACAGAAAGAGATTATAAGTTTTTGAAAGAATATCTGGACACCTTGAAGTTCTACGAATTATTAAATGGTAGAGAATCCTTTGCCTCTGCTGCCAGAATGTATTTTCTGTGCAGGAAAAAAGGAGTGGTTGTAAAGAGTATGATTGACTTTATAATAGTAGAGACTGCTCTGGAAAATGAGCTTTTTCTATTACATAATGATAAGGATTTTGTACTGATAAAAAGAGTTGTTCCGGAGTTAAAGTTTTATTGAGGCAATATCCAGAATTTTATGAAACTTGTACTTAGCTTGTTGAAGTAAATGGGAATGGCAGACAGGATTTTCCTGTGGGTGCAAGGAGATAGAGAAGCAGCACTGGCTGCGCCAGTGCTACAATGCAAAAAACCCCGCTGTGGAGGGTGTATAGGTCATTGTCATCATCTTTCCGTCCTTCAGGTCTTGCTTAAGGGAAGGGCACGGAAAATCTACCCTCGCACATTCGGCCTCCTGCCTCATGTGCTCGGGGCGAAATGCCTCCTGCATTTCTTGGCATAATGGCGGGTAAGATTTTCCTGTGGGTGCAAGCGCAAGACATTCGACGGAAAGATGATGACAATGACCATAGCGGGTATAGACCACAGCGGGGATTATGTAGGTATAGAAGATAAAAAAATAAAATAAAAAATAACACCGTGCTCAAAGGTAAGAGCAACACTCCGCCCTCAACGACCGCATCCTGCGGTCTTGGTAAAGGCGAGGAGGTGAAAACTGAAAGAAAAAAGTTGTTCATACGCATAAGTAAAAACCACAGCGGGGGTTATTGGGTAGAGAAGATAAAAAAATAAAAAAGAAAAACCTCCGACACCGCGTAACGGTTATAGTAATTTGTGTTTAGAGGAGGCATTGATTATAGACAAAGTGTGTTAACCGCTATTACATAAAGGAGAAGTTTACTACGCCGTAAAGGACTACGGCGGGGCTTTTGAATCAGCACAGGATGTGATGATGAAAAAGCCATATAGTTAAAGAGGCAAGGAGAAAATAAAGTATTAAGGTTAACACCATTGGTATAGAGGAAGAATCGGCCGATAAAGTGGTGTCGGCGACTCTTTCTTTTCACACTTTCTTTCTGGTCGTTCAGAAAGAAAGTGTGAAGGGCTTCCCCTCGGTCTTGCTCGGGGCGAAATGCATCCTGCATTTCTTGGCGTAATGGTGGGTAGGATTTTCCTGTGGGTGCAAATTGCAAGACATTCGACGGAAAGATGATGACAATGACCATAGCGGGTATAGACCACAGCGGGTATTATGTAGGTAGAGGAAATAAAAAAAAGAAAAAAACCGACACCGCGAGGGGTATACTAGAGACAACCCCCTGCCCCCTTTAATAAGGGGGATTTGTACAATGTCCTCGACTTTTATTATAGACAGTCTAGGAGCAAGGCCTTAGAAAAACATTCGGCGTTGCGATATGGTTATAGATACACCGATTGTTTTCTCCCTCTGCGGTTTTCCCATTAAGGGCTTTTAGAGTTAGAGCAGAGGAAACTAAGTAACAAGAAGGGGTATTCTGCGAAGGGGATAAAGGGTACAAATAACACACCGCAATGGATTGCGGTTGCCTTTCGAATAAAGCTATGGACAGCGACATGAGAAAGGCATAAGTGTAAGCAGGAAGGTTTTAGAATAAGGTCTGAAGAATACCATTACTGCGATACGGTTGTAGTTATATAACTAAACAAACCCGCCATAGCGGAGCAAAGTGTAAGCAATGCCTGCGAAGGCGAGGTGTGAGAGCGGTGTTGTTTGAACCCTCACCTTGTATAAAAAGTGAAGGAATGTTTTTAAATAAAGAAAAGGGTTTGTAAAGTAAATAGCTTTCAAGGTGAGGGTGAGTTCACCGCTCCCGAGCCTGAGCAGTTGCATTGCAAGCTTTGCGTAGCGTGGGCGGGCGGGTTTTCTTTCGGTTACCTTTCTTTTGCCCGGACAAAAGAAAGGTAACATGGGGTTTACAACTGCTTTTTCCAAAAAGCAGTTGTAGGGAAGATTTCTCAGGGAAATCCACCCCCGGACCCTCCAGAGGAGGGTTGGAGGTAGGGAGTTAGAATCGAAATGAGATGTAACTATTTTGATATAAGAATTTTGAACAATATGTGTATTGATTAAGAGAGGTACATATGAACAGGGATTATATAAGGGCTCAAAATAATCAGTTTGTTGTTAATGGTAAAGCTATAATCTTTCGTGGCTATGGTCTCGGGAATTTTTTAAACCTTGAGCATTTTATGCTTGGGATTCCCGGTATAGAAAGTGAGCTTAGATTAAAAATAGAAAAAGCTTATGGCAGGGATAGAGCTAAAATTTTCTGGGAAAAATATTATGAATGCTATGTGAATGAAAGCGATTTTAAGTTCTTAAAGGAAATCGGAATAAATGCTGTAAGGATTCCTTTTAATTATCATCATTTTGAAATAGACCATATGTCATCTGAACAGACGCAATCTGATCAAGACACTTATGAATTCAATCCAGCAGGATTCAAACAGATTGATAGGATACTTTCTTATTGTGAGAAGTATAAAATTTATGGAATACTTGATCTGCATGCTGCTCCAGGTGGACAAAATCCCGACTGGCATTCTGATAACAGAATTGGGGAAAGCCTTTTCTGGGAGATTGCAGATTTTAGAAAGCGCGTGGTAGCCCTCTGGAAATTTATAGCAAACCATTATAAAGATAACACATGGGTTGCGGCTTATGATTTATTAAATGAACCACTGCTTTTTGATGCAAATCCGATTGTTATGAGAGATTTTTTTGAAGAGTTAGTCCAGGAAATTCGTACAGTGGATTCAAACCATCTGCTTTTTATAGAAGGAGATACTTATACCATGGACTTCAGGGCTTTTAGACCTTTTACTGATAAAAATATAGCGGCGACATTTCATTTATATCCGATGTTTTTTAAAGAATTACTTTCAATTGAAAGAGAAAAGCGGAAAGAAGCCCTTGAAGAAATACTTTTCAGATCTGTTACACTGGATTATATTCAGGATGTCCTTAAGATGCCTGTGTGGTGTGGTGAAACCGGGGCTTTGCTTGATTCAAATAATAGAGAATATCAGGAAAGTCTTCTTGAAGATTTTCTGTATGTCCTGGAAAAGCATAAAATATCATGGTCAATCTGGTCTTATAAAGATGCCCGAAGTATGGGAAGTGTTCATCCTGCCGAGAATTCTGAATGGATGAATTTTTCAAGAAGGGTTTGCTACGACTGGAACTTCTGGGAAGATTATAATAGAATTTTTGAAGAGGTTGAGAATATAATTATCAATAAATACCCTACAGAGATAAACCAATCTCTTAAAAGAAAGCTTGCTTATAGAATGCTATGTAACTATCAGTATGTTTTAACAGAAAGATACGATTCCATTTTTAGTAAAATCCCTTTTGAAAAGCTTCTTGGTTATCTTGATTCTTTCAAGTTTGAAGATTGCGAAAGGTGGGAGAAACTTATTAATCTTATAAAAAAATATACCACAGTTTAGCTCTGGAGGCATAATATGTTTATAGGGGTTTTATCTATTGATTTATCAATTCCTTTTCGTGAGACAATAAAAGAAAGAAGAAATATTCTACGGAGCATTAAAGACATGGTAAGAAAAAAATTTAATGTGAGTGTTTCAGAGGTTACTGATGGAGAGGAAATAACTCCACGGGCAAAAATTGCTGTGGCTGCAGTCTCCAGCGATTCAGGCTATCTACAAAGCGTTCTTTCCAATGTATTTAATCTAATAGAAAGTTTCCATTCAGATAAGATCGTTTCCTATAAGACTGATTATCTGAATTATGAGTAGTTCTTTTTTTTGTTTTCTATAAAAGGTTTACGGTATAAGGTTGTATAAAAAAGGCATTCCACAGCTAATTTGATAAATGGTAAGTTGTGTCAGCTGGAATCCCCTTTTTATTATAGAATGTTGATTATCACTCTGCATTTTCCTTAGGAGAAATAATCTTATTAATATTTTCTTCAAAAACCTTATGGGGATATCTTGTTGCCAGGGACTTAAGCCAATCCTTTGTTGTAGAAGCATATTTATATCTTGAAAGTTTAAAAGCTGTTTCTTTCTCTATATCCTGGTACGATAGATTTCTGTTAATACTTCGCTTTAAGGCCTTCATTATAACTATATAGCCATCAGTGTAATATGTTTTGCTGATACTATTTGGCATAGATTTAAAAAGGAAATCCATCCACTCATTGTTTTCTAAAACTGGAATTTCTACTGGATTGCCCTTCTGATCTGAAATTACAGTGCTTACAGGGTTTATTTTGTCTGCCTTTATGTATTTCATGCCTGATACCTGAGAAGCTTTGTAAAAATCGGGATTTGCTTTTAAAAACTGCTCTGCCTTTGATATAGAATTCTTAATTTCCACATCGTATTTATTTCTTAAATCTTGAAATTGAGTTGCAACATAATCGGAGAATATTGCTTTTTTTGTGGCGTCGCTTAGTTTTTTTATTGGTGTAAAATCGGTGATGCGGAAGATATGATATTCTTTGTCTTCAAACAAGGGCTTTTCAACAAGTGCTCCCTTTTTCATTTTTTGTGCTGCTGTAAATCTTTTCTTGAATCCAGGAATATTCTTAATAGTAAGAGAAGGATTATAACTTATCTGCCCTTTATTTTTTTCAATAGCTTTGTTCCATCCAAGTGCGTTTATATCCTGCATAAACTGATAAGCAGAGTTCATTTTTTTTACTGTTACCTCTTCGGCAGAGAATTCGGGAGAATATTTCCCGGCATTCTCTTCGTAGTATTTACTTACATCGTTTTCAGTAATTCGGCTCACAATATAGTTTGTTATGTCTATAAAAAGAAATTCAGCTGTGAGATTATAGTTCTCAAGCTCATAGTATGAATATAACTCAGCAAGGGTTACAGGACTTATGGCATTTATTACATCTCCATTCTGCCCCGAAAGCACAAGATTTGCATATTCCATCTGGCCCAACTCAATAAGTCCATAGTCAGGTGCTCTGTCGAGAACCTGCTGAATTGTTGTTTCTATTATGCTCCTTAGCCCTTCCGGAGATGATGAAATTCCAAGATCCTTTGAAAATTGATACAGCATTCCGTAGTTTATCAAAAGCTCTATTCCTTGAGCCACTATGTATTTATTTATGTCTTTTTCCTCTAATTGCCCTCTAAATCTCTGTTCAACATCCCTCCGGATTAAACCAAGCAGGTATATAAAGGGAGAATTTCTCTGATAGGAATATACTTCGTTTTTTATTTTAACGATATTATAAGCATTGACATGGGCATTGCTTCTTCCCCATGGGGAATAGACAAGACCTACTACAAAGCTTATTATAATCAAAAAGATGAAGGAGTAAATGAATATTTTTTTTGTTAATGCCCAGAATTCTCTTTTCTTTTTTGTGTCCATAATTTTCTCCTGTGCTCTACCACTTTGCAGTGTCTGTTTTTTTAAGCATCTTTATTAAATCGGTTGTTGATATTTCTATATCTGATATGATGGAATCTATTTTGGCCACAATATAGTTATAACCAACTACAGCAGGTATTGCAACTATAAGCCCATAAGCGGTGGTAATAAGAGCCTGGGCTATTCCTCCTATTAATTTTGCAGGATTACTCATTCCCTGTGTTGAAAGTACAGTACTGGAAATTATCATACCTAAAACTGTGCCCAGTAGTCCTAAAAGTGTAGAAACACTTACTACTGTTGCAAGGACAGGAAGATATCGTTGTAATTTCGGCAACTCATACTTTGCCGCGTCTTCCATTGCTTTTTCTATTTCTTCGCGGGACTTACTGGATACTTCAAGCCCTGCCCTTATTATGTTAGCAGCAGGGCCTGGATGGTTTTCGCAAACTGCCATTGCCTCGTCCAGTCTTAAGCCTTTTAATTTTTCACGCATTTTTTCCATAATTATTAGAGCATTTTTCTTCACTTTATTAAGATAAACGATTCGCTCAATAAAAACCGCCAGTCCTATAATGGAGGCTGCCAGTATAAAATACATCACTGGTCCACCCTGACGGAAATATTCTATAAGGCTCATGTTACCTCTCCTTTTTAATTAAGAGTTTTTAAATATGATTATTATACTCTATTTTAATTAGTTTGTCATTTTTATGATGTTAATTCTAGCAATTCCCCTTTTTTGGAAATTAGATAACTCTAGTGTCATTACAAGGCAAAGTGAAGTAGCACTGGCTTGCCAGCCAGTGCTACACACAAAAAACCCCGCTGTGGAGGGTAGAGGGTCATTATCATCATCTTTCCTTTTCTCAGGTCTTGCTCAGAAGTAAGAGCACGGAAAATCCACCCTCGCACATTCGGCCTCCTGCCTCATGTGCTCGGGGCGAAATGCATCCTGCATTTCTTGGCGTAATGGCGGGTAAGATTTTCCTGTGGGTGCAACCGCAAGCCATTCGACGGAAAGATGATGACAATGACCGGAAGTAAAAGCCACAGCGGGGATAATTGGGTAGAGAAAATAAAAAAATAAAAAAAAACGACGCCGCGAGGGTTGTAACAAGGGACAACCCCCTGCCCCCTTTAATAAGGGGGATTTGGAAAACGCCCTCGACTTTTATTATATACAGTCTTGGAACAAAGGATTAGAAAAATACTCGGCGTTGCGACACGGATATAGTAATTTGTGTTTATAGAGAGTATTGGTTATAGATAAAGTGTGTTAACCGCTATTACATAAAAGAAAAGTTTACCACGCTGGAACGGATTCCAGCGGGGATTTTGAATCTGGACAGGAAGTCCAGATGAAAAATCCATATTACGAGAAGGAGAAGTTGTTTTTAAAC
>Ga0315298_1007059_pt1 | contig 14975 bp, 10 predicted proteins | sample WHS_1_MG_FD_203077 | JGI IMG/M metagenome (GOLD analysis project Ga0315298, IMG submission 203077) | Extremophilic microbial mat communities from Washburn Hot Springs, YNP, Wyoming, USA - WHS_1_MG | ecosystem: Environmental > Aquatic > Thermal springs > Hot (42-90C) | place: USA: Wyoming... | reverse complement strand
AAGCTTTTGCCAGTTCCTTGCAAGACATCCAGCAGCCATTTGACCAACTGGGCACGTATGTTTGACCTCGCCAGCCCAACGGCCATCCCCAGGAATGTGGCCGCGAATCCTGCTTTGGCAGCTTCCCAATTGAGGGCAAACAGCCCTATCATAAGCCCCGCTAGTGGAATCAAGAACAGCCAGCTTAGCCTGATAGCCTTCGACAACGACGGCAGCTGATTCTTGGGTAAACCTCTGAGCTTGAACTTGCCGGCTTCAAGATCGACCTGGGTAAACAGGACTATGTAGTACAGTATCGCCGGGAGGGCAGCCGACAAGGCCACTTCGGCGTATGGAACCCTGAGGAAGTCGGCCATCAGAAAAGCGGCTGCTCCCATCACTGGAGGCATAAGCTGTCCCCCCGTTGAGCCCACCGCCTCAATAGCTCCCGCCACAAATGGCCTGTACCCGTTCCGCTTCATAAGTGGAATCGTGAACACGCCGACTGTCGCGACATTGGCTACGGCGCTGCCCGATATCATACCGAACAGCCCTGAGGCAACCACCGCCATCTTCGCCGGCCCTCCCCGAAACCTGCCCAGGAGCGCGAGGGCGAAATTCTGCAAGAAATCGCCTGCGCCTATTGAGAAGAGAACTGCCCCGAAGAAGATGAATCCCAGCACAACTCCCGCGGCGACGCTAATGGGTAGCCCTAGGAGGCTATTGGTGTCCGCGTAGAGATAGTTGACTAGCTTCGGCCAATCGGTAGCGGAAGATGCGAAATCGCCAGGCGCTAGATCGGCAAAGCGGGCGTACAGGATGAAGAATACGCAGATGGCCGGGAGAATCCAGCCTGCAGTTCGACGCGCAGCTTCGAGGACGATGACTATGGCCATCCCGCCCATTATGAGGCGCCCCGGGTCCGGTTGGCCCAGCTTGAACAGTATGTCCACGTAAAACACCGCTATGTACATCCCCACTATAAGGCCTAGAGCAGCTAGGACCAGGTCATACCAGGGAACGCGGTCTGATGGAGCTTTGGAGTTGAAGGGGACAGTTAAGAAAACTCCGGCAAGCACTAGACCGAGAAACAATCCGTAATACTGCGCCTGCTGAACAGACCAACCCAGGTAGAAGGGACCGTCCATTACGAAGAACGCCCCAGCCACAGGAATCGCAATAAAGATAACTTTCTGAAGGATGCTTACAGAACCGCTAATGGTCCTGATTCTGGCGCCCTCTTCAGTTTTGTTCTCCACTTCGTTGTCCCCCAGTTAATTAGCGGTCTGCCCTGCCTTTCAATAGAGCAGACCGCTATGCCACAAACTACTTGAGAAATGGTAACTCTCCTTTGAGGAGTGCCTCTTGATACTGGTCCATCTTAGGCGTCCACACACCCTTTTCCTTGTAGAACTTGATCGCCCCGGGGTGATACGGCACGGTAGGTTTGTCGGTCACGAAGGTTTTCTCCGTCCAATCCCTGAATTGGGAATGCATAGGCTGCAACGTGGCAAGGTTGTCCCACCACGCCTTCACCAATGTGTAGGCAGTCTCGTCGGACATATGGGTGGAAGCCATAATCATCATGCCGTAGCCCCATATGTAGGTATCCTCTTTTATGCCCGGTTCTTTGTTTGCAGCTGGGACCAAGTAGACATCACCGCCGGGCATAAACTGCTGGGCCGCTGCCAGCTTATCGGGATCACGGGGAGACTGAAGGAAGCGAACCCCTATTTGCGCGTCGGCCTCCGCTACCTTGCTCATCCCCAAAGCCGCAGTTGCCGAATCGACGCGGTTCTCAATCAGCGCTTGCTGGCCAGCGGTAGTCTCGGGAACGTCGACTGTCTTAACATCATTGATGGTCAACCCGGCCAACGCCAGGTTAGATAGGGTTATCATAACGTTTGCTGGGAAGGCCTGAAACCCGAAGGCCACCCTGGTTCCCTTCAGATCAGCGATTGTCTTGTATGGCGAATCCGCGCGCACCACCATTCCGCCAAACATGGGCGTACCGAAGGCAAGTGCCCGAATGTTGGGGTTTGGCTTATCGTACGGGGGCTTGACGTTGACTCCTGCCGGAAGAGGGTTAGGTGCAACCTTACCGGTGTACGCCTGACGCCCTTCCACAGCGTTGATCAGCCCCACCTCGGGTTTACCTTCTCCATTCATCCCCGGCACCCAGGCAGGTGGCCCACTGAAAGGCTGAACAACGGTCCTGATGGGGCTACTGTCAGAGGCCACTTTTGCCAACGCAGTCCCGGCAGCGTTGAACATAGTGCCCGGGCTGTGCGTTGCCAAGTTGATCATCTTGGGCAGAGGTTCCTTTGCCGCTTCGGCAGCGGGTTTTGTCGCCGCTGCTGCTGGCTTAGCTTCCGCGGTTGCTGACGATGGCTTAGCTGCCGTAGTAGCCGGTGCCGCTTTCTCCCCTGGCGCCTTCGCTGCCGGCGTAGCTGTTGGCATCGCGCCGGACGCGCACGAGACTACCAGGAGCACTGCAACTGCGAGTGCCAGTGCTAGCCACAGCTTTTTTCTGTCGTGACCCATTTTCGCCTCCTTATAGAATTACGAATCGCAGTCCGCCTATCCCCACGTTCGGGGAGATTCCGCCTTGTCGAACTCCAGACTACAATGCGGACACCGCACCTTTAACTGGTTGAAACCTGGCTGGAAGAAAAGCCTATCTATGTAGTACAGCCCTCCACAACCAGGACACTGCAGCCACACATCGCGCGACTCACCGAGCTTCTCGATAACGGACATAATCTCACCTGCTCGTCACTCTAGAATGTTCCACGGAAGGCCCGTAGTTTGCTTTCTTCCACGAAGTCCTCTACCCTTATCTTCTCCATAACTTCGGAGGGAACTCTGTTGACCTGAGCAAAATGGTTAGGCAAGCCAGGCCCAAGCGGCAATGGCTTGGTGGCGTCAATACCTCCCCGGCACCCGTAGGTGCCCGGTGCCGAAAGGGACGGGTCCAGCGCCGACATAGGCAGATCAGGCAGAATGTAGACATCCCGGTTCCACTGGGTCCGACTGCCGATCGCCCAAAGGACCTGCTTGTCATCGAAGATGTCGATATCCTCGTCGACCACAATCACGTGCTTGATTCGAATGTCACATGGAAGGGCGGCTAGGATTACCTCCTTGCCGACCCCTGCTCTGGTTTTCTTCACTTGAACGTAGCAGTGGAACCTGTGCGCTGAAAGCGGTATGTGCACGTTGGTGACATCGGGACATACTTGCCTGACCACCTCGTAGACCCGCGCTTCCATCGGGAAGTTGCTGACTATCAGAGTATCTGGCTGTCCCACCGCAATGTCCTGGTAGTAGGCATTCCTTCTGTGGGTAACACACGTGACATTGATGAGGAAACTTGGCCGCTGCGGCCCGACGTACCCGGTGTACTCGCCAAAGGGCCCCTCGGCCTCGTAGGTGTGTTTGGGAATGTATCCCTCTATCACGAGCTCCGCGTCGGCTGGAACCATCAGTTTATCCCCGAACGTTTCCGTCGGGACTATGCGCAGAGGCTCCCCCAGCAGTCCCCCCATTGAGGGGTAGTGGCTTTCTGGATGTCCCAGCCGCTGCTGTCCGCCGATCAGCGCGGCCGGATGATGGCCGATCCATACCGCAACGGGTACATCCTGGTTTGCTTCCCAAAACTTGCGAACGTTTCTGGCGTTATGCGAATGGCTGTCGGCGTAGAAACCAGTCTTGTTCCTGCCCTTCACCTGACACCGCTGCAGAGCCGTATTGCTGATTCCTGTGTCTGGATCGTAGGTAGTGACGTAGCCGGCGGTAATGTAAGGACCGGGATCGAGAACGTGGTGAGTCACTACCGGGAATTCCCACAGGTTCACCTTCTCTCCGCTCTTTATCACCTCCTTCACAGGGGCTTGGTCCTTCGAGATTACGACGGGAGCAACACGCGCCTCGGCCATTCGGCGGTTGTATTCTGCCGCCACTCTATCTGGACGAATACCGATCACTTCGGCGCAGATGTACCGGTTGGCGGTAAGGTTCACCACCAGCGGGTACTCGCTCGGTGTCCCATCTACCTTGAGGGGCTTCTCGCAGATAATAATCGGGTACTTTCCGAGCGCACCCAGTTTCCATTGCAGCGCCGTGACCTCGTAGTTTGCGCTGATTTCCTTGTCGATCCTCAATATGTCTCCTGGGCTCTTCTCTTCCCACTCTTGCAGGAATGTTCTGAGATCCTTGGTCACGTCCCCTCCTCAGCTGGCAATCATCCGGGCAATTCAACAGGTGGTACCTGGATGAGCCTTTCATTAGTAAAGCAGCCACAAGGTCACACCACTCAATGTGGTGCGTGTCCGAGGGCAGTCCGTATTACAAAGCGCCGACTCAGGGCTAGAGCAGCCACTGTGGCATCAGCACTGTGCCGACATGGTTAAAATGCGCCTAATGAGTAACAGAATTGTGCCGATCGTCTTTAAGATCAAACGGAAAGGGACCACAACACCTGCGAGCTTCGGTGCTTCGTGGTGCAGGCTTCAATGAGGAAATCCTGGCACTTACGTTGTGCGTTGCAAGTATGTATCGTAGACGTCACCGCGTCAAGTGACCACGCGTATCATTTTTCGGTCCGAATGGTATCAGCGTCGGGAACGAAGCTAGATGAGACCCCGCCTGATCGCTTGAGCTACCGCTTGCGTGCGGTCGGAAGCGCCCAGTTTGTGAACGATGTCCTGCAGCCTCCTCTTGACGGTGATCTCGCTCCAGCACAACTTCTCACCGATTTCCTTGTTCGTTGCGCCGTTGGCGACGAGTTGCAGCATCTCCAGTTCCTCGAGAGAGAGCCCAGCCTTCAACCTGTCCTTCTCCCTGGCCACGTTCTCGAACTGTTTCATCACCTCGTCTACAAGGTCCTCGCTCAGCAGGCGCTTCCCTGCATTCACGCGCCGTATTGCATCGACAAGCTTTTCAGGAGAAGTGGTCTTCAGCAGATAGCCATCCACGCCAGCCTCTAACGCACCTGACAAGTACTCATCCTGCTCGTACGTGGTTAGAATGATGACCTTGATGCCTTCGAATCTTTGCCTGAAGTGTCGGGCAATTTGCACGCCATCAGGACCCGGCATCCTAACATCTAGCAGGACCACATCCGGCATCAGTTCTTCGGCGCGAAGCAGAGCAGATGATCCGTCTTCCGCCTGCCCCACGATTTCAATGTCACTATAGTTCGAAAGCATCGCCTCGATTCCCTGTCTGACGACCGGATGATCATCAACAATCAGAACACGTATTCTTGCTTCCACGTAGTCCCCCTTAGAACGCTTAGCCCCATCCGACAACATAGTCCCCTCATCCTGCGCTGCCGCAAGACTGGAGGTGAGGTGATTCTGCATCTGCTCTCGTACTGTGAACCATGAGGTACCGCACCTCCGGCAACACGCTTCTCCAGTTCACTGGCTTCCCACAAGGGATGAAGCAGGAGTAATGGGAATCTGCAGTATGACGGCGGTGCCGTGACCGGGAGCTGATCTGATCTCCAGGCGTCCCCCCACGCTGTAGGCCCTTTCTTCCATACAAGTTACTCCGACGTGATCACCGACCGGACTCAGCACTTCGGCTGTATCGAATCCTTTGCCATTGTCCCGGATCGTCACCTCAACCCTGTCGGCATAATACTGCAAGAGTACTTCGGCATCCATCGCTGCGGAATGCCGGTGAACATTGCTGATAGCCTCCTGCACAATGCGATAGATAACTAACTGTTTGTCTTGATCGAGAGTCCGCTCGGTTCCAATAACCTCCAGTTCGCACTGGAACCCCGATACCTCCTGCACGGTACTGAGGTACTTGCGCAAAGCGGCTACAAGGCCCATCTCGTCAAGGTGGGGAGGCCTCAGTCTGTGTATAACGTGGTATGTCTCGTCGACGCTTTGTCTCAGGAGCCTCTCTGCCAATGCAAGCCTTTTCCCAACAATGCCTCCGTCGTCCTCTGGACCAGCCGCAAGTATCGGCTTCACTGATTGAATCTGGCACAGTCCGCCGATTATCAGCTGGGCGATTCCGTCGTGAACGTCAGCCGCGATGCGCCTACGCACTTCATCCTCGCTCTTGAATGTGCGAAGAAGAAGGCTTCTAAGCTGATCCGACCGTCGGGCCAATTCCTGCTTTGCTCGCTGCAACTCCTCCATTCGTTGCAAATTCTCAGTGTAGAGCCGAGCGTTCGTTATCGCGATTGCCACGTGGTCGGCGAGACTGGTCAGCAATTCGACGTCGGCGTCACCAAACGCTCTGGAAGGATCCGAGGAGAGGACGATAAGGGCGCCGATTGTATTGCCTTCGTTGACCAGCGGAACGCCCATAGCAGCCTTGAAGGCGTATGAATCCAGAAAGGGCAGGCGACGGTGGTACTCGGAGTAGTTCTCAACGACCACCGGTTCTGACCGCTCGATTACCTCCGGAACCAGACCTATTGAGTTCGGGATACGCATGTCCACAATCTCACTGGGTAAGTTGTAGGGCGATACGCTGCGATAGCAGCCTTCTTGTTCGCAAAGGCCAAGCGCTCCCGATGTCGCACCAAGTAGTTCCACTGCACTCCTCACCACTTCCGGCAAGACAACCTCAAGCCGCATACTGGAGTTGATACGTCGGTTTATGGCGTTCAGTCTTCGGTTCCGTATTGACGTCTCTTGGAGTTGAAGCACCGCGCCGCCGATGGCAGTGTCCAGGAAACGGGTATGTGCCTGATGTCCCTCAGAAGCACTGCCTTGCGCAGACTGAGCCATTGACTCCGTCCACTGTGCCAATCTCCTTTGCCATGACCTGATGAGAAAGCCGACTGATAGAGCGACAACGGCTGCATAAACGGAGAAAGTGGCAACCATAATGAGGAGAAAGTGCTTAACCAATGCGCCAGGCGCAATCCAGGATAGAGCGACGACGCCAAGAATAGACAGCAGCGCCACCAGAACGCACCACAGCACCACCAGCCTGGCAAGCCCCATACGTTCGATAGCTGGCGGAACCTGCAGCGGCACTCTCACGGTAAGTTCCTCTCCATGCTTCTAAGCCCAGTCCTGCCGATCAGCGACGGCGTGGGTCACGGCGGACAGAACGACACTCTGGCTGTACGATATGAGCAGGCTCGTGTAAACGCGATCGTGCAATCAATGCCCTCGTTTCTTCCTAACACCAAACGAAGGGAATCCAATGGATTTGAGCACCAAATCGCGGAAGATTATTGGCCGGTAGATTGACCTAGCGTATTGTATCATCGGGTCTGCAGGCTAGTCAAACGCCGCGTGTGCCGCCGTTTGCTCCTTTACCAGGCTGGTTGCTTTGGCTACTCTATTGTTGTAGAATCTAACTAATGAGAGATTCCCTCAAGGTAACGAACTCCTCGGTCCCAATGCGGCCAGTCAATTACCAGTGAGGATGGGTGTGGAACGAAGTCCTTGGTTTAGAGCCCTCATAGTTCTGATGGTGGTCATCGCTACGCTCTACCTGGTTGGTCGAGTGCTGGAAATAGCGGCAAACTTCTCTGACATAATCTTGTTGTTCTTCCTCGCTTGGCTGCTGGCTTTCGTACTCAAACCTGTGGCCAGGCTCCTGCAATATCGCGTGCACGTCCCCTGGCCACTTGCTGTTGGGCTCGTGTATCTTGGCCTCTTTGTGATTCTCATTCTGGTCACTGTGATTATGGTACCGGTAGTGGCTCTCCAGTTGACTCAACTCGGGGCGAATCTCCCGAAGTGGGCGGAGGAGCTACCTAGCCTCGTTGCTCCGCTTCAGACGACGCTTCTGGAGCACGGCGTCGACGTTAATCTCGAGCGGTGGTATCAGAATCAGGACCTCCCAGATCAGATCCAAAAACTGGGAGCGCCAGTCATCCAGAACACCCTGGGCCTGGTGACTGGAATAGCGTCGGCGGTCTTCTCGGTGATTGTGGTTCTCATTCTTTCATTCTATTTGCTGCTTGATGGCGATCGCATTGCCGACGAGGCGCTTGCCGTGCTTCCGGGTTCGTACCAAACGGGAGTGAGCTACCTTCTGGAAAGCATTGACCGCACCTTCGGCGGGTTCTTGCGTGGCCAACTGCTTCAGGCAATAATATATGGCCTTGGTACGGCGCTGGTGATGTACTTCGCGGGGCTTGGGTACGTTCTGCTAGCAAGCCTGTTCGCGGGGATCGTAATGTTCATCCCGTTTTTTGGACCCTTCCTGGGTCTAGTGCCGCCACTGCTCGTAGCGTTCTTCTATCTGCCCATCGGTGGGGTGGTGCTGGTGTTGGCTGCTTTGCTCATTCTGCAGCAGGTTGTCCTCAACATACTGGCTCCCAAGATTATGAGCGAAAGTGTGGGCATCCACCCCTTGCTGGTATTCTTTGCCATTCTGGGCGGTGCCAAAATGGCCGGGCTTGCTGGTGCGATCTTTGGAGTCCCAGTGGTAGGCGTTCTGAACGCGATGCTCTGGCAACTCTATCGTCAGTCCGATGCCTACAAGAAGAGACTGGCGGAAAACACTGTGTCCACTACACCGCCGGAACCGCGTTCCGCTGGGATGTGGAGCCATTCGCTAGAGAAACCATTGAAGTTGGTCCGTGGAGTCACCACAGCGGTGGCCCGAGTACTGCCTAGAGGTAGTCAAGCAGAATGACCAGTATTACCGAGTGAGTATGGAGGTTACACTTATGACTATCAGAAAAGCCGTCTTTCCGGCAGCAGGCCTGGGCACTCGATTCTTGCCAGCTACCAAGGCGCAGCCCAAGGAGATGCTTCCCATTGTTGATAAGCCTATTATTCAGTATGCTGTCGAGGAAGCGGTTCAATCGGGCATTCAGGAGATCATCATCGTGACCGGGCGCGGCAAGCGCAGCATAGAAGATCACTTCGATATCTCTTTTGAATTGGAGTACTTTCTGGACCACAAAGGCGACGGTGAAATGCTGCGGGAGGTTCGGAGCATCACCGATCTCGCGACGGTGTACTACATCCGGCAGAAAGAGCCTCTTGGCCTGGGACACGCTGTGCTGGTAGCCAGGCCGTTGATCGGCGACGAGCCCTTTGCGGTCATACTCAGCGACGACCTTATCGACTCCGATGTCCCGTGCATGCGGCAACTGATCGACGTGTACGAACGATATCGGTGCTCGGTGCTGGCGGTCGAAGCTGTTCCTCGTGAGCTAAGCAGCAGCTACGGGATTATCACTCCGAAGCAGATAGACGATAGACTTCACCAGACACTGTCGGTAGTCGAGAAACCGCAACCTGACCAGGCGCCATCTAACCTCGGAATTGTGGGAAGGTATGTTCTCACTCCGGAGATATTCAATATTCTTGAGAACACTCCACCGGGCCGTGGTGGTGAAATCCAGCTGACTGATGCCATTCAGCGGCTGATACAGCAAGAAGCGGTCTACGCGCTGGAGTTTGAGGGACGTCGCTACGACGCGGGTGCGAAGCTGGGATTCCTCAAAGCAACGGTGGAATATGCCCTCAAGCGACCTGATCTGGCCCAGGAATTCAGAGAGTACCTGAAAGGGCTGCAACTCTAGGGGACTATCTCAAATCGTAGTGCCGCGTCGAGGTGAGGCGGGGAGAGCGCCATGTCGGCCGTAACACCAGTCTTGCGGAGAGCCTGTTTATGCTTGCCAGCTTCCATCGCTCAGCCATCGGCGCAGCAGAGTAATGACAGGTTATTCCGACCGTGCTGGCCTACCATTCTCTCCAGACTTCGAATCCAGCCCCCTGCAGCGCCTCCATGATCTGGGCGCAGTGCTTAGGGTCGCGCACTTCCAGGGTAAGCTCTACCTCGGCTTGATTGATGGCCATCGGCACACCTGCACGATGGTGTTCGATATCCATTATGTTCACCCGTTCTTGGGCGAGAATACTGACCAAGCGCATTAGTTGTCCAGGTCTATCCAGCAATCTGGCTCTTACGATCAGGTATCGCCCAGCAGCAGTCAGGCCGTGTTCGATCAGCCTTGCCAGGAGACTTGGATCTATGTTTCCTCCGCTCAAAACAATCACTACTCGCTTTCCTGGGAGCAGGAGATTCCCGGCCAGCATCGCAGCGAGTCCGACCGCCCCGGCTGGTTCGACGACCAGTTTTGACCATTCCAACAGCGCCACAACGGCATGGACTATGGCATCGTCGCCCACAACCACCATATCGTCGACAAGCCTCCTGATTACAGAAAAAGCGAGCCGTCCACACTTCCTTACGGCGATACCATCAGCAATTGTCTCGCCTGTTGGCGATTCCTCGATGTGACCGGTCTTGAACGATCTAAAGCAGGAATTGACGTTCTCCGACTGCACCCCGATGATTCTCACACCAGGTCTGAGTGACTTGATTGCCGTCGCAACCCCGGCGATCAAGCCGCCGCCCCCTACGGGCACAACTACTACATCGAAATCGGGTAGTGACTCGACTATCTCCAGACCAACCGTCCCTTGGCCGGCCATTATCTTCCAATCATCGAACGGGTGAATGAAAGTGAGCCCACGCTGCCGCTGAATCTTGCGTGCATAGGCATACGCTTCATCGTATGTCCTTCCGTGCAATACGACTTCGGCGCCATAGTCGCGTGTGGAAGTCACCTTGGGGAGGGAGGCTGTCTCCGGCATGACAATCACGACGGGTATGTGGTACGACGTTGAGGCTAGTGCGACACCCTGGGCGTGATTTCCAGCGGAAGAGGCGATCACGCCGCGTCGGCGCTCCTCCTCAGAGAGGCTAGCGATCTTCGCAAACGCCCCTCTGACCTTGAAAGACCCGGTCCTTTGCATGTTCTCTAGTTTGAAGTACACTTCGCTTCTGAGAAGCTTGCTGAAGTAATCCGATCGTACCAGGGGAGTCGGTTCGAGAATTCCCTGCAGGAGCCGGCGGGCTGCTTCGATGTCTTCCAGAGAGACCACGTTATCCGCTCCTATTTCAACGCAAACCAAGCCGGCGGCGGATCAGCCGGTTGCGCACTCTTTGCCAGGCTCGGGATAGCTGATGTTCTTCCTCTGTCGATGGCTGCTTGCGCCCAAACTGGTGCAGCACGTAGATTCTGGTTATGAGACCCACGTCTGCGCGTTCCTCTGGCACCAACGAAGCCAGCGCTTCTGCAAACTCGTTTGGAGTGTAGTTGATCTTCGGTCGCAGGCCAAGCCAGTATGCCAGGCGATACATCTTAGCATACGCCTCCTTGCTCTTGGGCAAGCGGCGCATTCCTCTCTGCCACAATAACAGAATGGACAGGAGACTGATGATGACAACCGCTACTAGCCCCCCTAGGCCAAGCAGCGCTACCTCCGCAACCACGTTGTGCCCGACTACCGGCTCAGTGCTTTCCAGAGATACCGTCGATGGGCCGGGCACCAGCGTATCGCCGAGGTCCGTTTCCTCACCCAATAAACTGGGCAGTGTTTCTTGTTGCTCCGGCTCGACGTACGGCGTCTGGGATCGGTTGATGGGGGGACGGGATGGAGTGGGCTCGAACTCTATCCAACCGTAGTCTGGTATGTACACTTCCGGCCAAGAATGTGCGTGCCAGTCGCGCACAACTGTGATGCCTTTTTCTAAGTCCACGTCTCCGGGAGCATAGCCAGATACCACTCGGGCAGGCATTCCTAGGGCTCGACTCATAACCACGAAGGCTGATGCAAAATAATCGCAGTATCCTTCCTTGCTGACGAAAAGAAAGTAGTCCACGGCATCGCTCGTTGGTGGCGGTGCATTGACATTGTCACTGTAGGTCAGTGTGCGCAGATATCGCTCCAAGGCAACGGCCTTGTCGTAAGTGTTATCGAACCTGAACGTGAGTTGCCGAGCTAGGCGAATTGTTCGCGCCGTCACCGTTCTTGGCAGGGGCAGATAGCGCTGTTTGACCCACTCGGGGTAATCTGAGCTTGCCTGGCGCAGAGACTGCTCGTCGGCCACGGAAACCGACGACACGACTGTGTACTGAAACCCCCGTCGCAACATCCCGGCGTTTCGCAGTATCGTTGCGTCAGCGTAGTCTCCATCCATTCGGCGGAGCTCCAGCGAGGACACTTGTGCCCCACGCATCCATATTCCGGTCACCTCCAAATCGCCACCCTGAGTTGGAGCCAGTTGGGATACCAAGCTCGGTGTAACAGGCGACTCATGATTGGCATCCCCCAAGGACAAGTTCTGTTCGGAAGCCCTGTATTCAATTGTCTGAGCAAGGGCCTTAATGTCATCGGGCACCGTGTCTTGTTCGGAGTCGGTCAAATCGAATCTATACGAGGGCGGGACCTCGAGTTGTGCGGCGACGGGAACGCTCAAACGTTCGGGCTGGCCCGGTGTGAACACGATCATCCCCCTCGGCTGGGCAACTTGTATCGTCTGCGTTATCTCCTCGCGCATTTTGTAATGTGTGGAGATATCGGAGTGCACCGAGAAGGCTGGAATCTGATATTCAGGTCTCTCGGCAGCCAGCCACCCCTTGCCTGTGTATTTCTCGTACACAATCCCGCGTAAACGTCGTGGCTCGGTGCCCGAAACGTATAGAACGGTATCATCGCCTAGCGTTACTACACTTTTGAGAGGCAGCGTCTTTCCAAAGCCGCTGACGTTGCGTTGGCTGCCGGACCCGATGCCACCGAAGAAGCGGCTGAACTCGGCCTGTATGTCATCCCATGGCCTGCTTGCTACGTCGAACAACACAGTTATCTGCTGGCTCGCCAGCGATTCGCCAGGGATTGCCCATGCGGCGAGAACTGCAAATGCGGCGAGGACAAAGCCGCTGCGCAGGGTTACCCGTCTCAGTTTGTCCTCGTAGGCCACTCGGGAAGCGATCCACCTCCGCTCACGACTGTAGGCATTCATGCGAACAATCAGCAGGAACGCGAAAAAAAGAAACGCAAAGAAGTACGAATTCAGATGCGTGGCGTACGACAGGTTGATGATGAGGACGATACCTGTTGACACGCTAGCCCACCACGCGTTGTGTTCACGAAAAAGTGTCCAGGCGCCGAAGTAGCCTATCAACCACGTTATTCCAGCCATAAATAGGAGGAAAAGCAGGTTGTCAGTCCCTATGCCACCGGAACTGGTAATTTTGATCCATTCGTTCAGGCGATCCCACAGCACCATCAGGCGGTAGCTCAGGTCTCCTTCCGGTAGGACAGTCAGTATGAAGTACACTACTTGTATCGCGCCGATTGGCAACCCAATCAAATGCAGGATTAGGCCAGGCAAACGCACCTTGGCCAGAACAAGACCCCAGACAAGGGATATGAGGCTGACCCAGGCCAGAATACTAAGCCCATCCACCCAGGCCGCAGCGCGTATCGCTCCCACCATAGTGAGTTGCATAAGCGCGAGCAAGACAAAAGAGAGCCAGCCTTCAGGCAGTATCAAAGGCGCAATACCTCCCCGATGTTATCGCCCCTCTTCAGAACGAACTTCGGTATGTCGGTAGCAACAAGAGAATCGATGAAAGCCGCAGAACTGGGTGCATGTCCGAAGCTACGTCCCTCCACGACGACCGCAATCGCCTCCACCCCGCGGGCAGCGAGGTCCTTCAGAGCAGATATCCACGATTCCTCTCTTGAGGGCGAAATGACTATTAACGTCGTATTGCGTCCGAATCTCCTGCTCTCGGAAATAAGCACTTCGGCCAGTGGCAGCTCTCCCTCGGCCCGAACCACCGACAGTTCTTCCAGCATTCTAAGCAGTTGCTGCGCTCCTCGGTCGCTGTGAACGACCGTGCGATGCGCCGTAGACGCGATCAACCCCACTGTCCAATGCTTGTCGAGTAGATGCTTTGCCAGAGACGCAGCCGCTGCCACGCCATACTCGACCGTCGATTCCAATCCGCTTCCTGCTTGCACTTCGCGCTGCAGGTCCAGCATTATCCATACGTCCGCTGCCGGATCAAGCTCGAATTCCTTGGACATCAAGCGGAGCATCTTCGCCGTGGAGGGCCAGTGAATGCGATTGAGACTGTCGCTTGGAACGTACTCGCGGATGCCGCTAGCGCGAGGTGTTGTAAAGTAGGTGCGCCGGCGCGAGGACTGTCCACCAGCCAATTCACCAGTCGAAAGGTGGAAATGCGGGAGGTCGTAGGTTGGGGGATACACCAGAACCGTCCAGGTCCGGTCGAAGAACTTGCGCCACCTGAATATACCCAAAGGGTCGGTCGTCACGATGGAATAAGGGCCGAGCTTAAACTTGCCACGTTTCTGGCAGATCGTACTAACCTCCCACTGTTTAGTCGAGTTTGGCGAAAGTGGCAAGGCAAGGCTTGCCTTATGGTGGGGCAGGGAGGAATGATCGTATATTTCGGCGCACAGATTCGGCAGCAGCGATCGATTCTTCAGTTGGAAAGCTTCTCTTACAGTTTCTCCTACCTGCGTGCGTAGTTCCATCGGCTGCCTCTGAATCTCCAGCGCAGCTATGTTCCTCCAACTCCAGAAGAAGCACACCAGCACTAGGGCAGTGATAGCGTAGGCAAGGCGAAAAACCAGAGGCGTGTTGCTGGCGAAAGCGACGCCGTTGGAAGCAGCGATGATGAGGATTGCTTTGAGCGCATTGGTCACCATAGGTCCTACTTCCGGAAGTGGGTGCCAGGAACTCGTGTCGTTTCGAGAATCTGCGAGACAATGGCGTGAGCGGTGACGTTTCTTATTCGTGCTGCCGGGCTCACGATTATCCGATGGGCCAGCGTAGCATCGGCTAGCGATTTCACATCGTCCGGTGTAACGAAATCGCGTCCTTGCAGCGCAGCACGGGCTTGAGCAGTGCGAAAGAGCGCCAGCGTGCCGCGTGGGCTGGCGCCGAGATAGGCGTCCGGATGGTACCTGGTCGCATCTACAATGGAGACGATGTACTCTCGCACGAGCGAATCGACGAACACCTCGCGGCGAATCTCCTCCTGCATCCTCACCAGTTCGGCGGCGTCAGCTACTTGCTTCAGCTCATCAACGGGGTGAGTGACTTGCTGGAGTTCGAGAATCTTGAGTTCACTGCTCACTGATGGGTATCCGAGGCTTAGGCGCACCAGA
>Ga0315298_1007058_pt1 | contig 14975 bp, 12 predicted proteins | sample WHS_1_MG_FD_203077 | JGI IMG/M metagenome (GOLD analysis project Ga0315298, IMG submission 203077) | Extremophilic microbial mat communities from Washburn Hot Springs, YNP, Wyoming, USA - WHS_1_MG | ecosystem: Environmental > Aquatic > Thermal springs > Hot (42-90C) | place: USA: Wyoming... | reverse complement strand
AGCCCGTGGCTGGCCCCAACTCCGCCACCACTTCGCCGGTCTGAGAGGTGTCATAGCCTCCCAAAGATCTCACGTCGCGCTTGAAGTCTTCGCTTCGGACCACCTTGAGGAGCGTTTGGATATCAGCACTCTGGTAATGCTCGCGAGGGATTACCAGGTCGTATCGCTCCTTCGCCAGTGGCACGAAATCTAGGGCCAGCGCCCGAGCTGCCGCCAGAATTCCCAGTCCAGCATCGGCCGTACCCCCAGCGACAGCGGCGGCTACCGCTAGATGCGTGTATTCGGTTCGCTCGTAGCCGCGAATGCGACCCGCATCAAGCCCAGCCTCACGGAGCATATAGTCAAGCAGCACTCGAGTCCCCGCGCCACGCTGGCGGTTAATGAAAGCCACATCATCCCGCAGCAAATCCGTCAGCCCCTGAATCCTTTTGGGGTTGCCCTGGCGCACGATCAGTCCCTGCTCCCTATGTACCAGGTTGACTAGCACCACTTCGCGGTTGGACAGAACTCGCCGCACGTCGGCCAGGTTGTACTCCCCGCTCTGCGGGTCTAGCAGATGACATCCTGCCAGATGGGCCTCGCATCGGTCTATGGCCAGAAGCCCGCCCAGACTGCCAACGTTGGACGAGGAAAGGGTGAGATTGGGCTGCAATCGGCGCAGATGGCTGGCCAGGAGGTCAAGGGTTAGATCGTGGCTGCCTATGGCTACGATGGTGTTTTCGATTTCCTCCGGGCGGCGCAGAAGCTCTACCTCGACCTCTACTCCAGGGTGTACCCCTTCTGAAAAGCGGGGTAGGCGCACTATCCCGTCTGCCCGTACCAGTGACATGATTACGCCTGCTCCGCGTGGTAGGGGAGTGGCCACCACACGCCCACCGACTTGCCCAAGCTTTACGCGCATAAACTCGTCGAGCCCTGAGGGTGAGAGCACCTTGCGCGTCATAGCTGCTCGCGTTCTCGGTCTCTCCGGAGGCTCCAGACCAAGCAGCCGGTAGACGAGGGGGCGTACCAGTAGCTCGCAAGTGAGGACAGCCGAAACGGCATAGCCGGGAATGCCAACCAATGGCTTCCCTGCGGCAACGCCTAGGGCTACCGGATGCCCTGGGCGGATGGCTATGCCGTGGACGAGCAACTCACCAAGCTCACCAATGATGCCGGGTGTGTAATCCTCGGAACCTGCCGAAGAACCGGCGTTGACCAGTACTATGTCGTAATTGGCCAGAGCCTCCACAACTGCTGCCCGTATGCTCTCCCGCTCGTCAGGGATCACTGGCCAACGAGTGGCCTCGCCGCCCCACTCGCGGATCATGCCGGCCAGGACCAGAGAGTTGAACTCGATGATATCACCTGGCTTCAGTTCCTGTCTTGGAGACACCAGTTCGTCACCAGTGGGGATGACTGCAACCCTCGGCCGACGCCGCACGAGGATCGATGTGTGGCCGGTCGCCGCTACGGCTCCTACGTCCACCGGTCTCAAAAGGTGGTTCTCCGGCACTACGAGCTCGCTGGCAACTATGTCCTCTCCAATCATACGAACGTGCTGCCAGGGGGCTGATGGGGCACGAATCGCCACCTCGGAGGCAGGAGAATCAGAATTCCTTTGGATTTCCTCTACTTCCTCAACCATGATGACCGCGTCGAATCCCTCTGGAAGAGGATCTCCAGTGTCCACCCAGCGTGCCTCCTCTCCAAGACGCAGATACCGTGGTGCCGTCTCGGTAGCTCCAAGTGTATCGCGCGAGCGCACAGCGATGCCGTCCATGGCTGCGGCATTATAATGGGGAGAGGATATCCTGGCCCAAATAGGGGAGGCAGTAACCCTGCCCACGGCCTCGTCCAGAGGCACCTGTTCACCCGATAATGGTCCAAAGCCTTTGGCCGCAAGCGCGGACCAGAATCGCTCCTGCGCCTCGTTCAGGGGAATATCTCTCAAGTAGAAACGGCGTCCTCGTCCTCCCCGATTTATCTCGTGCCCTTGTGCCTCCTGCTTCTCTCTCGTTGTGGACTGTTCCAGTTGATGATCGCCCATTATCTCTCACTCCATTACCACAAGATGACCGTCACTTTGTCGCCAGCGAGAAGGCCGCCCAGGTCAAGCGGCACGCGCACCCATCCATCTGCCCGTACAGTGGTGAAGATGAGGTTAGACTTGCCGAACACCGGCTCTCCCCAGGTTTCACCGTCTCGCTCCACCAGGCGAACGGGCACGTAGTCCTCCCGTCCAGGGGCTGATGGAATGTTCTGGGACAAGCGCGCAGTCACTGTTGATGGGCGTGGGGCGTCGAGGCCGGCCATTCGGTAGATAGCGGGAACCAGGAACAGCTTGGCAGCTACTAGAGCCGATACAGGATTGCCCGGCAATCCGAGGACAGGCTTGCCATCCGCCACAGCAAGAATAGTTGGCTTGCCTGGGCGCATTGCAACCCCGTGCACGAGTAGCCCTGGTTCACCTAACTGGTCGATGACCTGCGCGGTGATGTCGCGGGTGCTCACCGAGCTGCCGGCGATAATAACCAGGGCATCGGCAATCTTCACTCCGTGCTGCGCTGCGTCCAGAACGGCTTGGTAGGCGTCCGTGGCAATTCCCAGAGGGAGGGCTTCTCCTCCTGCCCTCTCGACGAGAGCACAAAGGACAGTCGTGTTGATGTCACGTATCTGGCCCGGGGCTGGTCTTGTGCTGGGCGGAACCACCTCGTCGCCGGTGGCCAGGATCGCTACCCGTGGTCGTGCCGTCACCTCCACTTCGACAACTCCCATTCCGGCCAGTGCCCCCAGGTCCTGGGGACGTAGGAGGTGTCCACTGGGCAGTATCTCTTCTCCAAGGTGCACATCCTCGCCTATCTGCACAAGGTTCTCACCAGGTGCCACCGGACGAAATACCTCGATGTCATCTCCCACCATTTGCGTATTCTCGATCATAACGACCGCATCTGCACCCTGTGGAAGCATCCCGCCGGTGTGAACAAGGACCGCATCTCCAGGGCTTAACGATAGCTCGGGTGCCTGGCCCATCGGGACCTCACCTACCACGCGCAATAGAGCTGGAAGTCCCTCGCTCGCGCCATAGGTATCCGAGGCACGCACGGCATATCCATCCATGGTTGATCGCACGAAGGAGGGCAGATTATCTGGCGCCTCGATGTTCTTCACCGTAACTCTGTCCAACGCTCGGGCCAAGGGTACCATCTCCCGTCTGGTTGTGGCGTCGAGGTTACTGGAAAGGATGCGCCAGGCTTCACTCGGGGGTACCAGAGTAAACAGTTCGGTTTTATTCAACACGCTCCTAGGCATTCACTGTACTCCTTTTGTCGTTATCACAGTCCCAACCGCCGCATCACTCAATTGAGTCGAAGACCGGAAGCATCCGCGTACTGGGCCTGTCGGAAACAAGCGTCGGTAACGTACGGCGAGAACTTGCATAACGGAGGCAAGCACAAGGGCTACGCGAACGCTTGCCTGAACCTCCTGTCAACCGACTCTGCCAGGCCGTCTATGAACTGGTGGTAGCGCCGCAACAGGTCTTGCGCGGCATCGGTCAGCACGCTGCCGCCCCCTTCGATGCCGCCTGATTGAGTGTCGATCAGCCGAATTCCAAGGCGCTCCTCGGATTCTTTGATCTTCTGCCACGCCGAGCGGTAAGGAACGCCCATCTCCTCTGCCGCCCTGGCCAGGGATCCGGTGCGGTCAATCGCTTCCAGCAGCGCAACGCGCCAGTCGCTGAGCACCGCTTCTCCTTCCAGTTCGATCCAAAACTTAGACCGCGGCTCTAGTCCATTCAAGCGATTGGGCAATGGTGTGCAAGCGTCCTGATTCTGATCTTCGAACCTTTCTTCAGTCACTCTGCCTATCTCGATTCCTCCCATTGAACCTGCTCACCTGGAGCAGAATAGAGAAACCACTGACGTTATGCACAGAATATCATAACGCGCTGTGGGAGTCAATGTGGCGAGAAATCTCGATTGGGTTCAGACCTCGTTGGTTACCTTGGACTCAGAGGAGGCTACGGTCAAGTGCAGCTCGTGCGTGCGGGCGTTGTAGCCAAGGATCTCGGCGTAGCGGCCCCAATCGACAAGTATATCGAAGGTGCGTGCTGCCCACAGCTCGGATAGGCTCGTCTCCAGCCATTCCAGGAGGCGATCACGGCTCATCGTGTGATCTGGTTGCCGGGCCAACAGGCCCATTACTTCACGCACCAGGGCTACCTGCACAGCCTGTTTGCGGAAGATTTGCTTTCGTTCGAGAATGTCGGCCCGGGCCATCTCGCGGCCAACATCGGTCAGGTTCACGTCTCCGTCGCGGACATCTACGAACCGCAGGAGTCTCGCTCCTTCTAGGATTGGTAGTAGGTCGTCTATTGATAGAAGCAACCTCTGCCCTAGGCGGAAGATATCAACCTGGCCCTGAGCGGTCTCCTCGTCCAATACTTCAAGAAGCCCAATGATGTGTTCTACCCTCGCATTGGGTAAGGGCACATCTGCATCAATAATTGAAGCCACCTCCTTTGGTCACTCGATGTATAGCTCACGGCTGTCGTGGTCGTAGGAAAAGAGTTCGGTATATCGTCCCCAGTCGATGGCTGTCTCGAGTTGCACCCGCGCCTCGCGCTCTGAAAAACCCTTGCGTAGGATGTCCAGGAAAAACTCCTCGGGCATCCTCTTGTCCTTAGCAGATTGTAGCACGGTGTAGATGCGATGCACCAGCGGCACCTCCAGCGCTTTTGGCCGCAGGAGCTCCTTGCGCCGGAGCACGTCGGCCTCGGCGAACTCGCGCCCTAGCGGGTCGAGAATGAAGTCACCTCGTTCCACTCGCCCCAGCCCGAGCATTTCGGCGGCTGCGGTTACGGGCAGTAACTCGTCCACTTCCATATGCAAATCAGCAGCAAGGCGGTACAGGTCCTCTTTCTCCTCGCGCCCCAACATTTGTTCCGTTAGGCCGGCAATCTCGTCGATGTGAACGCCGCTGGGCAGAGGAGAGGCCAGCTCGGCTTCAGGTACCGCCGTCGGGGCCACTACGCGAGTGATGAGCCGGTAAATGCGATCTACGACTCCGTTGAAAGCGCGCGAGTTGCGGTCGCGGGGATAGGGTAGCTGAATGAGGAAGTCACCGATGACACGGCCTGGGTTACGACTCAGCACAATGGCCCTATCTGCCAGAAGAACTGCCTCCTCGATGTTGTGGGTGACCATCAGCATAGCCTTGATGGGAAGCTTCTTGCCCAACCACAACTCCATCAGCTCGCCCCGCAGAGTCTCAGCCGACAACACATCGAGAGCCGAGAAAGGCTCGTCCATTAGCAGAATCTCGGGTTCCACAGCCAGTGCGCGAGCGAACCCCACCTTCTGTCGCATCCCGCCCGATAGCTCGCGCGGATAAGCATCTTCGAATCCGTCCAATCCCACCATATCCAGGATTGCCTCGGCCTTGCGTCGTCGTTCTTCTGGCGGCAGCCCCTTAGGCTTGAGTGCCAGCTCCACGTTCTCCAGCGCCGTGAACCACGGGTAAAGGGCAAAGGACTGAAAAACTATGGCGGCGTGAGGGTTTACCCCTTGCAGGGGCTCTCCTCGATACAGCACCTCACCGGAACTTGGCGGAGTGAGCCCCATCACGATACGCAACAAGGTGGACTTCCCTGACCCGGTTTGCCCCAGCAAGGCCACGAACTCCCCCTCCCGTATGCTGAAATTGATATCATCCAGCACCAGGATACGTCCCTCGGGTTTCCCATAGTATTTGCTCACCCCGCGGACTTCCACTAAGGTGGCCACGCCAGTAGATGGCCTGGTTGCTTGTTCTCGCACGGTGACCGCTCCTTCCATATTGTATTGCTCCTGTCAATCTAGGTGGAAGCGAGCTTCGGCTAGGGCGTAAAGCCGCCGCCACACCAGTCTGTTGATCAACACGACAATGGCCACCATCGTGAGGGTGCTCGCCATTAGCAGGCGGAACTCGCCTGAAGCGGATGAGCCAGCGATAAGCGCACCAAGTCCGAGTGTCTGATACACATTGCCAGCAAACAAGACATACTCGGCTACAACGCTGGCATTCCAGGCACCCCCGGTGGCCGTGATCATTCCTGTGACCAGAAACGGGAATATGGCGGGCAGAATAAAGCTTCGCCAGCGTTCCAGTCCCCGAATCCCCAGGCTTTCTGTTGTGTATCTGAGGTCTTCCGGAATAGCCATCGCTCCGGCTATGATGTTGAACAGGAGGTACCACTGAGTGCCCAACAGCATCAAGAGCACCGCAGCTATGTTAAGTCCGCCCGGAATACCCAGCAGCAGGAGAAGCACTACCGGGAAAAGGGCGGTGGCAGGGACGGATGCTGCTACCTGCACGACTGGCAGGAGCTGGTTGGCGAGGCGATGGTTCGTACCTATGGCAACTCCTACCGGCAGCGCCCAGGCTAGGGCAATGGCGAGTGCCACGGCCACTCGCAGGAAAGTTGCCAACGCGGCGGCTAGAACTAGCAACCACTGATCGAACGCAAGGCCAGACATGAATGTGATAGCTTGTGCGGCACCGTAGATGACGACAACGGCCAGAACGACGGTGGCCGCAGTTCCTATCAGCCCCAGAAAATGGCCTTTCCTTTTAGCAAAAGGGCGGCTGGTTGGAACGCTTCCGGCTGGCTGGGTTCCAATCAATCTATCAAGCGCCTCGCCAAGCGGAACGATCGTCCAGCCATACAAATGCTCTAGCAGAACGGAACGTGATAGAAAATCCAAGAACCAGGATCGAGGTGGTTCGGCCTCCTCCACAGTCTGAAGGTTGAATTTGTCTGCCCACGCGATGGCCGGGCGCCAGACTAGTTGATCCAGCGCGACAATCAAAACCACCAAGGCCGCGAGGCCCAACAAGAGGGCGGAGATGTTGCCCTGTTCCGCCGCCGTCTTGAGATACGAGCCTAGGCCAGGAAGCTGGAAGTCTCTCCCTCCTAGCTGAAACTGCTCGGCGGCCATTAAGAAGAACCAGCCTCCAGCCCAACTCATCATACTGTTCCATACTAGGCTTATAGTCGCAAATGGTAGCTCCACCGATTTGAACCGCATCCACCAGTTGAGCCGAAACACTCCGGCTGCCTCCAGCATCTCCCTTGGTATGGTGATTAAGGAATGGTAGAAGGCGAAGGTCATATTCCAGACCTGGCTCGTGAAGATGAGGACGATTGCTGCCAACTCGACGCCGAGACCTTCTGGCGCGATGGCCACCAGCGCTAGCACCACTACGGGCAGAAGCGAGAGGATAGGAACCGACTGCAGAATATCAAGCACTGGCAGCATAACCATCTCTGCTCGTCTGTTTCGTGCAGCGACGTATCCATAGATCAGGGTGAAAGCCAGTGACAGCGCATAAGCAGCCGCCATCCGCAGCAACGAGCGCAAGCCATAGTAAGGCAGTGCCGCTGGATCAAGTGTAATGGTGGGACCGGCGACGCGGGGTGGAGCCCCGAACGCCAGGCTCACGCCCATATACAGAACTGCCAAGAGCCCCAGGGCAACGAAGACGTCTGCAACTCCGACGGATACACGTGTCGGTGATGGTCGTCTGACCTGCACTATGGCTACCCCCTCAACTTCTGTGTCCGCAATGTTGGGCTCTCGGTCTGTGGACTCGACGATAAAACCAGCGCGCTGGTGGCGGGAACCTGCAATTCTGATACACCTGCGATCGAGCGCATAGCCGGCAAATCCTGTCCCCCCGCAGATTGCGGGGCCACTGAATGCCACAAGATGCTCCAGTCTCGTGTGGCAAGGCTAGAAAGAAAAGGGTAGTCCGAGAACCGAAGACGCACAGACGGGCCAAAGTTGGCTATCACGAGTCGGTGCTCTTCTTCGTGCCATCGGTGAACGGCGACGAGGTCGGTCAGCACAGCCTCGGCGCGAAGGCTGAGTCTATCCTGGCGGGCAAGCACAGGATCGGACTTTCGCAAGGAGATAAGCTCGAGATACTGGCGATAGACTTCCGAATGGACGTTGCGCTCTCTCAAGTCGAGCTTCGACCGTCGGAAGGTGGACTCCGCCTGTGGATCGGGAATCCCCTGTCGAACAACCGGGTCGGCGAAAGCGCTGAAGGCCTTGAACTCCTCACGACGTCCCCGCGTCACCAGCTTCCCCAGTTCTGGCTTGTGGTCGGTGAAGTAGAGAAAAGGCGAAGAGGCGGCAAATTCCTGGCCCATGAACAAGAGTGGTGTCTCGGGACTCAGTAGTAAGAGTGCCGAGGCGACGGAGTACCGGCTGAGGTCGACGTCGTGATTCAGCCGGTCCCCGTAAGCTCGGTTGCCTATCTGGTCGTGATTCTGGATGCAAAACACGAAGCTATGCGCAGGCTCGTTGGATGTCTTGGTCCCACGGTGTCGCTGTCGGTGCACCGACCACTCCCCCTGGTACAGGAAACCACTTTTGATAACGGAGGCAATCGCCTCTGGAGAGCCTGAATAATCGCGGTAGTAGCCATCGTTCTCGCCCGTCAGGTAGGTACGCACGGCGTGATGGAAGTCATCGGCCCACACGGCGTCGAATCCATATCCCCGTTCTGACACCGGGCGAATTAATCGCACGTCGTTGTCCTCGTTTTCCGTAATAAGCACCACCCGACGCTCCGGTGGAACCGACGCGCGAGCTTTCTCGGTGATCTCGGCTAGAATGTGCCGGGAAGAGCGATCGTAGATCGCGTGAGTGGCATCCAGACGGAGGCCGTCGATATGGTACTCGTTCAGCCAGTAACAGGCGTTTTGAACCACGTAGTGGCGTACCCATTCGCTGCTCTCGCCGTCGTAGTTGAAGGCTTCGCCCCAGGGCGTGCTGTACCGATCGGTGAAATAGTCCGGCGAGTAGGCTCGCAAATAGTTACCATCGGGGCCAAGGTGATTGTACACCACGTCCAGGATGATTCCTAGCCCGCAAGCGTGTGCGGCATTCACCAGCCGCTTTAGTCCCTCAACTCCCCCATAGTTCCGTGTGGGGGCGTAGATATCCACTCCGTCGTAGCCCCAGTTCCAGCGACCGGGAAACTCGGCTACAGGCATAATCTCCAGCGCGGTCACTCCCAGGCGCTTGATCTCAGGAAGTTGATCGATCAGCGCCCCAAAAGTACCCTCGGGCGTGTAGGTGCCGACGTGGCACTCGTAGATTATCAGCCCCTCCGCGTCGAGACCGGGCCAGGCGTGGTCGCTCCACTGAAACGCGTGTGCATATACAACTTCGGACGGGCCGTGAACCCCCTCTGGCTGGGAGCGAGAGTAAGGATCGGGGTAGCAACTGCCCCGATTCAGTCGGAACCTGTACCTCACGCCGGGCTGGACGTCGGGGACAGTGACAGAGAATATCCCCTGCCCCTCGGGGAACAGTTCACGACGAATGGTTTGGTCGCGCTGGTACAACTCTACCTCGACGCCCTGTGCGGAAGGAGCCCATACGCGGAACTCTACCCCTTTGCCAGGCACCGCGTTCGCTCCCATATCTAGTTGCCATCGCAGTCGCTCCAAAGTGGGCTCCTCTCGATTCCCGTGATACTCGACGCACAGGAAGTTCGACAGGCTGATTGCACCGATTCCTTCGACCGGTGGTATAGAGTCAATTGTATCATCCAAGCCTGACGTCGCAAAGTGCCAAGCCAGCGTCACCGTGTTGGCTGAATGGAGTCGTGGTGGAGTGAGGCACGTTTATTGCGCACTCCAACTCAGTTGGCGCTGTCAGGTCAGCCACTCGCCGTCTTGCAGAGGTTGCATTGAAGGGGTAGAATGAGCAATGGATAGCAGCATGAGGAACTATCGAGGCCGAAGACTGGTTCGGAAGGAGGTGGCACGCTTGGTTGGAAAGAGCGACTTGCGCATCGGGCTGATCGCTGATACCCACGAGGCTGAGAATCCGACCGAGTTGATCGCCAAACTGGCCTCTTTTGGGTGTGATCTGCACATCCACCTCGGCGACATCGGTGGCTCTAGGTTGGCGTCCAGGTTCGTCCGTGAGTTCAAGCAGTCTCTGGGCAATGTCGACCATCTGGGTGAAAAAGACCGCCAATGCTACGAAACGCTCAAGGAGCAGGGAGTGAGCCCACTGTGGGCGTACATTGAGACCAAACTAGGCGCTGACTCGGCGTCGAGAACCAGGCGTGCCTTGGAGGCGCAGCAGAGCTACGTCGAAGTCGTGAAGGCAATCAAGGACCTCCCCAACACCATTATGCTGAGTGGAAACATCGATAAAAGCCTGCTTCGCGCTCACGTGATCGATCCCGGTATACACGATCGTCGCGTGCCGTTGGTGACAGAGCCGGAGTTGTTGGATCTGGGATCTCGAGCGCTTATACTGTGGCCATCCATGAAACACGGAGAGCCGGAGCAGATGCGAGAGATTGGAGACCGTGTCGATTCCTTTGTGCGCACGGTCCTCGATAAAGATCAGGTGATCGTGTTCGCCCACGAGCAAATCTACAAAGGACCGCTTCCGGCAAGGTACAAGGAGAACGTAGAGAGCGCGGGCTATCAAGCGATGACCATTCCTCGCTTCGAGCCAAATCCTTGCTGGCGGATACTGCTGCAGCTTTTCCGTTCACTGCGCCCATCTCAGGCAGTGGCCATGGTTTATGGGCACGTACACGACCCGCATCGTGTGGTTCAGGCTGGGGCGCCGTATTTGAAAGGCACGGAGAGCGAAGGCTTGCGTTTCCGCCTGTACGGCTTCGGACCGAGAGCGCGTTCGGACACTTCCTATCCATCTGAGCGCCGTACGATACGCCTGTTCACAATTCCGGCCGACGTAACTGCCATCCTTCATTTGACCCCCAAAGAGATGAGTCTCGAGATTCTCCCGTGAAACCGGTGGCCGAGCAGACCGACATAGGGGCGCGAAGGTGAGTGAGAATAAGGACAGCTACAGCATCGAGGACGTCGTTCTAAAGTATATACGCGAACATAACACTATGACCGTGTCCACATTCGGCGAGGAGGGCCCTTGGGCTACGGCGCTGTTCTATGTCAACGATCAGTTCAATCTGTACTTCCTTTCGGACCCAAAAACTCAGCACTGTCGCAATATAGCGGCTAACCCAGTAGTGGCTGCGACCATCAACGAGGATTACCACGACTGGCGAAAAATCAAGGGCATCCAGTTGCGAGGCAAGGCGGAGAGGGTGAGTAGTGCTAGAGAAAAAGCCTTCGCCTTCGCGATTTATACCAAGAAGTACCCGTTCGTCAAGGAGTTCTTCTCGTCGCCCGCTGCGCTTGCGAAGTCAATGTTCACCAAGATATCATCAACCACCTTCTACAAGCTGACACCGGAAAAAGTGCTGTATCTCGACAACGAGAGAGGTTTCGGTCGCCGAGAGCAGTTGCTTATCGATGAGAAGGGCAGGTTGCGATCCATAGCCATCTGAAGAACTGGATCCTCTCAAGGCTCGCTGATTATGCCAGTTACCTTTAGACGCACCTTATATTCAGTCCTGGCGGGGCCTTGTGGCCGCCCGACTACAGCCTGCGAGGAGTGAGGCCATTATAGGACGTAACCTTTCGCAATTGGTATTATTCAGCCACGCGGCGCAAGAGATGAAGTGAATGTGCACTCCCGGGTGTTTACCAGCAATTTACCTGACGTTTACCATTTCTTCATAGTTCCCCCATACAATTGACACTGGTTACGCACAGAGAACACTCAGTGCCTACGGCGGGACACGCGCGTGGGGGAAGGAGTAGAAGTGGCTTCTCAATTGGCACACGTTCAAGCTGCAAGCCAGTCGCGGAGAGATTCCAACAGCGTTCCGTTGCTCATTCTTGCCCTTTCCGTGGCGGCAGTGGCCGACGTGGTGACGCTTTTCAGGAACATCCCGACTCTCGGCCTCGGAGCGGAGGTGAATCCGGTAGCTCTCTACCTTCTCGCTAACTTTGGTCCGTGGGTGCTGGTGGCGGCCAAGGCTCTGTCTGTGGCGTTCGCTTCGTCAGTTGGGCTCTCTCTGGTGCGAATGGGGCGGGTCAGACTTGCCCGGGTTACGCTCAGTGTATGCTGCCTCGCCACCATCCTGGCGGTTCTCAGCAACATCTGGTCCGTGTAGCTGGCCGAGCGATTCTTTAAGCGGACCACTCGGTCTGAACACCACGACTTTTCGCGTCAGCAGCAGGAGCATCTCTCCTGTGTTCGGATTTCGTACTCGCTTCTCGCGATGCTGGCGCACCTCGAAAGTCCCGAAACCTCTCAGCAACACCTTCCCCTCGCTGCCAAGGGACTCTGAGACCGCTTTGAGCACACCATCGATCCAGCGTTTCGCCTCTTTCCTGCTTATGCCGTTCTCGATCGAGATTCTATCCGCCAGTTCCGTTCTGTTCATCAAATTCCGTAGAACTCGTTTTTGGGCTCACGGGTCATCAACTGAACGATGGCCTCGCGCGGGGATACATTCTCAAACAGTACCCTGTGCATCAGTTCGGCGATTGGCATCTCTACTCCATATCGGCCAGCCAAATTCAGTGCGGCCTCGGTGGTAGTGACCCCTTCGGCCACCATTCTCATCGATGCCTGAATTTCCGGTAGCTTCCTTCCCTTAGCCAGTTCCTCGCCAACGTATCTGTTCCGGCTGTGCTTGCTGGCGCACGTGGCAACCAGGTCCCCCAGCCCAGCTAGCCCTGCGAACGTCAGTGGATTGGCTCCCATAGCTACCCCCAGTCTGGCCATCTCGGCCAAGCCCCGAGTGATGAAGGCTGCTTTCGCGTTGTCACCAACCCCCAGGCCGTCGCCAATTCCCGCTCCCAGTGCGTAGATGTTCTTTAGCGCCCCTCCTAGCTCAACCCCCGCCACATCAGGATTGGTGTAGACCCGGAAGTTGGGCGACATAAGCGATTCAGCCACAAAGCTGGCAGTGTCTGAATCTTGCGCGGCGACCACAGTCGTAGCAGGCTTACCCTCCACAATCTCACGTGCCAGATTGGGACCCGACAGCACGGCCACCTTGGTTTGCTGCGCCGCCGTGAGTTCCTCGGTCACAACCTCGGACATGCGCTTGCCGCTACCGATCTCAACTCCCTTCGCTGCGCTTACTACCACCACACCCTTTTCCAGAGCATCCCTCACGATTATCACGTTCCTTCGCATCGTTTGCGCGGGAACCACGAGCAGCACGAGCTTGCACCCACGAGCAGCTTCTTCGACTGAGTCTGTCACTGTCAAGTTGTCTGGGAACTTCACTCCGGGCAGAAACGCCTTGTTCTCTCTCGCTGTACGCAACTCTTCGGCTTCCTGCGCCGTGCGTGCCCACAGGACTACATGTCTGCCTGTATCGGCGAGGAGTAACGCTAACGTAGTCCCCCATGTCCCTGTACCGACAACGGCCACTCGCGAACTCATTGCTCAGCCACCCACCTCGTTTCAGCTATCTACCTTGTTTCGTTTGAAGCTGTCCGGTGCTCGCCGCGCTCTCCTATCTTCCTCTCAGTGCCCGCCAGGATACGCTGAATGTTGCCGCGATGCTGGAATACCACCATTGCCCCCACAACCCACGCAAACGCAACGTAGGCTTCCGGTATGTTCATCGGACCAGCCATTGCGAGCATAAGCACCGGAATCACGATCGCTCCCACCACGGACCCCAGCGATACGTAGCGTGACCAGGCCATGAGTGCCAACCCTAGCGCCAGGCCCACCAGCCCTAGCAGGGGCGAGAACAGCAACAAAACTCCCAAGCCACTGGACACTCCTCGCCCCCCTTTGAACTTGATGTAAATAGGCCAGTTGTGACCCGCAATGGCCGCTACACCGCACGCCGCCTCCAACGTCGGGGTGCCCACCGCAAACCGCGCGACGAGGACAGCGGCTACGGCCTTGGCGATATCCAGGGCGAAGACACTTATCGAGGCCTTCCACCCAAGCGTTCGAAGCGCGTTGGCAGCTCCCACGTTGCCGCTTCCGTACTGGCGAATGTCCACGTTCTTCGCTAGCTTGCCTACGAGCAATCCGAATGGGATTGCCCCAAGCAGGTAGGCCAGCACTATAGTTGCTGCATAGAGAACATATTCCACCACGCGCCTCCTATGACTCGCCCCGTTTGCGGAAGATCAGTTGAATTGGAGTTCCCTCGAAGCCAAAGGCTTCCCGAAGCCGATTCTGAAGGTATCGCTCATACGAGAAGTGTATCATCTTAGGGTCGTTCACAAACAGCACAAAGGTCGGCGGGCACGAGGATGGCTGTGTGGCATAATACACTTTCAGTTGCTTTCCCCGACTGGTCAACGGATTGTCGGCAAGCGCCTGCGCAATCGTATCGTTGAGGACGCTCGTACCGATTCGCCGCTCTCGCTGCTCCGCGATTCGCAAGACTGTATCCAGAATCTGATCCACTCCATATCGCGTCTTGGCTGAGACAAACAGAATAGGAGCGTAGGCGACGAACTTGAACGCCTCTCGGACTTGGCGTGAGTAGCTCATCATCGCTGGCCCCTTCTTCCCTATCAAGTCCCATTTGTTCACGACGACGGCAATTCCCTTGCCCGCCTTCTCGACGTAGCCGGCAACATGGGTATCCTGGTCCGTTGGGCCCTCGGCGGCGTCAATGACAATCAGAGCCACATCTGCTCGATCTATCGCCCGCAAAGCTCTTAGGACGGCGTACCTCTCGATACCTGCCTGCAAGCGTCCTCGTCGGCGGATTCCAGCGGTATCAATCATCATCACCGGGGTCCCTGCGTGCTCCACCAACGTGTCGACAGCGTCACGGGTAGTGCCTGGAATCGCGTTTACTATCACCCGTTCCTGCCCTAGGAGCGCGTTCAGCAGCGACGATTTGCCGACATTCGGCCGCCCGACAATCGCCGCGCTGGTGATCTTCTCCACGTGCTCAATCGGCGGACCTGGAGGAAGCAGGTCTACCACCATATCCAGCAGGTCTCCCACTCCGTAACCGTGAATCGCTGAGACCGGCACAACTTCTCCCACTCCCAGTTGGTAGAACGCTGAGGAGCTGACTCTAAGAACCTCCGTCTCGGCCTTGTTTGCTAC
>Ga0315298_1007056_pt1 | contig 14978 bp, 12 predicted proteins | sample WHS_1_MG_FD_203077 | JGI IMG/M metagenome (GOLD analysis project Ga0315298, IMG submission 203077) | Extremophilic microbial mat communities from Washburn Hot Springs, YNP, Wyoming, USA - WHS_1_MG | ecosystem: Environmental > Aquatic > Thermal springs > Hot (42-90C) | place: USA: Wyoming... | reverse complement strand
TTTATCTCACTTTAACCGATGGCGGGGTTTTGTCAATAGGTGGGTAAAAATCATTTAGGCGGCTGTACTGCGACCCATTTGTAAAGACATTTTTCCTGGTCAAAAAGTATAGAGTTTTCATGCTACTCTTTTTATTATAACTCCGTAATAAAGTTTTTTTCTTCAAATAAGAATTTTAACTTTACCCTTTTAGTGGTTCCACTTCCCAAGGGTCTCAGTATAATTCTCCCTTCTTAGTTATTACTCCCGTTAGCAAAACTTCGCCTAAAAAGCGAAAAATAAAAATATTGAAATATCGACATGTTAGCTTTTTAAGGAGAAAGCGGTTTTAGAATGATAGTAGCTATATGGTAGCCACAAGAGTATATTAACACTTAGGAATAAATTTCAAGGAGGTTTAGGGAAAAGAAGTTGTTTCTAATTTAGTTACTGCTTCAGCTTTAATCCGGTCAAGAAGCTCGGAAAGCACGGGCTTAACATTTTCCCGAATATCACCTGCCACCACAATAAAAAGCAGGTCATCACCCGGTTTAAGTCTTCCGGAGCAACACTCAATAATAATTTTGTAAATGCCCGGTTTCTGCAAATACTCATTCCGTAATTCGTCCAGTTTACGCTCATTAACCTTCACTTCAACCTCAGTAACCGGCTTATGTCCCAACCGTGACCAACCTCGCACTACTCCATTATGGACCAAAATCATCCCCACTTTTTCCGAAAACCCCGGATCTTGTTTCATTTCCGCAATAACCTTAGTAATATCCATTACTCACCTCCACCTTTCCCTTTTCACTTTCAACTTTCCCTTTCCTCCCCTTAACTTTTTCTTGCCATCTTTAGCTACTTTGCTAAACTTATTTTTATAATTGTTTTTTACTGAAAAACCGACGATGGTGCAAGTTATTTTTACCGAAAAAGATCTTAAGCAAATGGCAACCTTGGGAATTACCGCGGCTGAGGTTCGGGCTCAACTCGAATTTTTCCAGCGGGGCATCCCTTTCCAAAAACTTATTCGTCCTTGCACCGTCGGCGATGGAATAATAAAAATCTCTAACTCCGATGTCTCTGAATTACTTAAAAAACATAAGGAAGGAGCAGACCGGGGGAGATTTTTAAAATTTGTCCCTGCTTCAGGCGCCGCAACTCGGATGTTTGCTCAATTAGCTAAATGTTTAAACCTTTATCCCCACTTATCTCATGCAGAAATTACCTCAGCCGCTGATGCCGGAAGTGAAGAGGCAAAAGAGTTTCTCCAGTTTGTTAAGGGAATTAAAAATTTTGCTTTTTATTCCGAGTTAAATTCTATCTTAGCCCAAAAAGGATTAGACCTGGAAATTTTATTGCAACAAGGTGAATATCGCCAACTCATTGAAATTCTTTTAACTGAACAGGGGCTAAACTATGCTCAGCTTCCTAAGGCGTTAATCAAGTTTCATGTTTATCCGGACGGAACCCGCACTGCCCTGGAAGAGCATTTAGTCGAGGCAGTAGGTTATATTCAGGATAAAAACCGGATCTGCCGACTGCACTTTACAATTTCTCCCGAGCAGGAAAAACTTTTCCACCAGCATCTAAGCACAGTAAGACCCGAATATGAAAAAAAATATCAGGTCGAATTTCAGGTAGATTTTTCCCTCCAGAAAACTTCTACCAATACTATTGCCGTTAATCTTAACAACCAGCCCTTTCGGGATAAGGAAGGAAGATTGGTGTTTCGGCCTGGCGGGCATGGGGCATTAATAGAAAACCTTAATGCCATCAAAGGAGATCTGATTTATATCAAAAACATTGATAATGTAGTCCCTGACCGGCTCAAGAGTGAAACCTTTTTTTGGAAAAAAATCCTGGGAGGTTTTTTGATAAAAATTCAAGAAAAAGTTTTCAGTTATTTAAAAGAATTGGAAAATAGCCAGGAAAAAAAACTGATCCAGGAAGCCTTTGAGTTTGCCCACGATGAACTTTTCCTTCTTCCTCCTCCCCATAATCCGCTTAACTCGTTAAAAGATAAAAGAGAATTTCTTCTTACGAAACTTAATCGCCCAATTCGAGTGGGAGGTATGGTCAAAAACCAGGGAGAACCGGGTGGGGGTCCTTTCTGGGTAAAAGGAAAAGATGGTTCTTTATCCCTTCAGGTGGTAGAAAGTGCTCAAGTGAATATGGATTCCGAAAAACAGCGTTCAATCTGGAATAGAGCCACTCACTTTAGCCCGGTAGATTTCGTTTGCGCAGTTCGGGATTATAAGGGCAAACCTTTTGACCTTAAAAAATATGTTGACCCAAATGCGGTTTTTATCTCACAAAAATCAAAAGACGGCGAAACCTTAAAGGCTTTAGAACTTCCCGGACTCTGGAACGGAGGAATGGCGGACTGGATCACCATTTTTATCGAAGTTCCGCTAATAACATTTAATCCAGTAAAAACCATAAACGATTTGCTCCGGCCCGAGCATCAGTGAAAAAATTTTTTATTCTCCTTTGCCTTTTCCCTTATTCTACTCTTATCCAAATTAAGATTTTCTTGAAAAACTGACTTAAATCGGCTATAAAAGGCTCATGACCCATTATCTATTAAAAGCACCTATTGTCTGGGTAAAAAAACCTTTTTCGATTGATTACGAAAAGGAACTCAACCCGGCTCAATTAGAGGCAGTAAATATTCAGACCGGTCCAGTGTTGGTAATTGCCGGTGCTGGGAGTGGGAAAACCCGGACTCTGGTTTATCGGGTTGCCCGGTTAGTTGAGTCGGGAATTCCACCGGAAAACATCCTTCTTCTTACCTTTACCCGCAAAGCAGCCCAAGAGATGCTACGTCGGGCAAGTATGATGATCGATGAACGATGTGAACGAGTCTATGGAGGGACCTTTCATGCGGTAGCCAACTCCGTATTGCGAAGATATGCCCCCCTAATTGGATATTCCCCTCACTTCACTATTCTGGATCGCTCCGATTCGGAAGAAGTAATAAGCTTGCTGAGAACTCGATTAGGTCTAAGCGAAAAAAATCGCCGATTCCCCCGGAAAAATACTATTGCAGATATTTTCAGTAAATCCACCAATAAAATGCAACCCATTTCCCAGATCGTAGAAGAAGAGTATTTTCACTTCTATGAAGAATTAAATGATTTAACTAGACTTCAAGACGAATATAAAAAATATAAAGAGCACAATCAGCTTATGGATTATGACGACTTGTTATTAAACTTGAAATCCCTTCTCGAAAATCATCCCAGTGCTTGTTCAGAGATTTCCCGGAGATTTCGTTTCATTATGGTGGACGAATATCAGGATACCAACCAGCTTCAAGCTGAAATTATTCAGCTTATGGCTTTCGAGCATAACAATGTTATGGTAGTCGGAGATGACTCCCAGAGCATTTATTCTTTTCGGGGAGCTAACTTTCGCAACATTATGGATTTTCCTAAACGATTCCCGGGAACCCGAATCATTACTCTGGAAGAAAATTATCGCTCTACCCAACCCATTCTTGACCTTACCAATGTGATTATTATGAACGCCCGGGAAAAATACACTAAGCACCTTTTTACTCGTAAAATTAGGGGATCCCGGCCGGTGCTGGTAGCAGCAGAAAATGAAAACTACCAATCACGTTTTATCTGCCAAAAGGTGCTCGAACTCAGGGAAGAAGGAGTTCCTTTGAATGAGATTGCGGTCCTTTGTCGCGCTGCCTTTCATACTTTTGATTTAGAAATTGAACTGGTTCGCCGGAACATTCCTTATGTCAAATTTGGTGGATTTAAATTTATTGAAACTGCTCATATCAAAGATGTTTTAGCCCATCTCCGCCTTCTGCTTAACCCGCGAGATACCATTAGCTGGAATCGAGTTCTAATGTTAGTGGAAAAAATTGGTCCCCGTACCAGTCACGCCATCATTGAATGGATAATAAAAAACCATAAAGGCCCAGAAGACCTTTTAGGTTATCCGGAAAAAGGTAAATTCACCGAGGGGCTAAATCAGCTCCATCAGCTTTTGACTACTTTAAAACAAAAAGAACTAACTGTGCCTGACCAAATAAACCTTATCTGCCGTTATTATGAACCTATTCTTAAAAATAAGTACGATGATTACCCCAAACGGATGAAAGATTTAGAGCATCTTCAGAATATTACTGCCCGTTATTCCAATTTAGAACGCTTCCTTAGTGACCTTGCCTTAGAACCTCCGAACGAAAGTGTGGTCGGAGTATCCCATCCAAATCAGGATGATGAACGGCTCGTGCTTTCTACCATCCATTCCGCTAAGGGATTAGAATGGCATACGGTTTTTATTATCTGGGCTTTAGAGGGGAAATTCCCCTCCAGTTATGCCTTCAATAATGAAGAGGAGATGGAAGAGGAACGAAGGCTTATGTATGTTGCTACTACCCGGGCAAAAGAAAACCTTTTTATTACTTATCCAGTAAATATCTATGACCGGTTATCCGGAAAGATTTTTGCTCAGCCTTCCCGCTTCATTCGGGAAATTCCGTCGGAATTATTTACCACCTGGTCCCTAATCGAAGACCCCAATTATTCCAATTTTTCATCCTATTGAAGGAGGGTTATTCAGCTATGGCTATCCAAGAAAAGATCAGTATTATTGGAGGAGGAAATATGGCAGAAGCTCTGGTACGTGGGTTTCTCCGCAACCAGACTATCCCGCCCGGACAAATCCTCATTTCCGAGCCTAAAAAGGAAAGAGGAGAATTTCTTTCCCAAGAATACCATCTTTCGGTAACACCGGATAACAAAGTTGCCGCCCGGTTTGGCGAAGTAATCATTCTTGCCATAAAGCCGCAAATTATGAAGGAGGTGCTGGAAGAAATTTCTTCTGAAGTTAACCCGAAACAGGTTATTATTTCCATTGCTGCTGGTATTTCTATTTCATTTATTGCTTCTTATTTAAGCAACGACTATAAAATAATTAGGGTAATGCCTAATGCCCCAGCCCAAATTGGAGAAGGGGTAATTGCTTTATGTGGAGGAGAAAAAGTAACTCCTTCTGACCTTCAACTTGCCCAGGAACTTTTTACTGCTATCGGTAAAACCATTGTAACTCCTGAAAGCTATATGGATGCAGTTACTGGTTTAAGTGGAAGTGGCCCCGCCTATGTGTTTTTAATCATTGAAGCGCTCACGGATGGCGGAGTAAAGATGGGGCTTCCCCGGGATATTGCCCAATTTCTGGTCTTGCAAACCATAATTGGAGCAGCCCGAATGGTTTTAGAAACAGGGGAACATCCCGGGCAGCTCAAAGATCGAGTAACTTCTCCGGCCGGAACTACTATTGCCGGGCTGCAGGTATTAGAAGAAAAAGGAGTAAGAGGGGCTTTCATTAATGCGGTGGTAGCTGCTACTGAACGTTCGCGAGAGTTATCCCGGAGTATATAAGCTATTTTCCAGGTTGATTTTATTCTTTTTCATTTTCCGCCATAAAGTAGAACGGTGAATGCCTAATTCTTGGGCTGCCCGTTCCACATTTCCGCCGCATTGTTTTAATGTTTCTTCAATCAACTCCTTTTCAAAATTAGCTACCAAATCATCCAGGCGTTTTCCTCCACTGGCTACCGCTGGTGAAAGGGGGCGGTCAATTAAATATTCCGGAAGATGTTTGGGAGCAATATAGTTTTCCCGGCAGAGAATAAAGGCATGCTCAATGATGTTTTCCAGTTCCCGAACATTTCCCGGATAATTGTGGTTTAACAGAATTTTCATTGCTGCAGTAGTAAAGCCACTTATTTTCCCCTCCAGGGTCTGGTTAAATTTTTCCATAAAGTGGTCAATTAAAAGGGGGATATCTTCTTTCCGCTCCCGGAGGGGAGGAATATTTAAAGTAATAACATTCAATCGATAGTAAAGGTCCTCCCGAAAAGCACCACTTTGGACTAATGCCCGGAGATCCCGGTTAGTAGCAGCAATAATTCGGACATTAGCTTTTTCGGTCTGAATACTTCCCAGGGGTTCATATTCTTTTTTCTCTAAAACTCGTAATAATTTTACTTGAATATTTTTCGAAATTTCGCCAATTTCATCCAAAAAAATTGTTCCTCCTTCCGCCAGCCGGAACCGACCGGGTTTATCTTTTTTGGCATCAGTAAATGCACCCTTTTTATAACCGAAAAGCTCAGATTCTAAAAGAGTTTCGGGTAAAGCTCCACAATTTACCTTGATAAAAGGCTTCTCTTTGCGGGGGCTTAATTCGTGAAGGGCATTAGCAAAAAGCTCTTTTCCTACTCCACTTTCTCCCTGAATAAGCACGGTAGCATCACTGGCCGCAATATCCGGAAGATTGTCCAGGATATCCAAAATTTTTTTACTCTTACTAACGATGTTATAATGGGTATATTTCTCCCGGATTTCTTTATGCAAGGTCTTTAAGAAGGAGACATCCCGTAAACTTTCCATTCCGCCAATAATCCTTCCCTCTTTGTCTTTTACTAATGAGGTAGATATTCGTACCGGAATGGGCTGGTTGTTTTTATCCTGAATTGTCATCTCAAGGTTGACCAGGTCCCTCCCCGTAGTCATTGTCTCTCTTAACGGACATTGATCATTATTACAAATATCCGAGCGCAAAACTTCATGACAGGGTTTGCCCAAAACTTCTTCTTCCTTATACCCAGTAAGCTTTTCTAATGGTTCATTAAAGAACACGATTTTATAATCATTATCCACGGCAAAAAAAGGAACTGCCAATCCCCTAATAATGCTTTGTACCGTTTCTTTATCTCTTACTGGACTCATATTTCTTGTAAGCAGATTTGCAACTTAGAATTGCCAAAAAAATCCTGGTCTTCGATAATATAATACCAAATTATTTCGATAATGCAACCAAATTTTTTTTCAATCTTGCAAACCAATCCAATCCCGGTAAAGACAGGCGGTAGCGTAAAGATAGATAGGAAAAGTAAAAACTATTCCAATCCCTAAAATTAACAATCCGGAAATACCTACCAAAGAACCAATCACATAAAATGGAATTAGCTCGGACCATTTTTCCCGAAAAAGCAGAAGACTTTCTTTGATTGCCGCGAGGAAAAAAATCTTTTTCTCGATAATCAAAGGTAATACAAAAATAAAAGGAGCTCCGGCTAATAAACTCAAAATAAATCCAAAGAAAGGGACTAAACTTAGCAAAAAAGTTACTCCCAAAATAACGATCCACCCTAATAGAGAGTCCCATAATACCTCAAAACCCTTAAATAAATCTCCAGTAGTAGCCGACTTCCCCTTCATCCGCTGAAAAATTATATAATAAAAACCGGAGAATAAAGGACCAAGTAAAACCACCCCGATCACGGTAAGCGATACCCCCACAATAATTAGCATCGGCAAAATATAATTAGCGAAATCAGTTTTTACTGCCTCGTATCCTTCCTTAAGCCATTCGCCAATTTTAACCTCCCGCATAATTCCTCCTATGGTCTAAGATAAACTTAAATTCTCATCCATTCCAATTTATTAATTAACCTTTTAAGCTCCCAAAAGTCAATTAAAACCAGATTTGCCAATAAAATTTAATTCCTTCTTGGTTGCGATTATCAGAAGGATAAGGTATATTATTTTACCGCGAGATAAGTAATTTTCCATTATTTAATATGAAAATGATGGGGTTTAAATTATGATTAAGAAGACAAAATTGAACCATCCAGTTTTAGTGGCTGCCTGGCCAGGAATGGGCAATGTGGCTTTAAGAGCAGCAAGCTACCTTCGGGAAGAGCTGAATGCCGTGGAATACGAAAAAATTGAACCGCAGGATTTTTTTTCTGTTCCCACCGTCCTAATCCGCAACGGCTTAATCGAAAATATTAAGTTGCCGGAAAGTAAGTTTTATTTTTGGAAAAACGAAGGAGGAAAAAATGATCTCCTTATTTTCCTAACTGCAGCTCAACCCATTGGAGGAAAAGAAATTATTTTTTCTCAGCTTATTCTCGAGATAGCGAAAAAAGCCGGGGTGGAAAAAATTTTTACTTTTGCGGCTATGTCGACCACCATTGATCATCGGACCCAGCCGGCAGTTTGGGTTACTGCCACTTCTCCCGGTATTTTGGAAGAGCTGAAAAAATTTAGTTTAAATACTATGCAGGAAGGTTATATCGGAGGATTAAACGGCGTTTTTTTGGGGGTAGCAAAAAGTGCGAATTTTGAAGGGGCTTGCCTTTTAGGAGAAATTCCTTTTTATGCTACTCAAATTGAAAATCCCAAAGCTTCGTTAGCAATACTCGAAATATTTAGCAAGCTTTTTGAAATCCCTCTGGACCTTTCTAAACTTTCTACCCTCGCCCAGTATATGGAAAAAGAAATCGACCACTATCTTATCCAGCTTAAAGAAAAACTTTCTCCCTATCATTTCCCGGATCAGGAAAAAGACAAAGGTCCCCAATATATCCATTAAAAATCTTAATCCCGCAGAATTGGAAAGAAAAAATTTCAAGCAAGGAAATTATTATGGAAAAAGAGTTATTAGCAATTATTTATGAAAAGGGATTTAAACTTAGCCCTGAACCAACCTTTAAACTTGCTTCCGGACGGTTAAGTAAATATTACATTGATTGTCGGATAGTTACCAGCCTCCCCAAGGCAAAGTATCTTATTTCCCAAATTATTTTAAAAAAAATTGCGGATCTGGATGTGGTAGCAATTGGAGGAATGGAAACCGGAGCAATTCCTATTGCCGATTCAGTCTCTTATGGGAGTTACCTGAAGGGTAAAGAGATAAAATCTTTCTGGGTAAGAAAAAACGCTAAAAACCATGGGCTAAAAAAGTGGATCGAAGGAGAGGTAAAAAGAGGGGATCGGGTAATAATTGTCGAGGATGTAATTACCACCGGGAAATCAGTGCTGGAGGCGATTCAAAGGTGCCAGGATGAAGGGCTGGAGGTAGTAAAGGTAATTGCCTTAATTGACCGGCAGGAAGAAAACGGCAAAGAAAATATTGAAAATCAGGGGATTTCAGTAGAAACTATTTTTACCCTCCAGGACTTAATCCATTTCCCACCCAATCCAAATGAAGGGAGATAATGATGGAGCAATTTCCAAGTTATCTCTCATTGTTTGAATCGGGAGAGCTTTATCAGAGAATCGAGCAATTAATGGAGATCCTTGAGGCTTGCACTCTTTGTCCCCGGCAATGTCGGGTTAACCGAAAAAAAGGGGAAATTGGAGTGTGTGGAGCCGGGTATAAGCTTACGGTTTCCAGTGCATTTCCCCATTTTGGGGAAGAACCACCACTGGTCGGAAGATACGGCTCAGGAACTATTTTCCTTACCTATTGCAACTTAAAATGTGTATTTTGTCAAAACTACGAGATAAGCCATCAAGGAGAAGGGATGGAGTGGAGCGAGGAAAAATTAGCTAACCAAATGCTGATGCTCCAGAATCAGGGTTCTCATAATATCAATTTTGTTACCCCTACTCATTTTATTCCTCAATTAGTTGCTGCTTTACCTCTGGCTATCCAACGAGGTTTCCGTCTTCCTTTAGTCTATAATTCCGGTGGCTATGAACAATTAGCGGTGATTAAACTTTTAGAAGGAATTATTGATATTTATATGCCGGATGCCAAGTTTGCTGATCCCGAAGTAGCGCGAAAATATTGTAATGCACCTGATTATCCGGAAGTTAACCAAAAAGTCTTGAAAGAAATGCATCGCCAGGTAGGAGTCCTTCAAATCAATAAATCAGGTATTGCTGAACGGGGGTTGCTCATCCGGCACTTAGTTATGCCCAATAATTTAGCGGGAACCGAAAAAATTATGAAGTTTATTGCGGAGGAATTATCGCTGGACTCCTATGTAAATATTATGGCTCAATATTATCCCTGTTTTAAGGCTAATCAATATCCCGAATTAAGCCGCCGAATAACCCCAAAAGAATTCCAACAAGCAATTCAAATTGCCCGAAGTTACGGTCTTTATCGTGGTTTTGGAGAATAAATTACCCACAAAAGCGTTTTACTACCTCATAAAGCACCTTAATTCCAAAAACTAAATTTTTTTGAGATATTCGCTCATTATGCCCGTGAATCATATCCTGATGATTTTTCAGTTCCCCTTCGATAAGTAAAGGGGCGAAGCCAAAAGCCGGTATGTTTTTTTTTCGAAAATACCGCGAATCGGTAGCTCCCGAGGAGAAATAAGGAACTAAAACTGCTTGCGGATCATAACGGCGAAGGATTTCCCCAAAAATTGAAAAAAGCGGATGAGAAAAATCAGATTCAGAGGCAATCGAAGTCTGAAGCTCGACCAGAGTATACTGATTAATGTTGCCTAAAATTTTACTTATTTCTTTTTTGACTCCCGTAATAGTTTCTCCGGGTAAGATGCGACAATCAATTTCACAAAAACATTCACTGGGGATAACATTAACTTTTTCTCCTCCTTTAACCACAGTAGGAACAAAGGTATTTTGGGTTAAAGCCAGCAGAAGCTGTCTTATTCCCCCATCAGAAATACTCTTAAAAACATCTTCTCCTTGGTTCGGGTCAAGTAAAAACTCTTTTAAAAGCGGGCCAATTTCCTTATCTTCTGAAAATAATTCCGCTAATTGTTCTATTATTTTGGTAAGATGAATTCGACTTTGATAATTTTGAAGACTTGCTAAGAATTGTCCTAAAGAAAAAAGGCAATTATCTTCCCGGGGAAGAGAACCATGACCCGGAGTTCCCGGAAAAACAATTCGGAACCAACATGCCCCTTTTTCTCCCACCTGGCAGAGATAGTAGTTTTTCCCGAACCGGGGGATGCCTACTCCTCCTCCCTCATTAATCACTGCTTCTACCCGGGTAAATTCGGGATAATTGTGGCAAAGCCACCCTACCCCCCATTCACCTCCTTTCTCTTCATCCGCAGTTGCTGCCATTATTACCCCTCGATTAAGCGATCCTTTCATTCTCTTTAACAGAATAAGGACCATAGTTTGTATAATCCCTAAAGACTTACAGTCCAAAGCCCCCCTTCCCCAGATTTCTCCTCCAATAACCTTTCCGGAAAAGGGGGAATAACTCCACTTATCCTCTTCCACCGGAACTACATCAATATGATTCAAAAGAAGCAAAGGTTTTCCGTTCCCCTTCCCCGGAAAATGCGCCAGAAGATTTGCCCGGCCCGGTGCAGATTCAATAATTTTATTGTCAATTCCCTCCTTATCCAGAACCTCTTTCAAAAACCTTGCTCCCCTAATTTCATCCCCAGGAGGATTAGTGGTATTAATCTGGAGATACTGGCTTAAATAGCGAGTGGCCTCTTCTTCAATTTCTTTCCAGTTAACTTGATTGATCTCCATAATAACTTTCTTTCCTACCAGTTTAGTTTTCTTTCCTCATCAAACCTAATCCCTTCTATCTCCAAAAGTTTCTGTTTTAGCCGACTCCCTCTATAACCCGAAAATCCTCCCAAACTCCCATCACTCCGAATCACCCGATGACATGGAACTATTATCGGAAAAGGATTTTTCTTTAAAGCCATTCCTACTGCGCGAAAGGAATGAGGTCTTTTCAGCTGATTACCAATCCACTTATAACTCCTTACCTCTCCCCAGGGAATAGATTGGGTAATGCGCCATACTTGAACCAAAAAATCCGAGTATCCTGACCAATCTAATAAAAATTCTTGGGGGTGGTTATTGCCTTCAAAATAGTTAGATAAAAATTTCACTACTGTTATTAATTGGCAACCACCCTCTTTTGCTTCCGGAAATTCTTGAGCAATTACCCTTTCCACCATCAAAGGCTGGGGATAAGGTAAAATAATTTTTTTTATCCCCTTTTCACCTCCCACTACTCCCACCCATCCTAATCCAGTTTTAAAGATAGTGTAGTTCATAATTATTTCCCCAACCAAATTACCGAACAAAAAAAATTTTACCATAATCTCTTTTCATTTAACAACTATAAACTTGACCAATTTCCTCTCCCGTGATATTAAACAAAATAAAATGCAATCGCTTAATTAATCTATGAAAACAAAAAAATTTCCGCTTAATATCGGAATAATTGGGGCAGGAAGCTGGGGCACTGCCTTAGCTCTTCTCCTTGCCTATAAAGAGTATAAGGTTACTTTATGGGTTTATGAAAAAGAGCTGCATGAGCACCTATTAACCCATCAAGAAAACCATATCTATTTGCCTGGCATTACTCTTCCCGATTCGATTTTTCCCACTCAATCTTTTCCCGAAGTAGCGCAAAAAAAAGACCTGGTTATCTCCGCAGTGCCTTCTCATCTGGTAAGAAAGATTGTGAGTAAATGCGTGCCTTTCTTTGACCCTCAGACCACTATTGTAAGCGTCTCGAAGGGAATCGAAAATAACACCCTGATGACTGTTTCCGGTATTTTTCGAAAAATTCTTCCTCCTCATCTTTTTTCCCGTACTGCCTATCTATCAGGACCAAGTTTTGCCCGAGAAGTTGCCCTCCAGCACCCTACAGCAGTGGTAGTAGCTTCGGAAGATCAGGAAATTGCTAAAAAAGTTCAGGAAATTTTTTCCACCCCCTTCTTTCGGGTTTATACCAGTAATGATGTAGTAGGAGTAGAATTGGGAGGGGCATTAAAAAATGTAATTGCAATTGCGGCTGGTTGCTCGGATGGTTTAAATTTTGGCGATAATACCCGGGCCGCACTAATTACCCGAGGTTTAGCAGAAATAACCCGGTTAGGAGTAGCTTTAGGGGCAAATCCCTTAACCTTTGCCGGGCTCTCAGGTTTAGGGGATCTGGTGCTAACCTGTACTGGTGCCTTAAGCCGAAACCGGAAAGTAGGAATTCAACTGGGACAAGGGACGAGTTTAGCCACGATTTTAAAAAATTCTAAGATGGTAGCCGAAGGAATAAAAACTGCTAAATCAGCCTACCAACTCGCCAAAAAGCATCGAGTAGAAATGCCAATTATCGAGCAGGTCTATCGGATCATTTATCAAAATAAAGACCCGCGCAAGGCAGTTGCTGACCTTATGGGAAGAAATCTTCGCTATGAATTAGATCTACCGAATAACTGATAAGGTTTTGGGAAAAGTTATGCTTTTGGGGAGGATGAGATGAAAAAAGAAGGTGGATATTTTTTGGGGATTGATGTAGGTTCAATAAGCGTTAATACTATTATTATCAACCCCAAGAAAGAAATTGAAGTAGAACTTTATCACCGCCATCGGGGACAACCTATCCTTACTGTTCATAATATCCTAAAAGAAATTTTTCACTTCCTCCCCCCTTCCGAATTTAAAAGTATTTCCTTTGTTGGAACCGGAGGAAAAGTATTAGCCCAGCTCCTTAATGTCAATTTTTTTAATGAAATTATTGCCCAATCCAAAGCAATCGAGTGGCTTTATCCGGAAGTAAAAACGGTGATCGAAATGGGCGGAGAAGATTCAAAACTAATTATTCTCGAATACGATCCCCAAACTAAGCAGATGAATCTTCTGGATTTTTCGATGAATACAATCTGTGCAGCGGGGACTGGTTCGTTTTTAGACCAGCAAGCATCTCGCCTCGGTCTTTCCATTGAGGAATTCGGAGCCTTAGCCTTAAGGTCAGTTTCGCCTCCCCGCCTTGCGGGTCGATGCAGTGTATTTGCTAAGACTGACATGATTCATTTACAACAAATCGCTACCCCGGATTATGATATTGTCGCTGGTTTATGCTTTGCCGTAGCCCGTAACTTTAAAAGCACCATCGGAAAGGGGCTTACCTTTAAACCTCCGGTTGCGTTCCAGGGAGGGGTGGCAGCTAACCTTGGAATGCGACGGGCTTTTGCCGAGGTCTTGGAGCTTAAACCAGAGGAGTTTATTATTCCTAAATATTATGCTTCGATGGGAGCAATTGGAGCCTGTCTTTTGGCTATGGAAATGCCGAATTGCTCCATCAAGTGGGAAGGTTTGGAAAAACTTGAAAATTACTTATTAACCACTCCGAGCTCGGAACAGGGGGAACCTCCCCTTTCCCTTTCTCCTAAAAAAGCTAATTATTTCTGGATGCCACCTTTATTATCGAAAAAACCTAATGAAAGAATCAAGGGCTACCTCGGAGTGGATGTAGGCTCAATAAGTACTAATTTAGTGGTAATTGACGAGAATAAAAATGTAATCTCGAAACGCTACCTGATGACTGCGGGTCGCCCAATCGAGGCGATTAAGCAGGGACTGAAAGAAATTGCTGAGGAATTACAGGATCAGGTGGAAATTTTAGGGGTAGGGACTACCGGGTCCGGCCGGTATCTAACCGGTGATTTTATTGGTGCTGATGTAGTCCGGAATGAGATTACTGCCCAGGCTACTGCTGCCGCCCATATTGATCCCGAGGTAGATACCATTTTTGAGATTGGAGGACAGGATTCAAAGTATATCAGCCTCAAAAATGGTGCAGTAGTAGACTTTGAAATGAATAAGGTCTGTGCTGCGGGAACTGGTTCGTTTTTAGAAGAACAGGCCGAAAAGCTTGGAATTTCTATCAAAGATGAGTTTTCCCGTTTAGCCCTAAGTGCAAAATCTCCGGTAGCGTTAGGAGAGCGCTGCACGGTATTTATGGAATCCGACCTGGTCCATCATCAGCAGCGAGGAGCAAAAAAGGAGGATTTAATCGCTGGGTTATGCTATTCAATCGTGCATAACTATCTTAATAAGGTGGTAGGTAAAAAGCTAATCGGGAAAAAAATATTTTTCCAGGGAGGAACTGCTTTTAATCAAGGAGTGGTAGCAGCATTTGAAAAAGTGTTGGGGAAAGAGATAACTGTGCCTCCTCACCATGAGGTTACTGGCGCAATTGGGGCAGCTATTTTAGCTAAGGAGGAAAAATCAGCTGAGCCTACCAAATTTAAGGGGTTTGATCTGAGTGAAAAAGAATATCATCTTTCTTCCTTTGAGTGCAATGGCTGTGTTAATTTGTGTGAAATCCATAAGCTTGAGGTAAAAGGAGAAAAACCGCTTTATTATGGCGGACGCTGTGAACGCTACGAGATTGGAACTAAGGAAAAAAAAGAAAGTCAAGTTCCG
>Ga0315298_1007053_pt1 | contig 14981 bp, 8 predicted proteins | sample WHS_1_MG_FD_203077 | JGI IMG/M metagenome (GOLD analysis project Ga0315298, IMG submission 203077) | Extremophilic microbial mat communities from Washburn Hot Springs, YNP, Wyoming, USA - WHS_1_MG | ecosystem: Environmental > Aquatic > Thermal springs > Hot (42-90C) | place: USA: Wyoming... | reverse complement strand
ACTCGGGAAAATACGGCTAAAGTTACGCGAGACCCTTCGCTTCGCTCAGGGTGACAAGATTTTCAACACTCTCGCTTCAGCCGACTTGCCTGTTTCAGCCAGGGAATTTTATTCCCTGGCGGCTCAATGGGTTCGTAGTGAGCGCTTCAGCGCTCAATGCGCACTACGAGCCGTATTTCACTAAAATATATATTTTCATTCACTATTACTCATATCCTGCAACAAAAAAAGAAGCACTTCGTCGCGCAGATGCGGATAGGCTTTCAACAAGCCGTGGAGAAACTTGCGCCCTGGGCTGCGGCAGCCGCTGTAGACCATGCCCAGCATACTGACGCTGACGCCCAACCGTTGTGCCATTTCAGCGGTGCTCAAATGCTCATCACGCTGCAGACCGCGCAGCATGCGCACCAGCCGTCGGATGCGCACGCGTGGAGTGGTATGCTTCTGTGTCATAAGCCTCCTGGTATGTGTTACGTATTGCGTATTGCGTATCGCGTATTCTGTCGCACCCCTAGCTCCTCCGCACCTCCGCGCCCGCCCCCGCCCTCCCTGACCACCTCACCGCCTACTTTCTATCTATATCCATATTAGCACATATGTTCTAATTTGTCAAGCAAAATTCACGCAATTTTCACGATTTCCCCATAAATTTTTTCACAAAAGTGAAATTTTTGTGGTAAAATGATGGAAAAGGGAGAAGATGGTGCATGGGCAATGGGCAATGACCAATGACCAATGGGCAATGACCAATGATCAAAACAGGGGGATTCGTAGGGGCGAACCCTGTGTTCGCCCTCCCCTTCTGGCCGCATAGAGCATGCGACAGAACGCCGCTACTTGGGAGCATGACAAACGTCTCCATAGATGAGAGGAAAGAGGAGAGAGCATGTCACTGGGTCAGGCAATTCGCACTATCCGTCAGGAAGCAGGATTGAGCCAGAAGGAACTGGCTGAAGCCGCCGGCATTGACCAGTCCTATCTGAGCATGATTGAATCAGATCAGCGGCGCAATCCCGGCACGCGCATCATGGCGCGCCTGGCACAGGCGCTGCGCGTGTCCATGGACGAGCTGGCAGCACGCGCCGGCTACCTGCCCCGCGCCCAGCCTTCCGACGCCCTGGCTGAGCAGGCGCTGCGCCTCTTCCGCCAACTCCCCCGTTGGCGACAGGAAGATGTCGTGGCACAACTGGAATTGTACCTGCGGCTCACCGAACAAGGACCGCGTGTGATCGGCGGAGAGGAGGAAAGCCATGTTCAGACGGAACAAACCACAGCCCGTAGCCAAGCCGCTTGAATGGGACTTTTACCGCTATTTCCTGCGCCTGAGCGAGCAGGAGCAGCGCCGCATCTTGGAGGATCTCTCCCAGCCTTTCCAGCGCCTGTGGCTCATCGTGGATGCGCAGGGGGTGCGGAGGCTGGAGGAGTGAGGAGTGAGGAGTGACGAGTGAGGAGTGAGGAGGGTTTATCACAAAGACACGAAGACACGAAGGGGAAAGAAAAGAGAAATCTTTGTGTCTTCGTGTCTTCGTGGTGGAAGGAATGAAGGAGGAAATGATGCTCTGGCCAGGGGAACCGCCTTTTCTCTTTTTCTGGCTTGTTGTGGTTGCTTTTTCTCTCGTGCTGGCATGGTGGGCATGGAGCCGCCGCCCGGCGCCCGGCGTGAAGAGTTTCACCGCCATTGTGCTGTCTCTGGTGGCATGGAACACGGCGCAAGTGCTGCATTTTGCCAGCGCGTCTCCTGCTGCGCAGGAGTTTTGGCACAAAGCCGAATTCCTGGGCATGGTTACGGTGCCTACCGCCTGGCTCGTTTTTGCCCTGCGCTTCACCCAACACGATGAGCGCTTCAGATGGCGCGAAATCGCGCTGCTGGCTATCGAGCCAGCCCTCACGGTGTTTCTGGTATGGACGAACGGAGCCCATGGCTTGGTCTGGCGGGGCGCTGCCGGCGCGCCGGCAGTGTCTCCTGGGCTTTGGTTCTGGGTGCACACTGCCTATTCCCACCTGTTGCTTTTCGTGGGCGTGTTCTGGTTCCTCCAGTCGTTGGCGCGCGGCTCGCACCTCTACCGCACCCAGGGCATGGCTTTGCTGCTCGGCGTGCTGCTGGCTTGGATCGGCGGCAACGCACACCACCTCTTTCCCACCGTGGGCCCAGCGCCCATGACGGTGGCTCTGTTCCTCTTTAACGTGGGCACTGCCTGGGGCTTGCTGCACTACCGCCTGTTCGAACTCATCCCCGTAGCGCGCGCCACCGTGGTGGAACAATTGGGGGACGCCGTACTCTTGTTCGATGCGCAGAGACGCCTCGTGGATTGCAACCAAGCCGCGCAACGCCTGCTCGGCAAGCCAGCCTCCGCCCTCCTGGGCAAGACCTCGCCGGAACTCTTCCCGGACTATCAACAGTTGATCACAGCGTACCGGGACGCCGGAGAACTGCGCCAGGAACTCACGGTAGATACTGCCGAAGGGCAGCGCTACTATGACCTGCACATCATGCCCCAGCGCGACCGTTATGGCGAGATAGCAGGCCATCTCGTGATCCTCTATGACATGACGGAACGCAGACGCGCCGAGGAGGCGCTGCGCAAAGCAGAGCAGGAGAAAACGCTCATCTTGGACCACATGTCCGAACTGCTTGCCTATCAGGATACGGAGCACCGCGTGCTTTGGGCGAACAAGGCAGCCGCCGATTCGGTGGGCTTGCGCGCTGAGGAATTGGTCGGGCGCCGCTGCTACGAGATCTGGCATCAGCGCAACACGCCCTGCCCCGGCTGTCCCGTGGCGAGGGCACGGGACAGCGGCAAGCCGGAGGAGAGCGAGATGGCTACCCCCGATGGCAGAAGATGGCTCATCCGGGGCTACCCCGTACGCGATGCGCAGGGCAAGGTCGTGGGCATCGTTGAAGTCACGCAGGACATCACGGCGCGCAAACGCGCCGAGGAGGCGCTGCAACAGAGCGAGGAGCGTTACCGCAGCCTGTTCCTGCGTGTGCCGGTGGGCATCTACCGCACCACGCCAGACGGGCAGATCCTGGAAGCCAACCCGGCGTTGGTGCACATGTTCGGCTATCCCGACCTGCGATCCCTGCTGGCAGTCAATGCCCAGGAACTTTTCGTCAACGCGGAGGACCGCCAGCGGGAACTGGCATTGCTGGAGCGGGATGGTTTTGTGTATGGCTTTGAAATGCAACAGCGCCGCTACGATGGGCGCGTGATATGGGTACGGGACCAGGTTACAGCGGTGCGGGATGCCACAGGCAAGGTGCTTTACTACGATGGCAGCCTGGAGGACATTACCGCGCGCAAGCAGGCGGAGGAAGCCCTCCAGCAGCGCATCGCGGAACTGACGGCGCTGCAGGAAACAGTGCTCGCCATTGCTGCGCCGCACGAACTGACGAAACTGCTGCAGACCATCGTCGAGCGGGCGGTGGGGCTGCTCCATGCCGCCGGCGGCGGGCTGTACCTGTGCGACCCCGAAAGGCAAGAGGCGCGCTGTGTGGTCAGTTACAAGACGGTGCGCGACTATACTGGGGTGGTGCTCAAGTACGGCGAAGGTGCGGCGGGCACTGTGGCTCAAACCGGCAAACCGCTCATCATTGATGATTACCGCACCTGGGCGCATCGGGGTGCTGTGTTCGAACAAGACCAGCCCTTCACCGCTGTGTGCAGCGTGCCCCTTATCTGGCAGGGCGAGGTCATCGGCGTGCTCCATGCCCTGGAGGATACCAAACTGCGCCGCTTCACACTACAGGACGTGGAATTGCTGACCCTTTTCGCCAACCACGCCGCCATCGCCATCGCCAATGCCCGCCTCTACGAAGCCATGCAACGCGAACTGGAAGAGCGCAAGCGGGCGGAGGAACAACTACAGCGCCGCAGCCAGGAACTGGCTAGCCTGTACGAGATGGCGTTGGAAGCCACTGCCCAATTGGATTTGCAACAACTCTTGCCCACCCTTGTGGAACGAGCCAACTCCCTGCTGCACGGCTTGGGAACCGGCATCTACCTGTACCGCCCACAATCGGATGATTTGGAATACGTCGCTGCCTGTGGGGCGGCAGCGCCGTTTGTGGGCCATGTGCTCCAGCGCGGCGAAGGCATGGCGGGCAAAGTGCTGGACAGCGGCATGCCGCTGACCGTTGCCGATTACCACCGTTGGCCCGGGCGGGCGCTGCTCTTCGAAGAGCACGAGGCAGGAGCCGTGCTGGCGGTGCCGGTCAAATGGGGCGAGCAGGTATTGGGCGTCCTGGACATATTGCGGGAGCGGGGGTCCATGTACAGCGAGGATGACGTCCGCCTCTTGAGCCTCTTTGCCAACCAGGCTGCCATCGCCATCCGCAACGCGCAGATCATTGCCGACGAGACCGCGCAGCGCCGTCACGCCGAAGCCCTCGCACAGGCTTCAGCGGCTCTGACCAGCACCCTGGAACTGGAGCCTTTGTTGGAGAACGTGCTCTCCGCTGCCATCCAGGCTATCCCTGCGGCGGAGAAGGGGAGCATCCTCCTGGTGGACGAGCCAAGCGGCGAACTGCGCATGCGCGCCCTGGTGGGCTATACGGACCCGCGCATCCGCCAGACGCGCTTTGTGCGCGAAGAGGGCTACTCCTCCCAAGCGCTGCGCGAAGGCAAGCCCCTCCTGATTGCCGATGCCCGCACGGGAGACATCTGCTACAATGGCGAGATTGAGGAAATGCGCGCCATCCAATCCGCCATCGTCGCTCCCCTGCGCTACCGCGAGCGCATCATCGGCGTCATCTCCCTGGACAATGCCAGCCGCAAAGCCGCCTTCAGCGCCGAGGATTTGGCTCTGCTGGATGCCTTTGCCAACCAGGCGGCAGTTGCCATCGCCAATGCCCAACTCTACGAAGCGGTCCAGCAGGAATTGGCGGAGCGCAAACGCGCCGAGGAGGAACTGCGCCAACGCAGCGAGCAGCTGGCTACTTTGTATGACCTGTCTCTGGAGATCGCCTCCCAACTGGAACTGGAGCAGCTCCTGCCCACCATCACGCAGCAAGCGATGCAACTGCTCCGTGCCACCAGTGCCGACCTCTCGCTCTACCGGCCAGAGCATGACGACCTGCAGACGGCGGTGGCCTATGGCGTGCCTGACTCCTTCGTCGGCACGGTGCTGAAGCGCGGCGAGGGGCTATCGGGCAAAATCCTGCAGAGTGGCGAGGCGCTGGCGGTCGAGGATTACTCCTCTTGGCATGGGCGGGCAGCCGTTTACGAAGGCTACCACTTTGGCGCTATGGTGGGCGTGCCCATCCGCTGGGGCGAGCAATTCCTCGGCACCATTGACGTAGCGCGCCAGGGCGGTCCTCCCTTCACGGAAGAGGAGAAGCGCTTGCTCTCCCTCTTCGCCAACCAGGCGGCAGTTGCCATCGCCAATGCCCGCCTCTACGATGCCGTACGACGCGAATTAGCCGAACGCCGACAGGTCGAAGCGGCGCTGCGCCAAAGCGAAGCACGCTACCGTGCCCTCTTCGAGTCCTCCCGGGAAGGCATCATCATCACCGATGCCGAAAGCCGCATCGTGGCAGCCAACCCCGCTGCCGCCCAGATACTGGGCTTCTCCAGCCCCGAGGAACTGGTGGGCACATCGGGCTGGGATTTGTACCCCGACCCGCTCCAGAGGAGAGCCTGGTTCCGTGCGCTGCGGCAGAAAGGCTATGTGGAAGCCATGGAACTGCGCGCGAAGCGAAAGGATGGCACAGAAGTCGCTCTCCTGGTGGGGGGCGTGCTGCGCTGCGATGCCGAGGGCAATATCCAGGGCACCGAGATGATGTTCATGGACATCAGCGCCCTCAAGCGTGCGGAGGAAGAGCGCCAGAAACTGGAGGAGCAACTGCGCCAGGCGCAGAAGATGGAGGCATTGGGCTTGCTGGCTGGCGGCATCGCCCACGAGTTCAACAACCTGCTCACCATCATCCAGGGCAATGCGGAACTGGCGCTCCTGTCGCTGACCCCTGATCAGGCGAATTACCAGGAACTGCTCACCATCTTCAAGACCTCCGAACGGGCAGCCGCCTTGACGCGCCAGATCCTTGCCCTCAGCCGCCGCCAGATTTTGCAACGCAAGGAACTGGACCTGAACATGCTCGTCTCGAACCTGTCCGCCATGCTGCGGCGCCTTATCGGCGAGTCCATCGAACTGCGCACCGCACTGGCGTCCCACCTGCCGCCGGTGCTGGCTGATGGCAGTGCGGTGGAGCAGGTCATCATGAACCTGGCGCTCAATGCGCGCGATGCCATGCCCCAAGGCGGCGTGCTCACCATCCAGACCGCGCCGGTGACACTGGACGAAGCCTTCTGCCGCACCCATCCCGAGACCAAGCCCGGGGACTATGTCTGCTTGACGGTGGCGGACACCGGCATTGGGATGGACGAGACGGTGCGCAGCCGCCTCTTCGAGCCCTTCTTCACCACCAAAGAGCCGGGCAAGGGCACTGGGCTGGGGCTTTCGGTGGTCTATGGCATTGTCAAGCAGCACGAGGGGGCGATTGATGTCGAGACTGCTCCTGGCAAAGGTAGCAAGTTCTTCATCTACCTGCCTGTTTACCAGGCGCAGGAGCCGCAGGTAAAGAAGGAGGAGGTTATGGCAACTGGCTTGCCGCGCGGCACGGAGACGGTGCTCGTCGCCGAGGATGAAGAGCCGGTGCGCGAATTCGTGCGCGAGGTGTTGACCAAACTGGGCTACACTGTGCTGACCGCGAACGACGGCGCGGAAGCGCTGGACCTGTTCACTGCTGATCCAGAGCGCATTGACCTGGTCATCTTGGACGCCGTCATGCCGCGCCTGACGGGGCAGGAAACATACGAAGCCATGGCGGCTGTACGCCCCGACCTGCCGGTGCTGTTCGTCACGGGCTATGCCGCGCACATGGTCTACATGCCCCCTTCCCAGCTCGCCGCCCTGCCCATCCTGCAAAAGCCCTTCACCATGGCAGACCTCGCGCGGAAGGTGCGGGAGGCGTTGGAGGAGGGGAGGACGTAGAACGTAGAACGTAAAACGGAATACGGAATACGGAATATAGGAGCGTATTGCGTATTCCGTATTGCGTAGTCCGTATTCCGTAATATGCCTGTAGGAGGAAATCATGACGTATGAGGAGTGGTTGGCGGCAGTGCCGCAGGAATTGCGTGATGACCCGCTTTGGCAAATGAAAGTATATCGCCTGGCAGTTTGCGCAGGGGACCTGGCATGGTATGATGTGAGCGTCCTCGCTAAGGATACGCGCACAGCGGGTTTGTCTGGCCAATTGTACCGTGCCGTGGGTTCGGTCGGTGCGAACATTGCCGAGGGGTACAGCCGCCAGTCAGCCAGAGACCAAGCACGGTTGTATGAATATGCCTTGGGTTCGGCACGGGAATCCCGTGGATGGTATTATCAAGCGCGCCATCTGTTGCCGGAACGCGTTACCGTCCATCGGCTGCAACTCCTGACGCATGTTATCCGTCTGCTATTGACCATTATCCCTACCCAGCGAGGAAGTAAATTGGCAGAGGAAACAAGTTCCTACGAGACAAATCTCACCGCCCTGCTGCAAGACCTTCCCCTGCCAGATACGGAATACGGAATACGTAATACGTAACAGGAGTTCTCACCCATGACTCTCTGGGAAAAGACGCTACGGGTAATCGGTATCACGGTATTGGTGTTGACCTTGGCATTGTATGTCGTGCAGCGCGCTGTGGTCATGCGTTACGCCACGGCGCTGGAAGAGCACCACATGTGCGGCGATGTGGCGCAGGTGCTGAACGCGCTGGAGCAGGAGGTGCGCCACCTGGACCTCCTGACGCAGGATTGGGCCGCTTGGGACGACACCTACCAATTTGTCCAGGACCACAACGAGGCGTATGTGCAATCCAACCTCGTGGATGGGACGTTCATTGCCGCCAGGCTGAACCTCATCCTGATTGCTGACACCGCGGCGCGCATCGTCTTTGCCAAGGGCTTCGATGTCGCCACGGGGGAGGAAATCGCCATCCCCGAATTCGCCCAGGATAGGCTGTATCCTGGCCATCCTTTGCTTGCGCAAGGCGATGAGGACAACAAGGCGGGTATCCTCTTGCTCTCCAGCGGTCCTATGCTCCTCTCCTCGCGCCCCATCCTCACCAGCGAAAACGAAGGACCCAACCGCGGCACCTTCATCATGGGCCGCTTCCTGGATGAGGCGCTGCTCAGCCAACTCTCCGAGATGATGGGATTCCCCATCCATGTCCAGCCCATGGAGGGCGGGGCAGTGCCTGCTATGCCCGGGGCGACGCCGACGGCGCTGCCCGGCGGTGTGCCTGTCTGGGTACAGCCGCTCAGCCCCAGCACCATCGCTGCCTACGCGGTCGTGAAGGACCTCTATGGCAAGCCGGCGCTGCTCCTGCGCATCGAACAGCCGCGCGATTTCTACCGCCTTGCCCAGCAGAACTTTGCCTACCTAATGACGGTGCTCATCCTGGGCGCTGTGGCGCTTTTCGTGGCGCTGGTCCTCCTGCTGGAGACGGCGGTGCTCTCCCCGGTGCAGGAACTGAGCCGGCAGGTGGCGCAAATCGGCAAGTCGGGCGACCTGGCGGCGCGTGTCACCGTCTCGGGTGAGGATGAAATCGGGGGCTTGGCGCAGCGCGTGAACGCCATGCTCTCCGACCTGCAGCAGGCTATGGAAGCGCTCCAGCAGCGCGAGCGGTACTTGGATGCCATGGCCAGGGCAGCGCAGACCCTGCTCACCCCTGCTCCTGACGCGCCCTACGACGCCTTCCTGGAAATTTTGGGCAAAGCCGCCCGCGCCAGCCGCGCCTATTACTTCCTCATGCACCGCGGCGCGCACGGCGAGTGGCTCACCAGCCAGAAAGCGGAATGGTGCGCCGCAGGGGTCACGCCGCAGATAGACAACCCTGCCCTGCAGAATTTGGACATGGTAGCCAGTGGCTATGGACGCTGGGTGGATGTCCTCTCGCGCGGCGAAGCCATCAACAGCCTTGTGGCGGACTTGCCGGAGCAGGAAAGGCCGCTGCTGGAAGCGCAGGACATCCAAGCCATCCTCATCCTGCCTTTGCTCTCCGACCATACGCTCCAGGGCTTTATCGGTTTTGACCGCTGCGATGAGGCACGGCAATGGAGCACGGCAGAGGTAGACCTGCTGCGCACCGCTGCCGCCGACCTCACCCAAGCCCTGCAGCGCAAGCATCACGAGCAGTTGCGACAGGCAATCTACCGCATCTCCGAGGCGGTGCATGCCACCCGTGACCTGCCTGAACTTTTCCAGGAATTGCACCGCATCGTTGGTGCACTCATGCCCGCTGCCAATTTCTACATCGCGCTGTACGATGAAGACAAAGACCTGCTCAGTTTCCCCTACTTTGTGGATGAGCACGACCAAACGCCCGCCCCGAAGAAACCGGGCAAAGGCTTGACCGAATACGTGCTGCGCACCGGCGCATCCCTCCTGGCTCCGCCGGAAGTTTTTGACGCCTTGGTCGCCAAGGGAGAAGTCGAAGCCATCGGCGCGCCCGCCATTGACTGGCTGGGGGTGCCTCTGAAAATCGGGGATCAGGTCATCGGTGTCTTGGTCGTGCAGAGTTACACCGAAGGCATCCGCTACGGCGAAGGGGAGAAGAGTATCCTCGAGTTCGTCTCCGAGCAGGTGGCGATGGCTATCGAGCGCAAGATCGCCGAACAGCAATTGCAGGAAGCCGTGCGCCGTTTCCAAAGCCTGCTGGACAATGTGCGCTTGGTTGCCGTGGGGCTGGATCAGGAGGGCAAGGTCACCTACGCCAACCCCTACTTGCTGCAACTCACCGGCTACACGCTGGACGAAATCCTGGGCAAGGACTGGTTCGAGACGTTTATTCCGGAAAGGCACCGTCCCGTATTGGGCACGGTCTTTGCCGAACTGCTGCAGGAATGGCGCTATCCGCACTATGAGAACCCCATCCTGACGAAGGGCGGCGAAGAGCGGCTCATTGCCTGGAACAACACGTTGCTGTTGGATGCGGAGGGCAAGCCCATCGGGACGATGAGCATCGGCGAGGACATCACCGAGAAGAGGCAGATGGAAGAGGCGCTGCGCGAGTCGGAAGAGCGCTACCGCACCATCTTCGAAACCAGCGCCACTGCCAATGTCATCATCGAAGAGGACACTACCGTCTCCCTGGTGAACAAGGAGGTCGAAAAGATTTTCGGGTACAGCAGAGAGGAGATCGAGGACAAGAAGAGTTGGACCGAGTTCTTCCATCCCGAGGACGTGCCACGGATGCTGGAATACCATCGCTTGCGGCGGCAGGACGCGCAGGCAGCGCCGTCCAGCTATGAGTGCCGCGGTATAGACCGCGATGGGAACGTGATAGACCTCCTCGTCCATGTCGCAATGATCCCTGGGACAAAGCGCAGCGTGGCTTCTCTGCTGGACATCACCGCACGCAAGCGTGCCGAAGAAGAGCTGCGCCGCCTGAAGGAGTTCAACGAGAGCATTGTCCGCGGCGTGGCGGAAGGCTTGCTCCTCGAGGATGCCCACGGCATCATCACCTTCGTCAACCCGGCGCTGGAGGAAATGCTCGGCTATACCGCAGCAGAACTGGTGGGTTGGCATTGGCACAAGATCGTGCCGCCAGAAGAGGTGGGGAAGATAGAGGCACAGGTAGCACAGCGCCCAGCGGGCGTGAGCAGTGTGTACGAAGCGCAACTCTTGCGCAAGGATGGCACGCGGGTGCCGGTGCTCATCAGCGCGCGCCCGCTGTTTGAGAACGGCGCTTTTGTCGGCATCCTCACTGCCTTCACCGACCTCACGGAGTACAAGCGCGGGGAGGAGGAGCGGCGCAAACTGGAAGAGCAACTGCGCCAGGCGCAGAAGATGGAGGCGGTGGGCGTGCTGGCTGGCGGCGTCGCCCACGAGTTCAACAACCTCCTGACCGTGATCCAGGGCAATGCGGAACTGTCCTTGAGCGAGTTGCTGCCCGCGGATCCGCTCTACAAGCGCCTGCAGGCGATCCAAAAGGCGGCGCTGCGCGCGGCGCGCCTGACGCAGCAACTGCTGGCGTACAGCCGCCGCCAGACTTTGCAGCTACGCCTGCTGGACGTCAACGCCGTCGTGCGTAGTTTTGCCGAGATGGCAAGCCACCTGCTTGGCGTGGACATCGCCTTGCAGGTTGACTTGACCCCCGAGGTCAAGCCCATCCTGGCTGACCCCGGCGCGCTGGAGCAGGTGCTGATGAACTTGGCGGTAAACGCGCGCGATGCCATGCCCGAAGGCGGCACCCTGCGCCTCGCAACAGCCCAGGTGGTGTTGGACGAAGCCTATTGCCAAGCCCACGCCGAGGCGAAGGCGGGCGAATACGTGCGCCTGACCGTTGCCGACACAGGGACGGGGATGGATGAGACCATACGAGCACACCTCTTCGAACCCTTCTTCACGACCAAGGAGGTGGGCAAGGGGACAGGGCTCGGTTTGTCCGTGGTGTATGGCATTGTGAAAAAGCACGGCGGCTTCATCGAGGTTTTCAGCGCACCTGGGCAAGGCACCCAGTTTGACATCTATCTGCCCGTTGCCCCGCTTGACGGTCTCATTTCCCAGGTGGAGGGATGACCGTGCCCCGCTCCCCGCTGCTGGCGCAAGCCTGGGCACTGTTCGAGCAAGGGCAATATGAGGAAGCCTTCCAGATGGCGCAAGCCTTGCTGGGTGGGCTGCAGGGCGAGGATCGGCGCGATGCCCAGCGCCTGATGGGGCTTGCTCGCTACCATCAGCGCCAGTATGAGCGCGCTTCTTTCTGGCTGAGGGAAGCCTGCAAGGGCAGTGAGCAGGCGCAGGATTGGCTCCACTTGGCGCTGGCGGCTACCATGCAGGGCGATCACGACCTAGGCGAGCAAGCTTTTGAGCAGGCGCGCTTTTGCCAGCAAGCCGCGAAGTATGAGCAAGAGCCTGGCTGGTACGTGCAACTTTACTGGTATGCTGGTGTCCTGTGCGATAGCGGGCAACACGAGCGCGCCTTGCCCTTGCTGGAGGCGTTAGCCAGCGCCTACAAGCGGCTGCACCACACAGACACCGTCTTTCTGTACGGCCGTGGCTTGCCTTTCCTCTCCAGTTTCCTCGACCTGGCTGTGCGCTGCTTCCGCGTGCTGGAGCGGCGTGCGGAGGGCATTGCCTGGCTGGAGGAACTGGCGCGGGCGCTCGATGCCGCCGGTCAGCGCCAGGTGGGGAAGGCGGTGGGGGAGTTGAGGAGGGAGGAGGGAGGAGTGAGGAGTGACGAGTGAGGAGTGAGGAGTGAGCACTGAAGCGCTCACTACGAACCGAAGAACAAGGAGCAATGGATGAGACGCACATGGATATACGGACTTGTTGTGGTTCTCCTCTTTGCGATGGTTGGCACAGCGCGAGCCGACACCGCCCTCCGCATTTTCTATGCTGGGCCCGATGACGGCGTGCGCACAGCGCTGGGGTTGGCGCGGGAGTTCGCGCCGACCAGCGACTTGGCTCAGGCACAGGTGCTGGTGTGCAACGGCGTCATCCCTGACCGCGAGGCAGTGGCTGCCCGCGTCAAGCAAGGCGTGGGGCTGGTGCTCATCCTCGGGCCCACGCTGCACGCGGAGGATGTGGAGACAGTCCTCGGCGTGCCGGTCGCACTGCAAGGCGTGGACACGCCGCTCAGCCTGATGCCTGCCCCAGGCGTCACCGACCCGCTCCTGCGCGAGGTCATCTGGACAAGCGCCCCACAGGTACGCCAGCGCTTTTCCCTGGTCAGCCCCGCTTCCGACTTGATGCCCCTCGTGCTGGGTTTCGAAGACCACTCCTTTGTCCTGGGCTTCAGGCAGGTTGGGCAAGGGCGGGTGTACGTCTTCACTCCCTTCCTCGATGAAGCCAACCCACAGTTCCAGAGCTGGGCGTACTTCAATTACCTCATCTACCACCTGGTTATGCGCGCCGGCGGGCAAACTCCCCTCTCCTTCGCCGATTACCCCGGCTCACCGGTGCCGCACGAGCAGGAACGCACGGCGCTGTTCATCGCCCTGGCAGGCATGTTGGTTCTGGCAGGGCTCGCCTATGCCCTGGTGCGCCGTTATAGCCTGCGCCACCCGGAAGCGCTCGACGTGCTGGTGGCTGACCGGGCGCGCTTCGAAGCGCACGAAGCAGGCACGGATTGGGAGGAGATCGGCTTCCACCGCCCATTGGGCGGCTTCTTGGTGGCGCTGATGATGGGCATCCTCCTCTTCATCCCGCTCATCATCTACCAGAACCTGGTGCTGCCGGTGTACATCCTGCCATCCGCCCAAGCATTGGGCATCTGGGGACGGGTGGTGCAGTTCTTCAACCTGCTGTGGCTGCTCTTCGACATGGGCACCAGCGTGGCATTCATCAAGTTCTTCGCCCAGTACCGCATCCATGACCCGCGCCGCGCCATCCAATATGGACAGGTATTTGTATGGTGGCAGGCATTGTCCGGCACCTTCCAGGTAGCGCTGGTCACCGCCATCGCCGGAACGCTTGTGCCCCGCACCCCCTATGCCCTGTACGCTTGGAGCATTATCATCCACACCATGATCCAGATACCCGGCTTTTTCCAGGTCATGCGCCATGCCTTGATGGCGTGGCAGCGCTCTGACTATGCCCAGATGCTCGACATTGGCTTGTACACCATCTTCCCCATGCTCACCCAACCGCTGCTCGTGACGCTGATGGTCGCTTGGGGACGCACCCATCCGGTCTTTGGTGTGCCCATGAGCGGCGTGCTGGGGCTGGGGATGGCTGCCTATGCGTCGGAACTGCTCACCTCCCTGCTCGGCTTGTGGCTGTACCAACGGCTGGGTTACAATGGGCGGCTGCTCTTCCTGGCGCATTTTGACTGGGGGGTTGTCAAAGAGGCTTTTCGCTTTGGCACGTTTGAGATGCTGGGTTCGGTGGCATGGGGCGTGGGCCAATCGGTGGAGATTTTGATTACCCAGGCGCGCCTGGTGAACTATGCCGAAGTGTGGGGCAACTGGGGCATCGCCCAGAATTTCATCCTCGCCTACCAGGTGGTGGGCAACTTGTACAACAGCCTGGTGCCGGCGATTTCGGAAGCCATTTCCCACGCGCGCCGTGCCTTGAGCCAATACTATGCGGTGATGGCGTATAAATGGGGCGGGTTCATCAGCGCGTTCATTGCGGCGGTGCTGCTCGCCACGGCAGACCGCTTCATCCTGGGAGCGACAGGCCCGGAATTTGTGCGCGCCGCGACCTATGCCGTGCCGCTGATTATCTGGGGTGCGATCCAGTACCCCTCCTGGGTGGGCGATAACGTGCAACTGGCAGCCAACCGGCCCTATCTGAAAGCATTGCTGGTGGCAGGGGAACAGATGGTGCGCATCATCCTGGCTTTCCTGCTGGTGGAGCGCTTCCAGATCAATGCCCTCATCATCGCCTATTTCATCGGGCTGCTGTCGAAGGACATCGTCGCCTACTTCATCAACGACCGCCTCTGCTTCCCGCAGCGTTTCTACTTCTGGCAATCGCTGGGGGCGCCGCTGCTGGCTGGGGCAGCGCACTATGCCGTGCTGCGCTGGGTCGGCGGGCTCATCTGGCGCGGCGACCAAATCACCAGCGTGCTCATCTTCTTCATCGCCATCCTGCCTTCCTACCCGCTCTTTGTCTTCTTCTACGGCCTGTTCGGCGGCTGGGATGACGCGACCTTGGGCGAACTGCGCCGTGCGGTGGACCTGAGTTCGGTGATGCGGCCCTTGGCGTGGCTCTTCTGGGCGGGGTCTGCACTGGGAGCGCGCCTCAGCCCGCTCCATGGCCGCTTCCCCATTGACATCCGGTCGGCGGCGCTGGACGAAGCGCAGGGGTTGACGGAGGAGAGGGTGAAGGTGTGAGCATAGTGCCAGGGAATCAAATTCCGTGTTTGGGGGCCTTAAACAGACCTTACAGGTCTTGGAGACCTGTAAGGTCTAGAAGGAAGTCGGCTGAAGCCGACTGCTGATTGCCTGCAGCCCCCGTAGGGGCGAACCTCGTGTTCGCCCATGCA
>Ga0315298_1007050_pt1 | contig 14987 bp, 9 predicted proteins | sample WHS_1_MG_FD_203077 | JGI IMG/M metagenome (GOLD analysis project Ga0315298, IMG submission 203077) | Extremophilic microbial mat communities from Washburn Hot Springs, YNP, Wyoming, USA - WHS_1_MG | ecosystem: Environmental > Aquatic > Thermal springs > Hot (42-90C) | place: USA: Wyoming... | reverse complement strand
AAAAACGACTTGACAAAGAAAGTAAGGTGGCTTATTTATTATACGGAAATTTCAAGACTCTTATCTTCTCCCCTTTAGCCAAAACTGAAGGCCGAGAATTGCAGGGGTAAAAAATGATAAAAAGAGTTAAAAAAGAAAAGACTATCTCTAAAAAAAATTTAAAAGAATCAAAAGGAGAACAGCCTGAATTTTTGACGCCCGAGCAGACTATCAGCCAAGAAATGTTTGAACAAACGCTTGATCCCCTCTTTTTACACAAAGCTATTGAATCTGAAATAACCCCATCTAACCAAATGAAAACTTTATCAGATGATTTTGATGAATTTGAACTGCAAGACATATTACCAAAAACTGCTCGAAGCGAGGCGGCCACTTCTACTGAAGTTATCGAATCTGATCATGATCCAATAAAAATTTACTTCCGGGAAATGGGAAAAATCTCTCTGCTTTCACAGCAGGACGAAATAGATTTGGCCAGACAGATGGAGAGAGGTAAAAAAATTCAGCTGAGAGCGCTGCTCAAGACTCGTCTGGCTATAAAAGACATAATTTCTCTACGAGATCTGGCTGAGGCCGAGCCCGAACGATTCCTCCGCTTCTTTGATGAAACCGAGGATTTCGAGGATGATGCCGCGAGAAAGAAAGTCAGAGAAATCAAGCAAACTCTGGATAAATTTTACCAGTTGGCAGCCAAATTCAATTCTTTGAAGCCAACTTTAAAAAACGCCTTGGCCCGCGGCCGATTGATCATTAAGATGTACAGGATTCTGGAAGAATTGCATCTTTCCCCTGAAAAAATGTCAGCCACAATCACCCGTTTACGGGATATTTTGTATGCCCTAAATGAGCTTGAAGAAAAAAAAGAAGAAATCCAGCTGGCCTTGCGTAAAGCTAAAATAAAAACAACAGCTGAAACCCTGAAGCAAAAGCTAAATCAATATGAAGCTGAAGAAAAAGTTTATCGCCAGGAAACCGGATTAAAAGCAGCTGAATTGCGCCGGATTCTCCGGGATGTTAGCCGGGGAGAAAAAATACAGAAACACGCCGAAAATAAATTGATTGAAGCCAATCTCAGATTGGTAGTTTCTATTGCTAAGAACTATGTAAATCGCGGGCTTAGCCTGTCTGATTTAATTCAGGAGGGAAACCTCGGTCTCATGCGAGCGGTTCAAAAGTTCGATTATCACCGCGGTTTCAAATTTTCCACTTACGCCACCTGGTGGATCAAGCAATCCATAACTCGGGCCATTGCTGATCAAGCCAGAACCATCCGCATTCCAGTCCATATGGTTGAGACCATCAACCGGCTGAAAAAAATTCACCAGGAACTTGTTCAGAAAACCGGCCGAGAACCAACAGTCCAGGAGATCGCTGAAGCGATTAAAATGCCGGTGCCAAAGGTAACCAAAATCCTCCAGGACAGCCAGGAGCTGCTCTCACTCGATTCACCCATTGGAGATGATGAAGAGAGCTTCCTCCGCGATTTTGTTCAGGACATTTATAATCCATCTCCCGCAGATATTGTTATTCGGGCTAATCTTAAGGAACAAATTACTAAGGCTTTAAATACCTTAACAGAAAGAGAAGCCACCGTAATTAAGATGAGATTTGGTATTGGAGACGGTCAGGAACACACCCTGGAAGAGATTGGTCAGAAACTTAAGGTCACCAGAGAAAGAGTTCGCCAGATAGAAACCAAGGCTTTGCGGAAGCTGGCTGAGTCAGCTTTGAGAGAAAAATTAAAATCTTTCTCCGATAATCCTGCCAGTCAGACCTGATTGATTTCCGATTAATTGCTTTTGATTCTCTCTCTTAATTGCCTGTTTTTCTAAAAAGTTAGCCGGCAGCCAAATTATATTTATTCTTATTTTATTCCGTCTATTCCGTCAGGATGTAAACCCATTTTCCTTAAAGCTTCATCTCCCCGGGACTGAGAAGGAGCTTCTCCTGGCAAATAAAGTAAAACTCCGCCTTTGATTGGTCTGATTTCAATTTTTTTCTCTTCCGCCAGTTTATTGGTAGCCTGAACGGGATCTTGAGCAAAGTACTTTTTAAAAGCCTCATTAAAGCCACTATAAACGGAGTGAATTCCTTTAAATTCTCCCAGCCTCAGTGATTTGATGGCCAGGTAAACAAATTCTTCTACTGAAAGTTTTTCTTTCTTGTTAAGATTTAGACTTCTTTCCACCATCTTAATTTCTCCTTTCTGCTTTAAATGACGCTGGGCAAAGCCATTTTTACTCACTTTTTTAGTTTTTCATTCTATTTTCCCACCTCTTAAAATCCTCCCCGCTTAAATTTGTCCTTTAAAAAAATTTTCAATTTAAGAGCCTTATTCCCGACTAAAAAAATAAACGACTCAGGATAAATGGTGAGAAGGGAGGAGTTAATGAAGAAGGCCACGCCTGAATTTCCCATTCGTTTTTTTATTTTTTTATTTTTTAATATCTTATTTTTTATTTGCTATTTTGCCTTTTCTCAAGATAGACCATCCACCTACGAAAAAGAAAGAGAAGCTTTAAGAAAGGCTCAAGAGTTAAAGTCGGTCCGGGCTTTTCGACTAACTGAGCCACTGCAGCTTGATGGCTTTCTTAAAGAAAAAATTTACCAGCAGCCGCCGGTTGAAGATTTTATTCAGACTGACCCCATAGATGGGGCTCCTGCCACTGAAAAAACCAAAGTCTGGGTATTTTACGATAATTCAAATCTTTATGTGGCTGCTCTTTGTTATGATTCTAACCCAAAGGGGATTGTTGGCCAGTTAGGAAGAAGAGATTACCTGGTAGATTCTGATTGGTTTATTTTTTATGTCGATCCCTATTACGATCGCCGCAGCGGATATGCTTTCTGGGTCAATCCTTCTGGCTCAATAATCGACAAGGCTCTTTATAATGATATTAGCGAGGATAAAAGCTGGGACGGAATATGGGAAGCCCGAACTCAGATTGTTCCAGAAGGCTGGTCAGTAGAAATTAGAATTCCTTTTAACCAGCTTCGGTTTCCCAAAAAAGAAATTTATATCTGGGGAGTTAATTTTCAGAGAATAATTAAAAGGAAAAATGAAAAAGTTTCTTACGCCTGGGTGCCCAAAGAAGATAATGCCTTTGTTTCCCGCTTTGCTCGCCTGGAAGGAATCAGAGATATCAACCCCGGGCGAAGGATAGAAGCTTTTCCTTACACAGTCGGTCAGGCTCAATTCCGCCCTTCCGAGCCTGGCAATCCCTTTGAGACAGGGCATAAATACAAAGGTAACATCGGTTTTGATCTGAAAGCTGGATTGAAGAGTAATCTTAATCTGGATCTTACTATTAATCCTGATTTTGGTCAGGTTGAAGTTGATCCCGCTGTGATCAATCTAACTGCTTACGAAACTTATTATGAAGAAAAAAGACCATTTTTTATAGAAGGGGCATCGATCTTCAATAATTTTGGTCGCGGGGGAGTATACATCAGCACCAACCTGAACTGGCCAGACCCTTCTTTTTTCTACAGCCGGAGAATTGGCCGCCAGCCTCAGGGCTATGTCACTCATGAAGGCTATGTAGATTTTCCTGATCGCTCCACCATCATTGGAGCCTTCAAACTTACAGGAAAACTCGGTTCCGGCTGGAACATCGGGATCATTAATGCCGTAACCGCCAGGGAGTATGCCACCGTTGATGACCTCACAAATAGATATAAAGATGAAGTGGCTCCTTTTACTTACTATGGAATTTTCCGCACTCTAAAAGAATTTAATAAAGGCCAACAAGGTCTCGGGTTTTTGCTGACCAGCGTAATCCGTGACTTAAGAGTGGAAAGCCTGCAGTCTCTTCTATCTGATGAAGCCTTCAGCCTGGGCTTTGATGGCTGGTCATTTCTGGATAAAAAACGTAATTGGGTATTTGGCGGTTGGGCAGGGGGAACCTTCATTCACGGAAGTCAAGAAGCCATTTACCTTTTACAACGTTCTTCTATCCATTACTACCAAAGACCGGATGTGACTCATGTAAGCCTTAACCCTGAAGCTACTAACCTATCAGGCTGGGGTGCCAAGTTTAATCTGGCCAAGCAACAGGGCCACAGTCTGGTGCTTATTTCGGCCGGAGCTCTTTCTCCTGGATTTGATCCAAACGACGCCGGCTATCAACGCAGCCTTTCAGACAAAATAGATTTCCAGGCACTTTACGGGTATCAGTGGACCAGGCCGGGCCGTATCTTTCAGCAATCCCTGTTAATGGGCGGATTTGAGCGGGTCTATGATTTTGGCTGGAACAAAACTTTCGATGCCTGGTTAGTCAACTTACAGGGAATTTTTAAGAACTGGTGGGCAGTAAATGCTATGGTCACTTATTATCCAAAATCTTACAGCAATACCTTGACCAGAGGAGGCCCCCTGGCTCTTATTCCCGAAGGTTATTACGGTTATTTCTCCCTTGATTCCGATAGCAGGAAAAAGTTTGTTTTCTATGGCACCGCTGATTATACCTGGATAAAACAGAAGCAAAATGAATGGGATGTAAGTTTCGGTTTACGCTGGAAACCAAAACCGAATTTTAACCTATCAATTGCTCCTGAATTCGGCAAGAAATTTAACGAAACTCAATGGATAACTTCGGTCTCGGATCCTTTAATGATTGCCACTTATGGTAGAAGATATATTTTTGGGCGGATTGACCAGACAGTAGTGGCCAGCGAAATCAGGCTAAACTGGATATTCACTCCGCAATTAAGCCTTCAAGTCTATCTTCAGCCTTACATCGCCGTAGGGAAATATGATCGCTTAAAACAATTAAACAGGCCCCGGGCCTATGATTATTTAATTTTTGGGCAAGCGCCCTCCACTATTTCTTTTCAGGACGGGTATTATTTTATTGACCCGGATGGCCCGGGTCCGGCTGCTTCTTTTTCCATTTACAATCCGGATTTTAATTACAAATCACTTCGGGGCACAATTGTCCTGCGCTGGGAATACCGCCTTGGCTCGCTTCTTTACCTGGTCTGGACTCAGAACCGGGCAGATTATTCTCACCCCGGTGATTTTTCTCTTGGACGAGATCTGGGCGACCTATTTACCGCTCCTGGTGATAATGTATTTTTAATCAAAGTAACTTACAGGTTGAATTTTTGAAAAGCTGGCAATCTTTTTCTCTTTAGCATTTTTACTCGGTGGGTTTTAAAATTGAGGTTGTCTCTCTTCTTTTCAATCTCATCCTTAATTAATAAAGACGTCCAGAGGCAAATTTAATTCTAAAAACAAAAAACTAAAAGCAATGCTTTCCTGATAAATTAAGTTCTCTGAGCAATTCGCCCTCTTGACAAAGCCTGAAGCCGGACTATCATATATGGCTAAATTTAGCCGAGTATGAGAATAAAACAAAATGCCGTGGATAACAGTAGCTCTCCTGGCCGTCTCCAATATATTTATGACTTTTGCCTGGTATGGTCACTTAAAGTTTAAAACCCTGCCTCTCTGGAAAGCTATTGTTTTTAGCTGGCTAATAGCCTTTTTAGAATATTGTTTCCAGGTTCCGGCCAACCGCTTAGGATATGGGAAACTGACAGCCGCTCAGCTCAAGACAATTCAAGAAATCATAACCCTTTCAATTTTTTCCATCTTTTCCATTCTTTATCTTAAAGAAGATTTCCGCTGGAATTACTTAGTTGGTTTTTTCTTTATGATTCTGGCTGGCTTTTTTATTTTCAAAAGATAATCTTATCATTCCCATCTCTTCTTTAAGAAGAAGCAATGTGCCGGTAATACTTGATAATGAATTTTTCCTGAACTTCATATGACCAGTGAACATCTCTGATGAAGCGAGCAGCCTCCTCCTTTTTCCCTTCCCTTAAATATTGAACGAGCTGGGCATGCTCGCCGATAGAAGATTCCTCCCATTCTTTAACAAATCCTTGAGGCCGGGGGAAATCATAAAGACGTTTTTTCAAATTATTAACTATGCGCATCAGCTTCTCATTCCCACATCTATCCAGGTAGGTATTGTGAAACTTCAGGTTTTTTTCATAATAAAGGTCAAAATCATCGGCTTCAATCGCTTCTTTCATCTCCCGGTTCATCTGGTCCATAAAATCAAGTTCTGCTTTCCCCAGGTGGTCAGAAGCTTTGATTATGGCTATGCTTTCCAGAGCTCCAATGATTTCATAATAATTCTTGATATCTTCAATCGTCAGAACATTAACTACCACCTTACGCCGTGGCAAAATGGTAACAAAGTCTTCGCTCTCTAACTGAAGCAAAGCATCTCGCAGGGGGGTGCGGCTAACACCGAGCCTGCGCGAAGTTTCCTCCATATCGATAACTGAACCTGGTAATATTTCTCCCCGACGCATCTGTTCCCTTAAAAAATCATAAACCTGCTCTTTCAAAGATTTAACATTGAGGACTGATTTGCTGTCCATGGGCCTTATTTTCCCTCCTTTTTAAATTTTAGCTCTGATAATAATCAACATTTTCCGCAGTAATAATATCAATCTGCATCATAACCTTTTCTTTAACAGTTTCCCCCAACACTGAGTGTCTGAAGAGAGCATAAATTCCTTCGTAACCCTGGCGTTCTGACTGCTGGCTGATGAGAAAATCAATAACTTTCTCTTTTAAAAGCTTAACATTACGAGGAATCGGATCATAGCCGATTAATATAATTTGACGTTTTGCTGAATTAATTTTCCACCACTCTGCTACTTTATGGGTCATAGCATTGGTGACAAAGAATCCGGCTATATCTCTATTTTTTCGATAAAAATTTTCCAGCTGGGTTTTTATTCTGGAAGCAGGCCAGTGACCATCAATTTCTACTACCAGAGACTCAAATCCTGTCCATTGGCAACTTCCTTTCAGAAATCCCTCTATTCTCTCAGCTATATGATAATCTTCCGGTAAGACTTTAACCACACCAATCTTACCCTCCTGATAACGAACTGTCTGCTTCATCAAGCAAGAAGCTAAAAGACCGCTCTGAAAAGCATCCTGCCCGATAAAGGAAAGGGGCTTAATTCCTGGTACATAAGAATCAAAAAAGACTACAGGTAAATCTTCAGGTAATTTTTGCAGTACTTCCCCGAAACTCTTGGGAAGAACTGGAGCTGTTAGCAAGCCATCAAGCTTTTCAGCCAGCATTCTCCTTTCGGCCTGAAGAACTGATTTTTCCTGGTAGCGGTCGAAAAAGAAAAAGATAACCTGGACTTTATGAGATATGAGTTCCTGTTGAGCCCGATTAATTCCTCGAAGAGGCAGCTCCCAGTAATAGCTGTCCTGCTCCGGTCGGGGCATCAGCACTCCGAACTTGAAAACCTTGCGCAATTTAAGATTCTTGGCAAAAATATTCGTACGGTAATCAAGTTCTTTGATTACCCGCAAGACCCGTTCCAAGGTTTCCGGATGAACCCGACCACGGCGGTGGAGAACACGGTCTACCGTCCCAATGGAAACCCCGGCTTTTTTAGCAATATCCTTTATAGTAACGATCTTCTGCCCTCTGTCCCTTAAATTTCTCAAAGAAAATTCTTACCAAATTATTAGAAAAAATACAATATATCAAGCAAAATATTTAAATTTTTTAAAACTACAAAAATTTCAGGAAATTCAGTTTAATTAAAGCTCCATGAGCAGATGACTTAAGCTAATAACCCAGCTCTTTTTTTAACTTCTCATATTCCTGCCAGATTTCATAAGGTGTATGTCGGCCAAATTTCTCCAGGAATTTCTTAATTTCTTCCAGTTCTTCTTGCCATTCATCAGGATTTATTCGGAAAAGTTCGTCCAGATTCTCTTCCGCTAAGTTCAGACCTGTTAAGTCCAGATCCTTTTTTTCTGGAATGAGTCCAAGCGGAGTTTCTTTAGCTCCAGCCCGGCCGTTTACACGCTCAATAATCCATTTTAGAATTCTGATATTTTCACCAAAGCCGGGCCAGAGAAATTCTCCCCGTTCGTTTCGCCGGAAAGCATTTATGGAATAAATTCGCGGCGGTTTGCTCATCAGCCGCCCCATATTAATCCAGTGGCGGAAATAATCCCCCATGTTGTAGCCGCAAAAGGGTAACATGGCCATGGGGTCACGCCTGAGAACGCCAACTTTACCGGCAGCCGCCGCGGTCGTTTCTGATCCCATTCTGGCCCCCATAAAAACTCCATGCTCCCAGTTGAAAGCTTCAGCAACCAACGGGACCAGCCTGGTCCTCCTTCCTCCAAAAAGTATGGCCGAAATCGGCACTCCCAGAGGATTATCATATTCTTTGGAAAGAGTGGGGCAGTTGTAGACAGAAACCGTAAACCTGGAATTGGGATGAGCTGCTGTTGTTCCTGACCCGGGTTTCCAGGGTCTTCCCTGCCAGTCAACCATATTGGGTGGAATAGGCCCTTCAAGGCCTTCCCACCAGGGTGACATCGTATCCAGGTCAAGGCCAACATTGGTGAAAAGAGTAGGATAAAAAATGGAGTTCCGCAGAGTGCGCATCATGTTGGGATTGGTCTTCATGGATGTCCCCGGAGCTACACCAAAGAACCCAGATTCCGGATTAATAGCATAAAGCCGCCCATCGGGGCCGATGTTCAGCCAGGCAATGTCGTCACCGATTGTCCAGACCCGGTATTCAGGAAGAGCTGACTCGAGCATGGCAAAATTGGTCTTACCGCAGGCTGAGGGAAAAGCTCCGGCAATATAAGTTACGTTTCCATGGATATCTTCCACCCCGATGATCATCATATGCTCAGCCAGCCAGCCATATTTCCGCCCGAGCCAGGAAGCAATACGCAGGGAAAAACATTTTTTCCCCAGGAGAGCATTGCCACCATAACCTGAACCGATGCTCCAAACAAGATCTTCTTCGGGAAAATGCATAATATAGCGCTTGTTGGGGTCAAAATCACCCACAGTGTGAATGCCTTTAACAAAATTTTCAGAGTTGCCAATTTTCTCCAGAATTTTTTTGCCCAGTCGAGTCATAATGCGCATACTGACGGCCACATAGGAAACGTCAGTTATCTGGACGCAGGCTTTGGCATAAGGCGAATCTGGATGACCCATCATATAGGGTAGGACATACATGGTCCGACCACGCATTGCCCCGCGGGAGAGTTTGGTCAGGAGCTTTTTAGCCTCTTCTGGTGCCATCCAGTTATTGTTCGGGCCGGTGGTTTCCCGGTCAGAATGGCAAACGTAGGTCAGATGCTCAGTCCGTGCCACATCTGTCGGATGGCTGCGGTGAAGATATGCCTTAGGCCAGAGGTTCTGGTTGAGCTCGAGGAATACATCGTGTTGTTCGATTTTTTCCTCTCGCATGCCCATTTCCATGATGCGTCTGGCTTCGCCTTCCGAGCCATCGCACCAGTAAATATTCTTAGGTTGAAGTAATTCAGCCTGTTTTTCTACCCATTTTTCCACTGCTGTAGCCATGTTCCTTCCCCGCTGAATTTTATTTGAAACCCCTTAATAGCATACGAAAATTTATTTGTCAAAACCAGCCCGGTTATAAATAAATTCAGCCAGATTTTCTTATCAGCCAGACAGCCATCTCCCAGGCTCCACGATTTCCCCAGGTGCAGTAGGGAATGAGGAAAAGATTCTGCTTTCTTATTATCTGCCCTCTGGCATCCACTACCAGCCCGTTACCAGTAATAACCCCCACTCCACCCAGCAGGTCACTTCGATACCACTGCTGAAGCTTACTGGAATCAGGCAGGGCCAAATTCAGAGCTGTCCCGCCATTATCTCTTCCCTCTGCACAAAAAACAATTGGACCGCGCTCGACCGCTACTTTTCCTCTGTCTTCAGCTACCTGTTCATTGGCCAGAACCCTTTTTATCTCCATCGGAAAAAGAATTTCTATTATATCGCCTCTGATCCATTTTCTTTTAAGCCTTAAATAACCATGATCAATATTTACTGGAAGTAGTTTTCCATTCAGCCTGACTATAATCTGGCCCGCACCACTCTCAAGATAGCGATAAAGATCTCCAGGAACAGGCCGACCTTGAGTCCAGCCAGGGATCCTAATACAAAGAGTAAATTCTCTCACCCTGGAAGGATTAACTCCAATATCAACCAAGCCCAGCCAGGGATATTTAGTTTTCTGGACTATTTCTACTCGAGTGTTTTTAAACTCAAAATTGGCAGTTGAAGCCACAAAAAGATTTATGAAAATTTCTTCATCTGAATGAGCATAGATATAACCGGGAAAAGTGGCCAGGAAGCGAGCAGCATTGGCTGGACAACAGGCCACTTCAAACCAGCTGCTTCGTTCATATTTTCCTTCAGAAGCTAAAGGATTCTGATAGAAAAATTTATCGCCAGAAAGTCCCACTCCGGATAGCAATCCGTTATAGATAATTCTCTCCAGCACGTCTATATACTGGCCATCTCCTGTTAGTTGAAAAAGACGCTGGTTCCAGAAGGTATTGCCTACCGCGGCACAGGTCTCAGCATAGGCAGTCAGGTTGGGTAGCTCATAATCGGCACCAAAAGCTTCGTATTCGCCAGTTGAGCCTATCCCACCCGTAAGATAAAGTTTTTTATTAACCACGTTCTCCCAAAGTTTTTCACTGGCCTGAGCATACTGGGGATAACCACCTAAGGCAGCCACATCCAGCATAGCGCTATACATATAGGTGGCTCTAACGGCATGTCCGACTGCTTCAGTCTGCTCCAGAACCGGTTTATGATTTTGAAGATATTCCTCTGAATTGTAAATGTAAAAAGGCGAGCTTTTAGGATAAACCTCTCCGCCGTGGTAATGGCCGCGCTCATCAAGGAAAAACTTGGCCAGCTTTAGATAGTTCTCATTGCCAGTAACCCGGTAAAGCTTGACCAGCCCCAGTTCTACTTCCTGATGGCCGGGAAAAGCATGAAGTTTATCCGGCCCAAAAGTTTTTACCAGCAGGTCGGCACTTTTTAAGGCCACTTCTAACAAGTTTTTCTCGCCGGTAGCCTGGTAATAAGCTACGGCCGCTTCATAAAGATGACCCAGGTTGTAGAGCTCATGACTTACCCTCAGGTTTGACCAGCGTTCTTTGCCCGCTCCCGGGGCCGGGTTCTTTGGGTCAATCGTCCTGGCCGTATAAAGATAGCCATCAGGTTCCTGGGCTCTGGCAATGATGGAGACCAGCTCATCAATTTTCTTTTTCAGTTCAGGGTCTGGGTTGGTCTTCAAGCTATAGGCCGCAGCTTCAATGGCTTTAAAAACATCAGAATCGTTGTACCTTTTGCCCGTATGTTTACCTTCTTTTAACCCGGCCGCTATCCTGAAGTTATCCACTCTTCCGGTTTCTTCGTTCATTTTAAAAAGATAAGGAATGGTCACCAGACGGTTGGTTTCCATCCTCGGCGCCCAGAATTCATCCGTAACCTTAACTTCCCAGAAATTTACCGGCTTGATGGGATAATCACCAGCTGACTTAGGCTTATTTTCATCCGAACCGGAATACAGCCAGCCAGGGGTTAACAACAGCCCCAGGATAAAAATAACAAACAGACGCTCTTTCATTTTAAACCTCTTCCAAAACCTTTTTTCTATTTTTTCCTATCTTGACTTTTCTCAAGTTGTTCCTAACCGTCATTCATTTTATTAAATCTTCTTCCTGATTTCGACCAAAGCTTCTCTTTCTGAAATAATTAACTTCATCTCTCTTTCTACATTTTTTACCAGATCAATTTCTGAGAATTTTTTGTGATCAACAATAACTTCATATTTCCCGCCCATCGTGCTCTGCAGTTTTAGATAGCACTCTTTCTCATCAAAAAAATTTCTTTCTGTTTTAAATTTAATAGAAAATTCATTCGGGTTCAAAACTATCACTTCATTCTGCTTAAATCTAACCCCGTCCAGGGTAACCAGCAGGCGTTCGCTCTTTTTATTTATAAAATAAAATCTCTGTCTTAATCCATCCTGAGGAACAATCTCAAGCATCTTACCTTTTTCTTCCAGCTTTCCTCCCAAAGCTACCAGGCCAAAAATCGGATCATCCATCGCTATCGTAGCCGCCGCCCGTAAGGCTCCGGTGTAACCCAGGTCAATCTCCCCATCATAAAACCAGACACCACGTCCCATCTCTTTCCTGATCCAGATTGTGCCATATTTTCTTGGTTCGAAGGCCCAGCCGGAAGCCCCATCATTTTCTTTTCCAGGATACCAATAGCCAAAATTAGTCTCAGGTGTGCCTGTGTTCATTAAGGCCCAGGAACTCAAATAAGAAGCATAACCCAACCTAATCAGTTCGAAGGGGTCTTCTTCAAAATTAAGGGCCTGGTCCAGAATAGCCCAGCCACCCATCTGTGACATATAACTCAATTGATAACGGCCGCTTTCACCTCGAAGGTCGCTGCCAAGATGATAAAAAGTCGGCTCTATCAGACCACGGCAGGCCAGGTTGGCTTTCAGTTGCCTCCCTAAATAATCATGGACATCTTCCAGCTTTATGACGGGATGAGAATACCAGACCTGTTTCTTTTTATCATACCAGAGATTTTTATCTGGCTTCATTGGATTCAACCAGGCATATTTAGCAAAAGCATAACTGGACTCAAAGGCCGTGGTATCAAAGCTGTATTCAGAGCGGAAAGGATACGGGTCATCGTATATAAAATACTTGACCTTTTTCTCCCATTCTTGTCTTAGCCAGGAAGCCTGCTCAGGATAACCTTCTTTTTCCAGAGCTTTGATCAAATCAGGCATAATTAACTCGTTATAACAACCCCATTTATAAACTTCATACCACGGGTTGATTTTGCTTGGATACTCAAAATAAGCCCTGGCCGTGCCATAGGCCCTCTCCAGATATTCCTTCTTAGAAAGATAATGGACCAGCTGGGGATAATGCTCGCTTACTTGATACATATAAAAATAAAGCGCTATAAGATGAGGATAATCAAAGGTTCGCCAGATGTGCTCCTGCCCCTGGCCATTAGAATCAAAACCCCAGATGGAATTTCGATTTTCAAACCAGTTAGGCACCCCGTATATACCGAAAGGATAAGGCTGTTCCTGGTCCGTTCTTTGCAGCTTGCCCCAGACGTAATTTTTCAGATAATATTCAACCGCCTCTATTTCTCTGGGTTCCGGGTAAAAAATATTTTTCAAAGCGATAAAAGGCGCCTTACCCAAAACCGGGTCATCGCAGGCAATCACATAACCCCACCAGCCGTCAAAACCATCGGTATCATCAGGGCTTCTCAAAACTTTGTTCCTCATATCCCACTGTGAAAAAAGACCGTTGTACCATTTGTCCGGATTTCGATGCTGCTGGTGGGAGACGAGGAAAGCAGCCCTCTTTTTTACCAGCGTTTCTAAAGGCTCGGTTACGAAAAATTCGAGATAGGTTTTCCGGCCAAGCTTATCCATCAGGATTAAATAATTCTCCCCGAGTTTTTTAAAATTCAATTCATAAAAACGAGTATCAGGCTGCTTTTCTCCCAGGTATTTTATTTCTGTCAGATCAGGGAATTCAGGCTGAAGAATAGGCTTTGTTTTTGACCTTATAGCCAAACGGGCTTTAAGGTCAACCGGAACGGTCATACCGGGGATGACCCTAACATCATAAAGACCACTTTCATACAGGATATCCCGAACAGAATTGATGTCTTTGGCCCATTTTAGGAAAAACCCATAAGCCAATTGGCTATCAGTAGAACCAGCTGGGCTCAGTGCAAGACTTGTATGTGGCTGTCTCCAGGTTCCTCTGGTCTCCAACCCGCCTTTAATGGCTGAATGAATATAACAATAAAAGTTGCGCTCCACATCTCTTACCTGGTCAGTAAATTCAAAATATTCCAGCTTGGTGTTTTTATCAGGAACCATCACTAAAATTGAACCCTGGCCATTGGGCCTCATCCAGTAAAGGAACGAACCATAGCCTGAAATAAAATGGTGCTTGATCGCCCTCTTTTCCATAATTTCCTTAGAGTCTTCTCCAAATCCATTGTTAAAGACAAGAGGAATGGCCAGGTCACCAATCTCAATTTTCTCTGAAGTCAGGTTCTCGATCGTAAAACTCCAGTGCAAACCTTGGTCCTCGAAACTGAAATAATTTTTGAGTTTAAGCGCAGGGCTTCCAGAAGCCGGAATTATATATTCAACTTCATAAAATTTCCCCGTATTCTTTGAGGCGGTCAAGATTTTTACCTGTCGTTGTTCTGATAATCTATCAGTCCTGGCCTGTTTGAGGCGACTATTTCCCACACGGTAATGAATAACCATATCTCCCAGGACAAATCCGGACTTTAAAAACTCTGTCTCAAATGGATCGCCGGCATTTCTAAGGCTGACAATTCCAGCCGGAGTTATCTTGAGTTGAAAATACTCATTCTTAACTTCAATGGGTTGTTCTCCATAAAGAATAGATGTAAAAAACAAAAGGAAGGCAATAACTAAAAAACCAATAATTTCTTTTCTCATTAGATGGCCATCCCTAATTTTTTATAAATTCAATTAATCAACACTTCATTAATGATCAAAATTAATATCTTTTAATTAAATTATTTGCCTGCAAGCTGGTAAAGAGTGACGCTCAGAGGCGGCACGGTCAGCCATCCGAGATGAAAATCTTCGCGAATTTCTTCAATCTTTACTCCGGGTTCCTGGCCGGGAACGTTACAGGCTTTTTCACTGGCGCCAGTAATCCGGAAAACCTTTGCTACTTTAGCCAGAGGAAAATTCTTGAGGTTTAAAGAAAGCTTCTGGGTTTCGTTGGTGGGATTAACTACGGCCACAGTCAATGTCCTTCCGTCTTCTTTCCAGGCGGCCATCACATCCAGAGGCTCGGGCTGTCCAGTGATTTTCACCGGCACCGTGCCGAATTCATTACGATAAAGCTTGAGCACCAGGCCGGTGGTGTCAAAGACGGCATCGGTCTTTGAAGTTTTGATGGCTCCGATGACGTTTACTGTCTGAGCATAATTGGCCATATAAATGATGTCAGCCTGACGGTAGTATTCATGCAGCCCAGCGGCAATGCCCAGGGCATCCTTCAGAAAATATTGCGTGCCCAGCTCACCATAGAT
>Ga0315298_1007049_pt1 | contig 14989 bp, 14 predicted proteins | sample WHS_1_MG_FD_203077 | JGI IMG/M metagenome (GOLD analysis project Ga0315298, IMG submission 203077) | Extremophilic microbial mat communities from Washburn Hot Springs, YNP, Wyoming, USA - WHS_1_MG | ecosystem: Environmental > Aquatic > Thermal springs > Hot (42-90C) | place: USA: Wyoming... | reverse complement strand
TCCGGCTTGCTGGGGTGGGGGACCGGGGCTAGCATCCTCCGCGTCGATATATCTTCAGGAATAAAAAACATGATCCACGAACTCCGCATCTATCACTGTATGCCGGGTCGACTTCCGGATCTTCTGAGGCGGTTCGAGACCGTGACACTCGGATTGTGGGATAAACACGGCATTCGACAGGCAGGGTTCTGGACGACGCTCGTCGGAGAGTCCAACATGGATCTCACCTATCTGCTGGCGTGGGAATCCCTCGCTGAGCGCGAGAGCAAATGGACCGCTTTCCAGGCTGACCCAGAATGGCTGGCCAAGCGCGCCGAAACCGAGAAGAATGGTCAGATCGTGGCCAGCATCACCAATCAGATCCTCGTGCCTACGGCATTCTCGGCAGTACGCTGACGTCCTGCGGCTGCAAGGACTTCAAAATCATGTCGGTGCAGGCTGGAGGGAGGTCCCATCAGTCCCCATAGCTGTTAGCCTGCGATAGAAGCACCGAAACCGGCACGACATCAGCGGTAAAGGCGTAATCTCAGCGCGGGACGATAGCTGAACCGGTTGCTGGCTCGTCACTCCCGCTGCGGAATCAAAGCCATGTCAAGTCCTGAGCGCGATCTCAGACGGACATCTGCCGCACCGAAATGGTGAGTTCCATCATCGCTGCTTCGATAATGGGTCTAATTTTTCTGTGCGTCCGCGGGGTCGGACTGAAATCGCGGCCCTGCGGCCCAGCAGATTGGCGAGTTGTCGCAGTGCGTCAAGAACAATTGCCTCCTGTTCCGATTGGCAAACATGATTGCCGCAAACGCGATTGGCGGCAGCGTCATCCGCATTGGCCCCTCCGTTTGCATGGCATTCATGTCTGGTCATGCTCAAATTCTACAGATCAAGGCTGCAAGACACCAAGAAAAATCGCTTTTAAAAATGCATTGATATTGAAAAAAATTCTGATTGCGCACCATTAATGCTGATAAAAGTTGGCGATAGATCGCAAAATATGCGTTGTTTTATACGGAAGATGAAAGGATATTCCGCTGTATGGGCGGTGGAAACTTCTGGGTGGGTTCGGTCGATAAGTTCAAGGCCAAACCGGCGAGAGCTGGCCGTGCCCCTATATCGGCCTGAAGCCGCACGTTCGAGATCGCAAAGCTGCTTGTATGTTTCGAGACGCGAGTGAACGGGAGCAACTGCCTCTCGATGTACGGGAAGATGCGTGCCGACGTGCGCAGAACAGCGAAGGTCACCAAGGCGAAGCCGGGGCGGGTCGGCACAGTGTCGGCGCGTGATCTTGCTCCCGCCGGTTTTTGGCTATCATGATAATGCCGCTGCGATCGGCCACTGGCAGGGTTTGATCCGCACCTCGATGGTGATCGACATCACGCCGGTCAGGCCAACGAAGCGAAATTGCTGGTGCGATCGGCGATCGTGTATGTCTTTGTCCAGCAGAAGGGGCCAATGTGCCTGGTCGTTCGGACCATCCGTATGGCCCCGGGTGAAAGCGAAGATCGGCCGCGCCAGTCTTGTCTACAAATTGCAGTGCCTCGTCCGGCTCTCCCGGAGTTCTGCATCAGGATATGAAAAAATCGAAATCGGATTGCCTGAAATTTTACAAAAAACATATCTCAAAAATATTAGTTATATATCTAAAATGATATTATCTTTACAGTTAATCAAGGCCACTCGAATAAAGTCGGAGTGAAAAAATATCTCAAATTTATATCTTTAGGTCATAGTAGGGGGATAGCTCAGTAAAAATTGGTTTCCTAGAACTTAATAAGTTCATCAAAAAACCGATAATTTTTCGTCCCTTAAGTGGATGGCCGATAATTGACACTGCCGTCGGCTCCGAAGGTCACACCTATTTTCTCAAGTGCGTTCTGCAGGGAATTTAGGTTGCTAACTGTCAATTGTGGAGGGCCATTGACCGATTCTGCCTTGACAACCGTTGTCCGCGCAACGCCTGCCATTTCCGCGAGCTGAACAGCTGAAATCTTGGCATACGCTCTTGCTGCGCGAATTTGTCCTCCGGTGATCATTTCTGCTCCAATTATAGTCGCTAGTCCCGTCTCTTAGCTAACCGTTGCACTTCTAGGATTACAATCATTTAATATTTGAATATGAACAAAATGTTTGTTTTTGCAAATAATATGACTAGTTCTATCCTGACGAATGCGTATCCGAAATTGCCGGTTCGTCAAAATCTTCTTCAAACGGCTGAGCCGCGTGTTGCAGCACACGACCCAGCCTAGCCCGCAACAGTGAGAAAGGACCTCACATGACACAGGTTGCCTCCCATATCGCATCTGATCGGTTTCGCCGCCAGCCTCGGCGTTCGCCTGTCGAGGATCTAAAGCCCGAGGTTGGGCGGGAAGAGCAGGCCAATCTGACTGCCCAGCGCATGGCCCCGCGGATCAAACGCCTCCACGCTCGTCCCGAGACGCATTGTCCAAGGCTACCGTCGACGACGCTGATCGGCGAAGCCGGCGCGAATCTGATTCTCTCTCGGCTCCAGTCATGGGGAATCGCAGCACAACCGGCGATGGCCGGGCTGCCCTACGATCTGATCGCCGATATCCCAGGCTTCGACATGGTCCGGATCCAAGTGAAGACCCGCAGTCGGCCAAACGGTAAGCGTTGCATCTTCACGATGCAGCGTGGGCACCAACGGTCGCGGTCAGGGATTTTCTCCTATGCACCCGGCGATTTTGACCTCGCCGCCTTCGTCTGCCTGTCTCTCCCGGCTGTCTTCTTTTATGCCGGTCCCGTGGAGCGGATCAGCCTCAGCACGCCGTGGTTCCGCCTTCCCGGGATTGATCGTGAAAGTCTCGATCTCTCCATCAAAACGATCCGCCGGTGCCGCTACAATGACAGGTCGGCCTGGCTGGCCTCGATGCAGGCCGAGTCAGTTCCAGTCGATGCAGGGATCGATTTGTGCGAACATAATCAAGTTCCCCGACAGGCTGAGTTCGATTTTGGCATCGGAGGTTGATGCCATGCACGACGACGAAGATCTCTTTCTCGATCACGAGTCATCCGATCTCAACGATCCTCCGACTGATCAGGCCGACGTGGTCGATGATGTCAACTCAATCGATTGCGCCATGGTTGGCGCCTGGAATCTACTTGGACGAGCACTGGGTAAGATCTCGAAACAGCGGCGTCCGGGTCTGTATGTCGTTGTGGCGCCCGGTGACCACTGGGTATCGACGATGCGCGCAATCGTGGCAAAAGTGATTCTGGGCTATCCTTGTCGTGGGCCGCGACGGCCGGGAGTGGCGCGGTCAGCTCCGTCGTTTCTGGTCCATGAATGGGATGCGGGCGGCGACGCGAAAAAGGGCAATGAAATCCGTGCCAGCGTGGAGTCCGGTCTGCGTGAAGGGCGGATAGTTATTCTTCTGACCGGAAGCCGGGCTGTTGTGCCGCCCGAGCTCGGTGCTGCAGCAGATAGTACCATTTACGTGACAGCGCCGGATCGCGAATGCCTGGCCGCCGTTCTCAAGGCGGTTGACCCGGTTGCACGGCGAACGAGCTTGAGGGGCCTCAATCTCAATGCAGTCACGCCTGTCACCTTGCGGCTGGCCTACCGGCCTGGAACGACAGCCACGTCTTACCTGCGGCGTCTGAAAGCCCTGACCCAAGGGTCAAAAGAAAAGGCCAGCCGTTTCGATTCCCTCCATGGCATCGACAAGGCGAAGGAATGGGCGTCAGCACTCAAGCTCGATCTGCAGTTGTGGCGCCAGGGCAAGATAAGCTGGCATGATCTCCCCCGGGGGCTTCTTTTGGCGGGGCCTCCCGGGACCGGTAAGACCTCATTTGCCGGCGCGATAGCGGATCATGCCGGGATTGCCTTTGTCCCAACGAGCTATGCGACGTGGCAGACCAGTGGGGCCGGCCATCTCGGGGAAGTCTTGAAGGCGATGAACGCTGCCTTTGCTCAGGCGCGGCTTCTCGCACCGAGCGTTCTGTTCATCGACGAACTGGATACGCTCGGCAGCCGGGGTGGTCGGGAGCAGCGCGATGACTGGTGGCGCGCGATCATCAATGCCCTGCTCGAGCAGATGGACGGTGTTGCCAGTAACGAGGGGATTGTCATGGTCGGCGCCAGCAATCATCCGGAACTGATCGATCCGGCGATCCTGCGCGCGGGGCGATTGGAGGACCGGATCGATGTCGGACCACCTGATGTGAAAGCCCTTGCGTGCATATACGCGCAGCATCTAGCGGGACGGATGGAAGCCGGCGTCGACCTTCAACGCATCGCGTGGATGAGCGAGGGAGCGACGGGCGCCGATGTTATCCGGATATGCAAGACGGCCAACCGCCGCGCGCGCCACGAGGCCAGGTTGGTGGCCACCGAAGATTTGATGGCGGCCATTGGCGTTGACGGCGTCGTTGATCCCCAAGATCTGTGGCGCGTCGCTGTTCATGAAGCTGGTCACGCGATTGTCGCGATGGCGCATTCTGCCCTGCGGGTGGGAGGCTTGTCCCTCGTCAGCCGGGAAAAGACGGCTGGGCATGCCGCAGTGTCCATGGCGCGCGCTGGTACCCTGAGCCCGGCAGACCTTGACGCAATGCTTGCCGCTCTGATGGGCGGTCGGGCCGCAGAGGAATTGGCCTTCGGCGATATCACTGCCGGCTCGGGCGGTGGTGACAACTCCGATCTCGCCCGCGCGACGCAGATGGCGGTCATCGCGGAGCTGTCGCTGGGCATGCGCTCCGAAGGGCTGATCTGGTACCCGAAGGTCTCGGGCGACAGGCTCGTTCAGCTTTTTGGGCAGCGCCCTGACATCGAGCATGCGGTGCGGCGGCGCCTTGATACGGCCTATACCAAGGCAAGAGAGTTGATCGAGGCGAGAAAGCCCACCCTCGACCTCCTGGCGGAACGGTTGCTGGCCCGCAAGGTTTTGTCCGCCAAGGAAGTTATGGATCTTGCGGGTAAGGCCGGTTCCGAGGCCATTGGCCCGCTTGCTTGCGCCTTATAGCCCGAAAACCATACGAATTCAGATTGACGCGAAAGCCGGGATGCTGATTGACGCGAAAGCCGGGATGCTGACGCATGCCGGAATCCGCGCCCTGCTTGAAAAGAATTCACTGCTGGCACGAATGTGAGGTGGTTGATACGCCGGGATGACCTCGTCCATCATAGTGACTAGGGCCGCCCAATACGTCTCGCTCCACTACACTGAACGCCTGGCCGAAGCAGGGATCGAGCCTTCCGTCGGCAGCGTCGGCGATTCCTATGACAATGCCCTCTCTGAAACCATCAACGGCCAATTCAAGGCCGAGGTAATCCACCGTCGTGGCCCTTGGCGGAACGCAGAAGTGGTGGAATTCGCCGCGCTCGAATGGGTGGACTGGATCAACAACCGCCTCTTCCTCGAGCCGATCGCGATATCCCATCTGCCGAGGCCGAGGCGCAGTACTATGAGAAACTGAACAAGCTGGCTATGGTCGCCTGAGTCAAACAAAATAGCCTTCGGCAAACCCGGCGCGGTTCAAGCTTCTCGAAGTGTGCCGCGTCTGAGCCAGTCGTGCCGGCCGCTCTGCGTCTCCAGGTCGAGGCGCGGCCGGAGTCACAGAGGGTGCCGGCGTTGGGTGGGCGAAAAAGGTGGGAGTGACGCTGGAGCCCAAGCAGAATATTAGCTATTTTGGAATTGTGATATATTTTCTCGGGTAAATGAAGCAGTGTCACTCCCTAATAGTTGGCGAAACGTATTGGCATTTTGGGGCAAATCATACACTCATGAGGATGAGATATTTGCCTACCCGATTGTGGCACACTCACTTGATGTTGCTGCGGCAGGTTCACGCCTGCCAATGCCATTAAAGGAATTCGATAAGCACACGGTTTACTTCCTGCTGTCGCTCCACGATATCGGCAAATTCTCCCGCCCGTTCCAGGCTCAGGAATCCGATCTTTGGCCGAGCCGGGTTCTGGGGCCATGGCCCGGTCGTGTTGCGGGCCCGCGACACGATACACTGACTGCGGCACTCCTTGAGGTGTTCGCGGACGAAGGTTTGCTTGACCCGGTATTCCCACTTGGTCGGCGAGGGAGCGGGTGGCACCCCAGCAAGCGATCTGGTCTCATTCGAACGATTGCCGGGCATCATGGGCGCCCCATCGATGTGCCTGACCACCTGGAGCCCGCGGTTTGCCGCCAATGCCTGGACGCCGCGCGGGAGTTCGTGCAGGCGATGCTCGATCTTTTCCAGCCGTCTCCCTTGCCGCCACCTCAAAGCCGGCGGGCCAGTGCACGGATGCAATGGCAGATTGCCGGCTTTCTCACTCTTGCTGATTGGATTGGATCAAACGAAATCTGGTTCCCGCGCGATGGGACCCACAGCGATCTCGATCCGCACGATTATTTCCGAGAAGTAGCGCTGCCGCGCGCCGCCCAAGCTGGTGCGGACGCCGGACTGACCCCCTCCAAGGCGCGCACTTTCACTGGTTTCTCCGCACTGTTCCCGAAGGTCGACACACCGTCTCCGGCACAATCATGGGCCGAGACAGTGCCGCTGCCGGAGGGGGCAGTGCTCGCAATCATCGAAGACCTGACCGGCAGTGGGAAAACCGAGGCGGCCCTTACGCTTGCCAGCCGTATAATGGCATCGGGAGAGGCAAGGGGTGTCTTCTTTGCCCTGCCGAGCATGGCGACCGCCAATTCCATGTTCCAGAGGCTGACCGATACCTACCTGCGCCTGTTTGAAGAGGGCTCGCGGCCATCGATCGCACTGACGCACGGGAAGGCCGGTCTGGATCCTCGTTTCCGTGCGCTGATATCAGCCTCCCCCTCCTCGGCTTCAGAGCCACGGGAGGGGGAGGCGATTCCGTCAGAAGCGGAGTGCAAAGCCTGGCTCGCGGAAGATCGGAGGCGTTCCCTCTTTGCCGATGTCGGCATAGGCACCATCGATCAGGCTCTCCTCGCCGTCTTGCCCGTACGCCACGCGCCGCTCCGGCTGCATGGCTTGCAGGGCAAGGTTCTTGTCGTGGACGAGGTACATGCATTCGATTCCTATATGGAGCGCGAATTGCAGGCGCTGCTCGAGTTTCATGCCGCACTGGGTGGGTCCGCGATACTGCTTTCCGCCACTCTCCCGCTGAGGATGCGGCAATCGCTGACTGACGCGTTCCGCCGTGGCGCCGGCCAGGAAGCCCCTCGCCAGGTTACATCGACACACTACCCGCTCGCCACGATCGAGGGATCTGAAGCCCAGACCGAGTATCCGTTGGGCGTCCGGACGGGCCTCCCTCGGTCAGTCACCATTACGCGGGTAGACACTGAGGTGGACGCCCTTTCCAGGGTTGTGGATGCCGCAAGGCTTGGCGCTGCCGTAGTCTGGATCCGAAACAGCGTTGATGATGCGCTTGAAGCCGCCGCGGCGGTGCGCATGGAGAACATCGACCCGATCGTCTTCCACGCTCGTTTTGCGCACATCGATCGGCAGTCGGTGGAACAGGAGGTGCTGCGCCGGTTCGGCAAGGACAGTATCGGGCATGCGCGCGCCGGCGTCCTGATCGCCACGCAGGTCGTCGAGCAGTCCCTGGATCTGGATTTTGATCTGCTTGTGACAGACCTGGCGCCGGTGGATAGTCTCATCCAGAGGGCAGGGCGGCTCTGGCGCCACAGTCGCGGACCGCGAGTCATCGAGCGTCCTGAGATGGTTGTCCTCTCGCCGACCCCATCAATGGCGTCAGGCCCGGGCTGGCTGGATTCCTTGCTGCCAAGGACGAACGCTGTCTACCAGAATCCGGCATTGCTGTGGCGCAGCGCCCGGGCGCTATTCGCCAAATCCGACCTCGTTACACCCGATGATATGCGCCTCCTGATCGAGGCGGTGGATGACGTGGAGGATACGCCGCCGGGCCTCAAGATGGCGGCGGACGGAGCCTGGGCAAAGCATCTGAGCCACCGTGCGTTTGCGGCCGGCGCCGTCCTGGATTTCGACGAGGGGTATACGCTCCAATCCGGTGCCTGGGACAGGGAAACCCGGACACCGACCCGACTTGAGGAGCGCGAGCAGGCCACGCTTCGCCTGGCTCGCGTCAAGGATGGAAAGGTGGTGCCCTATGCTGGGCTTGCGGGAGACTTGCGGCAGGCGTGGACGCTATCCGAAGTGAGGGTCCAGCGGTATCGGATAGCAGCCTGCCCACCACCGGCGGGATACTCCGAAGCGGTGAACGAGGCGCGGAGCCAATGGGGCCGCTGGGAGCGCGAGAGTCCCCATATACTGCTCGCCATTCTCGAGGTGACGAAGCAGGAGGGCCGGTTTATGCTGCAAGGAGAAAATCCGGACGGCCATCCCGTATCAGCTGTCTACGATGCCACTGATGGCCTGAGGTGGCTTCCCGCATCCGCGGGATGACCCGCGTGATGACCTGTCATTGGTCTTCGCACCGAGATGTTCCCTGCAGGCGCGGGGCGGCTTTTTTGACGAAAACCAACGTCTGTTCGATTAAAACAAAAGCGTGAAGATCTATCATTATCGTTGCGTCGAAGCAGCCGAGTGGTGTAAGGAGGGATAATAGCTAATTTTCGTAGCGGCAGAATGAGACTCAGATACCGGATAGCGCCGCATATTCAGTGACGTGATCCTGCGGCCGTAAAATAGATTCGTGCCTTTCTGTATAATAAAATGCGAGGTCTAAGCTTTCATGTTTAACCTCTTGACTAATCCATGGCTCCCCATTGTCCGTCAGGACGGCACGAAAAGTGTCATCGCTCCTCGGGACATCACGGAGGATATTTCCTCGAACCCAGTCATTGCCGTCAACTGGCCGCGCGCTGATTTTCGTCTCGCCACGATGGAATTGCTGGTTGGCCTAATCGCCACGGCCTGCCCTCCGGCAGATGAGGATGATTGGCTCGACGCCTGGGAGGCTCCACATTCGCCTGAAAAGTTGGACGGTGCCTTCGCGCCATTGGCCCATGCATTCAGCTTCGACGGCCCTGGGCCCCGCTTCATGCAAGATCTTGCGGATCTCGACGCTGATGAAGAGCCCGTGGAAAATCTGCTAATCGAGGTGGCCGGTAATTCCGGTCCCCTCGTTCATCCGGGACGCACCAAGCGGATGGGCAGGCCGGCGGCAGCAATCTCCCTTTACACGCTGCAATCATGGTCGCCCTCCGGCGGGAGGGGTAACCGTACCGGCTTGCGGGGAGGGGGACCGATGGTCACCATGGTGGCGCCAGGCCGGCATCGATCTCTCTGGCACCACATCTGGGCCAATGTGCCGCTCGGACGAAAGCCCGAGCCGGTAGACTTTCCTCGTATCTTTCCTTGGCTCTCGCCAACGATCACATCCGTGAACGATGAGGTCGTAACGCCGGATGATGTCGCCCACCCCCTGCAAGTCTGGTGGGGTATGCCGCGGCGTATCAGGCTCAGCTTCGTTCAGCTGCCTTCACCTGCCCCCTGCGACCTGACAGGTGCTTTGGACTCGAGCGTTGTCACCGGATGGCGGCAGCGCCCCCACGGGCCAAAGTATGTCGGGTGGGGAGCGAGACATCCCCTCACACCAACCTATCAGAACAAGGCTGGAGAAGAGATTTTATCGGTCCACCCTAACCCTGGTGGAGTCGGTTACCGAAACTGGATTGGTCTTGTTCTCCGCAGCCCGGACGGCCTGCGCCGGCCGGCACCCATCGTCTCTACCTGGCGGAATGACCGCTACCGCGGCACGGAAGAGGCCAAAGGTGCCCGCCTGATCGCTGGCGGCTATGACACGGACAACATGAAGGCGCGAGGTTTCATGGAGACCGAGGTCCCGCTGGTCCTGGCGAGCTCGAAGGAGGTGCAGGAACGTCTGGACGCACTAGCCACATCGCTCGTCCGTGCCAGCGAGCGGGCCAGCTACCAGCTCCGCAAGGCTGTGCAACAGGCACTTTATCATCCAGGCGCGAAGGTCAAAGCCACGGCTCATGGGATCGCGCTTCTGGGGGACCGCGTTTGGCTGGAGACGGAGAGCGCGTTCTTCAGTGCTTTGGACCGCGCGATGAGCCTTGACGATACGGCGCCAGAACGGGTCGCATGGCAGGTGCGCCTTAGAGGTCTCGCGCTGCGCATCTTCGACGACACCGTGCCGATTGATCCACTGGACAGGAACAATGCTCGGCAGGTCAGAGCGCGCTTTTTCCTCGGGCTCGGCCTTAGTGGCTACGGCAAAGACGGCCAGTCCTTTTTCCAGATCCTGGAAATGCCCCTGCCAGCCCAGGAAAAAAAGTCGAAAGGAAAGGCTTCATGATCCGTTATCGATCGGCCGCCCATGACTGGTGGCGGGATCTCGTTCCGCGCGCAGGCTACCCCGGTGACCGTGCTGCGCTCGCCAAGCTTCGCCGCGCTTCAACCATCAGCGAAGCAATGACGGAAGAAGCATCAATCGCGCTCTTCCGCCGCGTCGGGGCGACATCGGCTGAAGATCTTCCCCGTGTGGCACTCGCCGCGGCCGTACTGGCCCGCGTGAGCAAGGAGCCCGACGGCCCCAACGCCCCCCGGTCGGTTGCGCGCGTTCTTGGGCCCCAAAAGGCAGACGACGTTTCAACGGCCATCCTCTCGCCGCTTCGCTTCAAGCGCCTGCTGGCTGCGGACGAACCGGAAGAGCAGCTGATCGCCTTTCGCCGGATGGTAGCCATAGCACGCGGGTCTCTTCCTGTTCGTGACCTGGCTGACGCCCTGCTGGACTGGTCGGAAACCCGCCGCCGCCGCTGGGTGTTCGATTACTGGAACGCAAGCGAAATCGCCTCCACCCCTACAACCGATGCCCCCGAGGAGCCCGTGTGATGACCCAGTTTTTGCAGGTCCATCTCCTGACCTTCTTCCCGCCTTCGAACATGAACCGCGATGACACTGGGCGCCCGAAAACCGCCATGGTCGGCGGGGCAATGCGCCTTCGCCTGTCCTCCCAGGCGCTCAAGCGCGCCTGGCGCACGTCCACGATATTTTCCGAGGCCCTCAAGGGGTACATGGGAGAGCGCACGCAGCGCCTTGGGGAGGAGATTCTCAAAGCCCTGCGCGCCGAGGGGGTTTCCGAGGCCCAGGCGCTCGCCATCGCCCGCGCCGTCGCTGGCCAGTTCGGCAAGCTCAACGAAGACGAGACACCGGCGCGCATCCAGCAGCTTGCGTTTATTTCGCCCGATGAGCGCAAGGCTGCCTTCGACTTGGCCCGGCGATATGCCGCCGGTGAGATTCCTCTTCCCGAAAAGGCCAAGGGCAAGAGGGGCAAGGCGAATAAGGTCGAGAGTGAGGAAGAGGTGGAAGCGCCCGAAATCCTGCTGCTCCGCGAAAGCGATACCGCAGCTGACATTGCCCTCTTCGGCCGCATGCTGGCCGACAAGCCGGCCTTCAACCGTGAAGCCGCCGCACAGGTGGCACATGCCATCACCACCCATCGCATCAGCGTGGACGACGACTATTACACGGCTGTCGATGATCTGAAGCGACCGTCCGAGGACGCCGGCGCTGGGTTCATCGGAGAGACCGGCTTCGGCAGTGGCGTCTTCTACACATACATGTCGATCAATATCGACCTCCTGATCCGGAACCTGGGCGGCGGTGATCAGGCACGAGACCTGGCTGCCACCGCCATTGCTGCTCTTGTCGAGGCGGCAGCCACCACCGCACCGAGCGGCAAGCAGAACAGCTTCGCCGCCCACGGGCGGGCCGGATACATCCTCGCCGAGCGCGGAAAGGCGCAGCCGCGAACTCTTGCGGGTGCCTTCGCCAAACCCGTCGAAGGGGGCGATATCATGGACGCATCGATTGGCCGGCTCGAGGAATTCCGGGAAGCGATCGACAAGGCTTACGGGCCGACGGCCGATGCGACAAAGGTCATGCGTGTTGGTGGCGAGGGCTCTCTGGCTGACATCATTGTCTTCGCCCGCGAAGGAGTGTGAGGTGAAGAGCTTCCTCACTTTCACCCTTTTTGCCCCCATCGCCTCTTTTGGCGCTATTGCCGTGGGGGAGCGGCGCGAGAGCTGGTCGCGCCCCGCACGATCGGCCGTGCTCGGTCTTGTGGGAGCATGCTTGGGGATTGAGCGGGAAGATGCGGAAGAGCAGGCTGCCCTCGAGCGTGAGTTTGGCTTTGCCTTGCTCTGCGGCACGTCAGGGGGCTCGCTTGCCGATTTTCACACGCTCCAGGTCGGCCGCCCAGCCCGTGGCCAGACGTTCCGCACGCGGGCTGAGGAGCTTAACTCGAATACGGTCGACACGATTCTCACACGGCGTGACTACCGTGTGAGCGCCTGGCATCTTGCAGCACTCTGGGTACGGTCAGAGGTGGATCCCCGCTGGGCGCTCGAGGATCTAGCCGACGCGATGAAGCAGCCAGCCTTCACACCCTACCTCGGGCGACGCGCATGCCCGCTCGGCCTCCCCCTCGCGCCGCAGATCATCGATGCCGACAGCCCGGCATCGGCCCTGGACAGGCGATGGGCCAGTGGCCCCGAGGCTGAATTCCGCCCATCGCTCGCCGGCACGATCCAGGACCTGTTCGTGGCGCGCGACCGATGGGTGGGAGACGAGGGGGCGAACAACCTGCTCCGCAGCGAAGAGCGGCGGGATGCCCCGATCTCGCGCACCCTATGGCAATTCGGTCTGCGCACAGAGGTCATCGAGGCATTTTCTCCAACGGAGAATCGGTCATGAGTACGATGTGGCTGTCAAAGGCGCGCTTGAACCACGATCAGAAGGCGGTCGCGGCCCTCGCTTCGGTTCTGGTGCCTGAAGACGGCTCGGCCCGGGTTGCGGCGACGCATCATCTCGTCTGGTCACTTTTTGCCGGAGACGCGGATCGGAAGCGCGACTTCCTGTGGCGTGAAGAGCGTCCGGGCCATTTTCTTATCCTCTCCCCCGACCGGCCAGGCGATGGGGGTGGGCTCTGCACGGTCGAGAGCAAGGAATTCGCACCGGCGTTGTCGGCCGGCGACAGGCTTGGCTTTTCCCTGCGTGCGAACGCGGTTGTAAGCCGGGGAGAGCCCGGCTCCGGCCGGGGCAAGCGTCATGACGTCGTGATGGATGTCCTTCGTCATCATCCTAAGGGCGAGCGTGCATCTCATCGCCTGGGTCTGGTCACCGAGGTCGGAGCGGCCTGGCTTGTCCGCCAGGGTGAACGTCACGGTTTCGTAGTCGAAGGCCAGCCGGCCTGCGATGGCTACGAGGCAATCCGGGTGTTGCGTGGAAGAGGTGAGAAGCCTCTGACCTTCAGCCAGATTGATTTCGCGGGAGTTTTAAGCGTCACCGATCCAGCGCGCTTCATCGCTGCCATTGGCCATGGCTTCGGGCGGGCGCGGGCCTTTGGCTGTGGCCTCATGCTGATCCGCCGTGTCTGATCAGGCGCCGGGTCTGCCGCCGCCGCGACCCATTCCAATTCGTGAACGCTCATCTATCCTGTTTCTCGAGCGCGGACAGCTCGACGTGATCGATGGGAGCTTTGTTGTCGTCGACCAGCGTGGCATTCGGACCGTAATTCCGGTCGGCGGCATTACATGCCTGATGCTGGAGCCAGGCACACGTGTAAGCCATGCCGCTGTTTGCCTAGCTGCACGAGCGGGCACATTACTCATCTGGGTTGGAGAGGCTGGTGTGCGCCTCTACGCTGCCGGCCAGCCGGGTGGTGCGCGGTCCGACCGGCTACTCTATCAGGCGCGACTTGCGCTCGATGATGAGGCTCGTCTCCGTGTCGTCCGAAGAATGTATTCTATCCGCTTCCAGGAAGAGCCGCCCCAGCGCCGCTCTGTCGATCAACTGCGCGGCATTGAGGGCGTCCGCGTGCGGGAGCTCTATAAGCTGATGGCCCAGCGCCATGGCGTCTCCTGGGCCGGGCGGCGTTACGACCCCCAGAACTGGGGTGGTGCTGATCTTGTCAATCGTTGTCTATCTGCTGCGACAGCTGCCCTATACGGGATCTCGGAGGCGGCAATCCTGGCCGCCGGGTATGCGCCGGCGATCGGCTTTTTACATAGTGGCAAGCCGCAAAGCTTTGTTTATGACATTGCGGATCTCTTCAAGTTCGAAACGGTCGTGCCGGAGGCATTCAAGGTAGTGGCGGCAGTGCAATCTGGACGTGGACAGATTGATGGGATGGCGATCGGAGAACCTGTCGGCGCGGTCCGGCGGCGCTGCCGCGATGCGTTCCGCCGCACAAATGTACTCGCACGCATCATTCCCGCTATCGAGGATGTGTTGGCAGCCGGCGGCTTGGCAGTGCCAGAGGCGCCCGAAGAAGCGATGCCCGTTGCTATACCACCACCGGAACCGACGGGTGATGCTGGTCATCGTGGTTGAGAACGCGCCGCCGCGTTTGCGAGGCCGACTAGGTGTCTGGCTTTTGGAAGTTCGAGCAGGCGTTTATGTAGGAAACTATGGGCGCAAGGTTCGCGAGATGCTTTGGGAACAGGTCCGTGGCGCCATTGGTGACGGCAATGGCGTTATCGCCTGGACTTCTCCAAGCGATGCTGGGTTCGAATTCGACACCTGTGGCAAGAACCGCCGAGTGCCTGTCGATCTCGATGGATTTCGCCTTGTAGCCTTTACGGAGGAGGCGGAAACTGCTCCTCCCTTACACACAGGCGAGCCCCGCCACCGTCGGTAGTTCTTTGACATTGTGAATTCATTAGTTAAATCAGATCTTTACAGGAAGAGTGTTCCCCGCAGGCGCGGGGATGAACCGAATGACCCTTCGACGCACATGACCGGCTGCAAGTGTTCCCCGCAGGCGCGGGGATGAACCGTGGCATCAATCCTGTCCAGCGCGTCCTGGCCGGTGTTCCCCGCAGGCGCGGGGATGAACCGCTCTATAGCCGCGCGAAGGGCATCTATCGTGGGTGTTCCCCGCAGGCGCGGGGATGAACCGGATTCTCCCCCCACTCCGTTTGCAGCGTAGTGGTGTTCCCCGCAGGCGCGGGGATGAACCGCCGGATGAATTGCGCGGCGGCTGTTGCTACGTGTGTTCCCCGCAGGCGCGGGGATGAACCGGCCGCGCCGGGTGTGCCGCTCATGG
>Ga0315298_1007048_pt1 | contig 14991 bp, 15 predicted proteins | sample WHS_1_MG_FD_203077 | JGI IMG/M metagenome (GOLD analysis project Ga0315298, IMG submission 203077) | Extremophilic microbial mat communities from Washburn Hot Springs, YNP, Wyoming, USA - WHS_1_MG | ecosystem: Environmental > Aquatic > Thermal springs > Hot (42-90C) | place: USA: Wyoming... | reverse complement strand
CCCCGGGCGGGGGCCGGCGGTCGGATATTCGCCGGTCAACCTGCCGACGATAAAAGTGCGCGCGGCCACCGCCTGGGCTTTGAGCGCTTCTGCGGGGAACGAGGCGGGCATCTCCGCGGCCACCACGCCGACCACATAATCTTCCAGGGGCAGGGAGACGATTTGACCCGTTTCATGCACATACACCCGCACCCGCACCGGCTGCGGCCGGATTTTCACCGGGGAGAGCCGCTCCATCAGGTATGGTATGCCCAGCACACATGCGGTGATGAGCAGCATAAGCCCCAGGATCAGCCTGCGCATCCACCCCACCCCCGTACGCTTTCGGCGGGCGCGCCGGCGGCCCGTCCTCTCACCATCATATGCCCCCGCCCCGCCGCCCATGACCGCCCGTCCGGCAAAGCGGCCGCCCCGGCACCTCTGCCGCTTCAAACCGACTTTTCCCCGGCCGCGCCGTGCACACCGTTTCATGCGGTAGAAACAACCCACCAGGGGAAGACGTATCTTCTCTGGACGGAACTGTTCGGTTCCGCCTGCGGAATCTTTCCGGTTGCCGGCTATCAGGCCGCCGAACAAAGTAACCGAGATGGAACAATCTTAATTACCGTAAAAAGGGGAATGTAGTGCTGCATCATCCTTTTGTCTTTAAAAACCTGCATTTTTCAAGGCCCGGCGCAAAGCGGGTGTCAAACATGAGCGTTTTAACCCCCGCCTGTGCGCCGGACGGCGGCACCCAGGGAGCGCAGCTTTTCAATAAGATTTTCATACCCGCGGTCCAGGTGGTATACGTCCCCGATCTCCGTCTCCCCGTCCGCCCGCAGGGCGGCCAGGACCAGGGCGGCGCCGGCGCGCAGGTCGGTGGCCCGCACCCGCGCCCCGGTCAGCCCGCGCACGCCGTAAACCACCGCCGTGCGCCCGGCCACCTTGATCCGGGCGCCCATGCGGCGCAGTTCATTTACATGCATGAACCGGTTTTCAAACACCGTTTCGGTGATTACGCTGGTCCCCCGGGCCAGGGTCATCAGCGCCATCATCTGCGGCTGCATGTCGGTGGGAAAACCGGGGTAGGGCATGGTCTTGATGTCCACCGCCCGGATCTCGCCGCCCCCGGCGACCCGGATGCTGCTTTCCTTTTCCTCCACTTCCACCCCCGCTTCGCGCAGTTTGGCCACCACCGGCTTCAAGTGATCGCAGATTACATTCTCCACCACCACCTCGCCGCCGGCCAGCGCCGCCGCCGCCAGAAACGTGCCGGCTTCAATGCGGTCGGGGATGATGCCGTGGGTGGTGCCCTGCAGCGCCTCCACCCCCTGGATGCGGATGATCTTGGTGCCCGCCCCCTTGATCCGCGCCCCCATGGCATTGAGGTAATTGGCCAGGTCGACCACCTCCGGCTCCTCGGCGGCGTTCTCAATCACCGTCCACCCCCGGGCCAGCACCGCCGCCATCATGATGTTCTCCGTCGCGCCCACACTGGGAAAGTCGAGGTAAATCCTGGTCCCGGTCAACGCCGGGGCGACGGCTTCGATATAGCCGCCGGTCTGGTTGATCCGCGCCCCCAGCAGGGCGAACCCCTTCAAATGCAGATCAATCGGCCTGGTACCGATGGCGCAGCCGCCGGGCAGGGAGATACGCGCCCTGCCGACGCGGGCGAGCAGCGGTCCCATAACCAGAAATGAGGCCCGCATCTGCCGGACAAATTCGTACGGCGCCTCGGTCCCCGGCCGTTCCGGCGGCGTTATGCTCAACCCGCCGTTTTTACGCTCCACCTTCGCGCCCAGATGCCCGACCACGGCGCAAATCGTTTCCACATCGGCCAGTCCGGGCACTTCTTCCAGCACACAGGTGCCCCGGGCCAGCAGCGATGCGGCTATAATCGGCAGCACGGCGTTTTTGGCCGGGCTCACTTTCACCCTTCCGCACAGGGGGCGTCCCCCTGCAATGACCAGCGTCTCCACAACCATCGCTCCGCAAATAAAAATTCTGCCTGCCAGTGTTGCCAATTTCCGCCGCGGGCATACCTCAAGCCCCCAAAAGGGGACTGTCCCCTCTCGGGTTTTGTCGAAAAATAAAAAGCCGGGGATTTTGCTTCTCCCGGCTTTTTATCGCAGAGGCGCTATATTTATTCCACCGCCTTCAAACGGTTGAGGGCGCGTTTTAAGGCCAGTTCCGCCCGGGCCACGTCCAGGTCGGGGGTCCTGGCGGCCAGGCGCTGCTCGGCCCGCTCTCTGGCCCTTTCCGCCCGCTCCCGGTCGATCTGATCTTCGTGTTCGGCCGTGCTGGCCAGCACACTCACCTTGCTGTTGCGCACCTCGACAAAACCGCCGCTGACGGCCACTTTGAAGGGCTTACCTTCCGCCGGCTGCACCCGGATGATGCCGATCTTCAGGGCGCTGACCAGCGGGGCGTGCTCGGGCAGAAAGCCCAGTTCGCCTTCCACGCCCGGCACCACTACAAAGCGGACATCGCCGCTGTATACCTTGCGCTCGGGGGTGACAATTTCCAGGCGTTGGGTTTTTTCCGCCATATTATGCACTTCCCTCTGCTAACTGTTTGCCCTTGGCCACGGCGTCCTCGATGGTGCCCACCATATAGAAGGCTTCCTCCGGCAGATTGTCGTGTTTGCCCTCCAGGATTTCTTTGAAGCCCCGGATGGTGTCCTTCAGGGCCACGTACACGCCCGGTTTGCCGGTGAACTGCTCGGCCACGTGGAAGGGCTGGGAGAGGAAACGCTGCAGTTTCCGCGCCCGGGCCACAACCAGCTTGTCGTCGTCGGAAAGCTCTTCCATACCCAGAATGGCGATGATGTCCTGCAGCTCTTTGTAGCGCTGCAGCACCTTCTGCACGCCCCGGGCCACTTCGTAGTGCTCCTGGCCGACCACGTGCGGGTCCAGGATGCGGGAGGTGGAATCCAGGGGGTCCACCGCCGGGTAAATGCCCAGCTCGGCGATCTGACGGGACAGCACCACCGTGGCGTCCAGGTGGGCGAAGGTGGTCGCCGGGGCCGGGTCGGTCAGGTCGTCGGCCGGCACGTAGATGGCCTGCACCGAGGTGACCGAACCCTTGCGGGTGGAGGTGATGCGCTCCTGCAGCTGGCCCATTTCGGTGGCCAGGGTGGGCTGATAACCCACGGCGGAAGGCATCCGGCCGAGCAGGGCGGAAACCTCGGAACCGGCCTGGGTGAAACGGAAAATGTTGTCGATGAAGAGCAGCGTGTCCGCTCCTTCCGCGTCGCGGAAGTACTCGGCCATGCACAGGCCGGTCAGGGCCACCCGCAGGCGGGCTCCCGGCGGCTCGTTCATCTGACCGAACACCATGGTGGTCTTGTCCAGCACGCCCGACTCGGTCATTTCCCGGTAGAGGTCGTTGCCCTCGCGGGTGCGCTCGCCCACGCCGGCGAACACCGAGATGCCGCCGTGCTGCTTGGCGATGTTGTTGATCAGCTCCATCACGATAACCGTCTTGCCCACACCGGCGCCCCCGAACATGCCGACCTTGCCGCCCTTGAGGAAGGGCACCAGCAGGTCGACCACCTTCAGGCCGGTTTCCAGCTGCTCCGCCCGGGTGGACTGCTCCGCCAGCGGCGGCGCGGGACGGTGGATGGGATAGTAATTGCTGCTCTTGATTTCACCTTTGCCGTCGATGGGCTGTCCGAGCACGTCCACCACCCGGCCGAGCACATCGCGTCCCACGGGAACGGTAATCGGCTTACCGGTGTCGGTGACCTCCATTCCCCGCACCAGACCGTCGGTGGCGCTCATGGCCACCGTGCGCACGCAGTTGTTGCCCAGGTGCTGGGCCACTTCCAGGGTCAGGTCGTCCTGCCCTTCGCGGGGCACCTTGAGGGCATTATAGATGTCAGGCACCTGGCCGGGGGGAAAGCGTACGTCAACCACCACGCCAATGACCTGAACTATATGACCGACATTCATTTACTAGATCGTACCTCCTTTGCGCATACATCAACTGGCGGTAAGAAGGTTCCCGGAACCGCGGTCAATCCAGCGCCGCCGCGCCGCCGACGATTTCCGAAATTTCTTTGGTGATCGCCGCCTGACGGGCCCGGTTCATGGACAGGGTCAGTTTGGCGATCATGTCCGTCGCGTTCTTGGTGGCCGAATCCATGGCCGTCATACGGGCGCTGTGCTCACTGGCCTTCGACTCCAGCAGGGCGTAATAGACCATATTTTCCACGTACTGCGGCAGCAGGACGTTGAGCACTTCCTCCGCATCCGGCTCGAAGATGTAGTCCACTTTTTTGGCCTCCTCATCCCCGGCCGGCGGCTCCACCGGAAGCAGCTGCACCATCTGCGGCCGCTGCACCAGCACGTTGACAAATTCGCTGTAAACCAGGTAAACCACGTCAAACTCGCCGGCGCCGTACTGCTCCATGACGTAGCGGGCGATTTCCCTGGCCTGATTCAGGTTGATCGACTCACCCAGCCCCACATACTGCTGGATGATCTCGTAACCCCGCCGCCGGAAAAAATCCCGTCCCTTGCGGCCGACGCAGATCATGGCGGCGGCGGAGCGGTCCTTGATTTCATGTGACACCCGGCGGATCAGGTTGGCGTTGAAACCGCCGCACAGGCCCCGGTCGGCGGTCACCAGCAGGTAGGCCGCCTTTTTCGGCTCACGCACGTCCAGCAACGGGTTGCGCACGTTGCCCGCGGCGGCGGCCACCCGTCCCAGCACATCGCGCATTCTCCTGGCGTAAGGCCGGGCCATCAGCACCTGCTCCTGGGCGCGGCGCATTTTGGCCGCGGAAACCGCCTTCATGGCCTTGGTGATCTGCTGGGTGCTCTGAATGCTCTTGATGCGGCGCCTCAAGTCACGTAAACTGGCCATTTATCTTTTCACCACCTCGCCTACCGGCTTCAATGTTCGGCCTCAGGCCGACCTGGCCACGAAGCCCTGCTTGAATTCGGCGATGGCTGCCTTTAATTTTTCTTCCGTTTCTTTGCTCAGTTCGCCGGTTCTGGCAATGGCCTCGCCCACCTCGGGATGGCTGGAGCGCATGAACTTCAGGAAATCGCTTTCAAAGGGCAGCACGCTTTCCACCGGCAGATCGTCCAGGTAGCCGTTGACGCCGGCGTAGATGATCATCACCTGATCTTCCACCGCCATCGGTTTGTACTGATCCTGCTTCAACAGCTCCACCATGCGCTGACCGCGGGTGAGGCGGGCCTGGGTGGCCTTGTCCAGGTCGGAACCGAACTGGGCGAAAGCGGCCAGTTCACGGTACTGGGCCAGATCCAGGCGCAGGGTGCCGGCCACTTTCTTCATCGCCTTCACCTGGGCGGCGCCGCCCACGCGGGACACGGACAGACCGACGTTCACGGCCGGCCGGATACCGGCGTAGAACAGGTCGGGCTCCAGGTAAATCTGACCGTCGGTGATGGAGATGACGTTGGTCGGAATGTAGGCGGAAACGTCGCCGGCCTGGGTTTCGATGATCGGCAGGGCGGTCATGGAGCCGGCGCCCAGTTCGTCGTTCAGCTTGCAGGCGCGTTCCAGCAGACGGGAGTGCAGGTTGAACACGTCGCCGGGGTAGGCCTCACGTCCGGGCGGCCGCCGCAGCAGCAGGGAGAGTTCGCGGTAGGCCACCGCCTGCTTGGACAGGTCGTCGTAAATGATCAGCACGTGGCGCCCCTGCTCCATGAATTCCTCGCCGATGGCCGCGCCGGCGAACGGGGCGATAAACAAAAGCGGCGCCGGATCGGAAGCGGTGGCGGACACCACAATGCTGTAATCCATGGCCCCGTGGTCGGTGAGGGTCTGCACCACATTGGCCACCGTGGAGGCCTTCTGGCCCACGGCCACGTAAATGCAGATCACATCCTTGCCCTTCTGGTTGATGATCGCGTCCACGCCGATGGCCGTTTTACCGGTCTGGCGGTCGCCCAGGATCAGCTCGCGCTGGCCGCGGCCGATGGGGATCATGGCGTCGATGGCCTTCAAACCGGTCTGCAGGGGCTCGTGCACCGGCTTGCGGGTGATCACGCCGGGAGCGATGCGCTCCACCGGACGGAACTTGTCGGAATTAATCGGCCCCTTGCCGTCCAGGGGACGGCCCAGCGGGTTGACCACCCGGCCGATCAGGGCGTCGCCCACGGGCACGGAGGCGATGCGGCCGGTACGCTTGACCGTGTCGCCCTCCTTGATGTGGGTATAGGCGCCCAGCAACACGCAACCGATGTTATCCTCTTCCAGGTTCAGGGCCATGCCCAGAGTGGGCTCACCGCCCTCGGTAGGGGCGGGGAACTCGAGCAGCTCCATGGACATGCAGGCCTCCAGGCCGTAAACACGGGCGATACCGTCACCCACCTGGATTACCGTGCCCACGTCGCGCATCTCGATTTGCGCCTGGTATTTTTCAATCTGCTGCCGAATGATCGAGCTGATCTCTTCCGGTCGCAAATTCATATCTACTGGTTCACCCCTATCCCTTAACTAATTTGCCTGAGGTGTTCTCTCATCACAGCCAGACGGGTGCGCAGGCTGCCGTCGATCACCCGGTCGCCGATACGCACCACCACCCCGCCCAGAAGTGCGGGGTCCACGGCGAAAACTGTTTTGACCGTGCTGCCCGTCAGCCTGTTCAGCACGTCGCCCAGCTTTTTCTTTTCTTCCTTGTTCAGTTCCACGGCGCTGGTCACCTCGGCCCTGACCACATTGCGGGCGCGGTTGGCCAGTTCCGTGAAAACGGACACAATGTCGTCCAGAAAGACTTCCCGCTGCTTGTCCACCAGCAGGAACAGAAAGTTCTCCGTAATCCGGGAAAGTTTATCCGCAAAAAGGTTTTTCAAAAAATCCTTCTTTTCGGCGGCGGTGATACGCGGATGGAACAGGACCTTCTGCAGTTCTATGGAATCCCTGACAATCCCGTTGATTGTTTTTAATTCCTCTTCCACCTGATCCACCATGCCGTCTCTGGCGGCCAGTTCATAAAGCGCTTCGGCGTAACGACCGGACACGGCCCCTTTCAGCATGGCAGATCCCCCGCCTCTTTAATAAATTCCTGCACCAGGCCGTGCTGGATTTCCGGGGTGATGGTCCGGTTGATAATTTTACCCGCCACCAGGACGGACAGGGAAGCCACCTGGTCGCGCAACTCGGCAACCGCCTTCTCCTTCTCCCGATTGATTTCCTGCAGTGCGCTATCTTTAATCCGGGCCGCTTCCGCCTTGGCCGCCTCGATGATTTCCTGGGCCTGCGCCTCGCCGGCTTTTGTCGCCTGTTGAATGATGGCCTGGGCTTCTTCTCTGGCTTTCTGCAGGTCGGCCAGGTATTGCTGGCGCAGGGCCTCGGCCTGCTTGCGATCCTCCTCTGCGGCCGCCACGTTGTTAGCGATGAATTCCTGACGGGCCTTGAGCATGTTGGCGATGGGCTTGTAGGCCACTATGCGCAGAAAAATCAGCAAGACAATGAAATGGAAGAACTGGGCCAGCAGGGTGGCATTAAACTTCAAAACCTATTCCCCTCCTTCCGTTACCTTGACAAAAGGAAGGTCATAGCAGGCGGCAACCACCTGCTATGCCGTTCCCGAGTCCTTGCTTGCCGGAAAAGATTAACCGATTTTACCCATAAGAATGAAGGCGATAACCACGCCGATGATCGGCAGGGCCTCAATCAGACCGACGCCGATGAACATGGTGGTGTAAACGGTGCCCCGGGCTTCAGGCTGGCGGGCGACCGCTTCCACCGCCCGGCCGGTAACCAGACCGTCACCGATGCCGGCACCGAGAGCGCCAAGACCCACGGCCAGAGCGGTGCCAATGGCAGCAGCAGCTCCAACTTCCATAATTTTTCCCCTCCTTTCCCCGGTAATCTCTCTTTAAACAACCCATCAAACAAAGACGATCAGTGTTCGTCGGCAACCACCTGTCCTACGTAAGCGATGCTCAGCATGGTAAAGATAAAGGCCTGGATGCATCCCACGAAAATACTGAATCCCAGCCAGATCACCGAGGCGATGAAGCCGCCGAAGATGTCGGCCGTCAGCGGGAACAGCCCCAGCAGCACGGCGATGAGCACTTCGCCGGCGTAAATGTTGCCGTAAAGTCGGAAAGCCAGCGTCACCGGTTTGGACAGTTCTTCAACCAGGTTGATGGGCAAAAAGACGAAGACGGGTTTGACAAAATGCTTGAAGTGCCCGAATCCCTTGTACTTGAGGCCGAAAAACTGAATCAGCACAAAAGTGAACAGGGACAGGGCGAAGGTGGTGTTGTAATCTGCCGTGGGCGAATTCAGGGTGGGAATGAGGCCCAGAAGATTGGAAAAGAGGATGAATATGAAATAGGTCAGGACGATGCTCAACAGCGAGAGGCCCTTGACCGGATCCATATTATCGTTGACCAACCCCCGCACAAAGTCGTAAACAAACTCGAAAGCCACCTGCAGTTTGCCGGGGCGGCGCATGTCCATGTTCCGGGTGGCGGCCACGGCAAAGATAATGACCAGAATCATGGCCACCCAGGTCATCACGATGGTGCGCGGGTTGAGGTCGATGGGGAAGTTCCCGATGGTCCCCAAATGCCACGGCTGCTGCGGGAAGTTCCAAAAATTCAGCCTTTCCTCCACTTGCTCCATGCTCAACATCTGCAATCTCCCCCCTTTCCCGGTTTAATTTTTTCTAAACAGTTGATCTGATTTGACCTCCCGCAACAGGGCCCCCCCGCCCACGGCGGCGAAGATCGCCGAGACGGCCAGGATGCCCACGGCGGCGGCGACGACCGTCAGCAGGGAAATGCGCGAAGCCAGGTAGAGCACGGCCACAATGGACAGCAACCGCGCCACCAGGCTGCCCGCCACTTCCCGCTGAAAGTCCTTCAAAAACTCCCGCCCCCGGGAGGTAATCAGCTTGATCCGCCGGGCCAGGAAATAAATATTCCACAGCCCCACTCCGGTGCCCATGACCAGCCCCAGAAACATCCGGTTCCGGTAGTCCCAGGCCAGGGCCAGCACACAGGCGGCCAAAAGGAAAAGGCCGATCTTCAACGTCCGGTTCAAAAACTCCTCAAAGGGCAGATCCCGCACCCGAACTCCTCCCCGCCTGCGCAAATAAAACTGGCAAAATATATAATTGCGAAAAATTTCCCAATTGCGCGGCCGCGGCCGCGCCGCGGTCACCGGCGCATTCACCTGCGGTTGAAAAACCGAACCACCAGCTGAATGGTGCCGACCACACCTCCGGCCACCCCGAGCAGAATGCCCGCCACCATCAGCCACGGCGCGGTGCCCAGACGCTCATCGCCGTAGCGGCCGAGAAAGTACCCCACCAGCACGGCGCCGGCCAGCTGGAAGCTGACGATGGAGGCCAGGCTGAAGGCCTGGATGAAGGAAGCGGCCCCGCCGTTGTGTTTTTGCGGTTTCTCAGATCGCCTGCTCGCTACGATCCTTTCCCCCCCGCCGGACAGCCGCCGCCGGAAATTGTCCTCCAGGCGACTACTTTCAGGTATATGTTCTACAAGAAGGCTCTTAATCCTCCAGGAAGATGAAAAAATTTTGTGCGCAAAGGCACATGCTTTTTCCGCCCGCGCGACGCGGCTATCGGTGCTTGATTTTGACGTTAATTATGTTCTAGGGCGGCCGTCTTTAATCCTTCCGCATCAAAAAATTTTCCATATTTTCAGCCCGCCCGGAATTCTTCCGGCGGCTCCCCGGAAAACCCGAAGCGCCAGGCGATGGCGTCGGCGATGCGCCGGCAGGCCCTCCCGTCGCCGTACGGGTTCACCGCCTCCGCCATGCGCCGGTAATGGGCCGGATCATCCAGCAGGCGCCGCGTTTCCGCCAGCACGGCGGTCCCGGCGGTGCCCACCAGGCGCACCGTGCCGGCATCCACCGCCTCGGGCCGCTCGGTGGTGTCGCGCAGCACCAGCACCGGTTTGCCCAGGGCCGGCGCCTCCTCCTGCAGGCCCCCGGAATCGGTGAGCACCAGGTAGCACTGCTGCAGCAGGTTGACAAAAGGCTCGTAATCCAGCGGCTCGATCAGGTGCACCCGCGGCTCCTCGCCGAGCACTTCCCGCACCACCCGGCGCACGGCCGGGTTTTTGTGCACGGGGAAGACCACCGCCACATCCGGATATTCCCGCACCACCCGGCGCAGGGCCAGGTAAATCTCCCGCATCGGTGCGCCCAGATTCTCCCGCCGGTGGGTGGTCACCAGCAACACCCGCCGCCGGGTGTAATCGATGCTTTTGAGCACGGGATCGGTGAAGACATAGCCCGGCCTGACGGTGGCCAGCAGGGCGTCGATCACCGTATTGCCGGTGACAAAGATGTTTTCCGCCGCCACCCCCTCGCGCAGCAGATTGTCCCGGGCGGCGGGGGTGGGCGCGAAATGGATGTCGGCCAGCACCCCGGTCAGGTGGCGGTTGATTTCTTCGGGGAAGGGGGAGTATTTATTTCCGGTGCGCAGCCCGGCTTCCACGTGGCCCAGGGGAAGCTGCAGGTAAAAGGCGGCCAGGGCGCCGACGAAAGTGGTGGTGGTATCCCCGTGCACCAGCACCAGATCGGGCCGCTCGTCCGCCAGTACCTGTTGCAGGCCGGCCAGCGCCCGTCCGGTGATGTCGAACAAACTCTGCCCGGGCTGCATGATATTCAGGTCGTAATCGGGGGTGATGCCGAACAAATCAAGCACCTGGTCGAGCATCTGGCGGTGCTGGGCGGTAACCGCCACCCGGCACTGGAAAATATCCGGTCGGCGTCGCAGTTCGGTAATCAGCGGAGCCATTTTGATCGCCTCCGGCCGGGTGCCGAAAACTGTGAGAATCTTCAACGACTACAACTCCTCTTCTGCCGCGCGGGCGGCAAAGGTCAGCGGCGCCCGCTCCCGCACCAGATCGCGCACCCGGGCGAACAGTTCGCGGATCTCCCACTGGGCGTGCGGGTCCAGGCGCAGCTTGAAGCAGTGCATGAGCTCTCTGGCGTTCATGGTGAAGACCAGATTGGTCATGGTGGCCTGGGGCAGCACAAAGCGGGCGTCCTCGGGCGGCACGCCGGCGGCGCGCAGGTCGCGGTAGCAGTCCTGCGCCTGTTCGATAAACGCCCGGTAGCGCTCCGCCGCCTCGCCGGCGATGGTGTCCGGCTGCACAAAGTCCACCGGTTTCTTGGTGTAGTCGCAGTAGCGCTGGGACTCCACCGTGTAGCTGGCCAGACGGTGGCGGGTGAGCTGGGCCAGGCAGGCGCGGCTGATCCCGCGCACGGCGAAAGTGAAATGGATGTGCTCGAATACGCTGTGGTGGCCGCGCTCCAAACAGTGACGGATCATGTTCGGGTTGGGTCTGGCCCGGTAGCACTGGCTGATCGCGTAGATAACCACGCTGTCCGCCTCCGTGCAGCCAGGTACGGCGGGCATGTCCGCGGCCAGGCCGGTATGGGCCAGGAGCTCAACTTCCATAATTTTCCCTCCCGGGCAAACAATTTTGCCGCCCCGGCGCCCCCTCCGGGGGAAACCGGCACGGCCCCTGCAAAGCGCACGCGGCGCGGTCCGGGTGAATGGACACCCGGCAGTCGGTGCGGCCCGGGCGGCGATCCGCACGGCCCGTTCTGCCGCCCCGCGCACCGGGTGTGCGGAAACGGCCGGCCGGGCAAGCTCCCCCGCCGCCGGAAGCCTCCCCGTGGTTTCAACCCCCGGCGGCCCGGCGGGGCCGGACCGCCGGATAAACTTCATGCAGCCGGAAAACGCTCCTTCCGGACAGCAGGCATTTCCAGCGGGCGCGGCGCGCCGCTTCAGCTTTTGCCCGTGCTGCCGAATCCCCCTTCGCCCCGGGCGGTGTCCGACAGCGCCGCGGCTTTTTCCCAGCGCACCGGCGGCGCCGGCAGCAGGACGAACTGGGCCACCCGCTCGCCCGGCCGCACCCGGTAGGGCTCGCTGCCCAGATTCCACAGGCGCACCCGCACCACGCCGCGGTAATCGGAATCGATGGTGCCCGGAAAGGCCAGGATGTCCTGCTTGAAAGCCAGGCCGCTGCGCGGGCGCACGTCCAGCACGCACCCGGGGGGCACTTCCACCGTCAGACCGGTATCCACGGTCACCCCGGCGCCGGGATGGACGGTGACCGCTTCGGTGGCGCAGATATCCCACCCGGCACTGCCCGGGGTGGCCTTAAAGGGCGGTTTCCCCGCTTCGGACAATGTATAGCGCACGGTCAGGGTCTCCGGCTCCGCCCGCCGGAGGGGCGCATCACCGGCGGGAAGGCCGCCGGCCCGGGCTTCGGCGGCGGATGTTTCCACCGGCTGTCCCGCATCCGGTGCGGCCGCTTCCCCGCCGGCGGGCCAGAGCTCCACGGCAATCCCGTGCCGGCGGAGAAACTCAATCCCCTCCGCCGTGCCCTTGAAGTCCCGGCGCACCACCACCCGGGCCAGTTCGCAGGAAACAATCAATTTGGCGCAGGTGAGGCAGATGTCCGCATTGACGTAGAGCGTGCCGCCCCTGACCGCCAGGCCGCGTTTGGCGCAGACACAAATGGCGTTTTGCTCGGCGTGCACGCAGGGCTTGTAGTCTTCCCGCCCGGCCAGATCCTTCAGGCACTTTCCGGTGTCGCAGCAGTGCGCTTCCCCGCTGACCACACCGTTGTAGCCGTGGGAAATGATCCGCCGGTCCACCACGATCACCGCGCCCACCTTCTTGCGCAGACAGGTGGAGCGGCGGGCGATTACATCCACCACATCCATGTAAGTTTGATCAAAGGTCGGTCGCTGGTCCATTGACAACCCCCCGTCCAGTACCCGTTTCGCCCGGCCGGAAACGGTCCGCGCCGGGTGCGGAAAAGCGCCGGCGGCCGCCGGGCGGCCCGCGCCGTTCACCCGGGGCGGCCCTGCGCGGCAAAACATCCCTTCCGCGCGCCCCGGGCGGGCAAAAAATCCGACCCCGGCGGCGCCCAAAAGGCTTTCCCGGCGCGCGTCCGGCGGGGGCGGGCCTCCGGCATCCGCGGACGGCGCACACCCCGCCCCGGTGTTCAAAGGCCGCCGGGTTTTATCCGTAAAGCGGGTGTTCGGCACACAGTTCCCCGACCATCCGCCTGGCCTCGTCCAGCCGCTTCCCGTCCCGGAAGCTCAGGGCCAGATGGATGATCTCGGCCAGCCGCTCCATATCCGCCTCGTCCAGCCCGCGGGTGGTCACCTGGGGCGTGCCGATGCGGATGCCGCTGGCCACGGCCGGCGGCTGCGGATCATCGGGAATGGCGTTTTTGTTCACCGTCACGCCCACGGAATCGAGCACGCTCTCCGCTTCCCGGCCGGTGACGCCTTTATTGCGCAGGTCGACCAGCATCAGGTGGTTGTCCGTGCCGCCGCTGACCAGCTCGAAGCCCCGCCGCATCAACGCGTCGGCCAGCGCCCGGGCGTTCTTCACGATCTGCTTCTGGTAGGCTTTGAATTCCGGCCGCAGGGCCTCGCCCAGGGCCACCGCCTTGGCGGCGATCACATGCATCAGCGGGCCGCCCTGCACGCCCGGGAAAACGGCTTTGTCCACCGCGGCGGCGTACCGCCCGCGGCACAGAATCATGCCGCCCCGCGGGCCGCGCAGGGTCTTGTGCGTGGTGGTGGTGACCACGTCGGCGTAAGGCACCGGGCTCATGTGTTCGCCGGCGGCGACCAGCCCGGCGATATGGGCCATATCCACAAACAGATAGGCGCCGACCTGCCGCGCGATGTCCGCGAAACGGGCGAAGTCGATCTCCCGCGGGTAGGCGCTGGCTCCGGCCACAATCATGCGCGGCCGGCAGCGGCGGGCGGTTTCATAGACCTGATCGTAATCGATGCGCCCGGTTTCCCGGTCCACACCGTAAAAGGCGTTTTCAAAATATTTGCCGGAAATATTCAGCGGGCTGCCGTGAGTGAGGTGCCCGCCGTGAGCCAGGCTCATGCCCAGAATGGTGTCCCCCGGCTCCAGAAAAGCGTAATAAACGGCCAGGTTGGCCTCGGCCCCGGAATGGGGCTGCACGTTGACATGCTCGGCGCCGAAAAGCTCTTTCGCCCGGTCGATGGCCAGTTGCTCGGCGATATCCACGAACTGGCAGCCTCCGTAATAGCGGCGTCCCGGGTAACCCTCGGCGTATTTGTTGGTCAGTACGGAACCCTGCGCCTCCAGTACCGCCCGGCTGACGGCGTTCTCCGAAGCAATGAGCTCCAGGGTGTCCTGCTGTCGTTTCAATTCCAGGTCGATCGCCCGGGCGATTTCCGGATCCGTCTCGGCCAGCGGCTTCATCATGTCCATTTTCTATTCCTCCCCGGAACGGCTGTATTTTTTTTCGATCGCGGTGATCTTGTCCACCCGGCGGGCATGCCGGCCGCCCTGGAAACCGGCGCTCAACCAGACGCGCACAATTTCCCTGGCCAGGCCGGGGCCGATCACCCGCTGGCCCATGGTGAGCACATTGGCATCGTTGTGCTCCCGGGCGGCCCGGGCGGAAAAGGTGTCGTGGCACAGGGCGGCGCGGATGCCGGGCACTTTGTTGGCCGCGATGCACACGCCGATGCCCGTGCCGCAGCAGAGGATGCCGCGGTCGCAGGCGCCGGACTTGACCGCTTCGGCCACGGCCAGAGCCTGATCCGGATAATCCACCGCTTCCTCGGAAAAAGTGCCCAGATCCGCAAATTCAATACCGGCCTCCCGCAGCCAGTCCAGTATCTCGTTTTTCAGGCGAAAACCGCCGTGATCGGCGGCGACGGCCACACGCAAAGAAAAGCCCTCCTTTGAGCGACCGCGGCAATGTCGACGCGGCAGGCGATTATGTATCATCACCGGCATCAAGCCGTTAAAACACACAGCTTTATAAATTCTACAAAAATCGCCGGCTTCCTCCAGCCGAAGACCGTCCGCCGGCGGAAAAAATTTTTCAACCGCCCGCTCCGTCCCCGGCCCGCTCCGGAAACCATTCCCGGATCAGCCTGTCCACCGCCCGGGCGACCAGCGGGCGCATTTCCTCCACGCACCGCCGGTAGACCGCCGTCGACCCCCCGAAGGGGTCGGGCACGTCTTTCTCT
>Ga0315298_1007046_pt1 | contig 14994 bp, 16 predicted proteins | sample WHS_1_MG_FD_203077 | JGI IMG/M metagenome (GOLD analysis project Ga0315298, IMG submission 203077) | Extremophilic microbial mat communities from Washburn Hot Springs, YNP, Wyoming, USA - WHS_1_MG | ecosystem: Environmental > Aquatic > Thermal springs > Hot (42-90C) | place: USA: Wyoming... | reverse complement strand
GGGGAGTTGTGTTGGTAACCCTTAAAACCTTAACTTGGTGGAGCTTATGTTGGCCCCAGTAGCTCAGCCTGGTTAGAGCGTCGCTCTGGTAAGGCGGAGGTCCCGGGTTCAAAGCCCGGCTGGGGCTTTCAACCTAAGGTATAATAACACCTTCTCCTCATCCTACGGAGATGGTTAGACAAGGTGTGATCGATATTCATAACTTTAGGGGTAGGTTGGAGGCTGCGGAGAGGAGGCTTCACAATCCTTTGAGTGAAAGGAATCGTGAGCTGATCTTAGAGTTTGAGAGGAAGCTTCTATCAGAGGGGTTGACGGGTGTTAGGGTTGAGAAGTACGTTGAGAAGCTTAGGAAGATCGGCGAAGCTCTTGGAAAGGACTTTGATAAGGTTACGAAAAAGGATGTCGAAGACTTCATTTACAAGATCGAGAGGAGTGACTACTCACCTTGGACTAAACACGATTATAAGGTGATCTTGAAGAGGTTCTATAAGTGGCTGAAGGGTAAGGGCGAAGAGTATCCTGAGGAGGTTAAGTGGATCAAAACCACTTTGAAGGCTAAGGACGAGCTTCTACCAGAGGATCTGCTCACTGAGGATGAGGTTACGAGGCTTGTTGAAGCCTGTAGTAACCCTAGGGATAAGGCTTTCGTAATAACGCTGTATGAGAGCGGCGCTAGGATAGGTGAAGTTGGTTCGATGAGGATCAGAGATGTTTCCTTCGAGGAGAGCTATGCTAGGCTTATGCTGAGGGGTAAGACGGGATCTAGGAGGGTTATTGTTGTCGCTGCAGCACCATACCTACAGACCTGGCTTCAAAACCACCCTCTGAAGAACGATCTAGATGCACCACTTTGGGTTAACATAGGTACTGCTAACAGGTTCAAGGCTATGAGCTACCCCGCTTTAGCAAAGGTCCTTAAGGTGGCTGCTGAAAGGGCTGGTTTAAGCAAGAAGGTCCACCCACACAAGCTGAGGCACTCAAGAGCAACATTCCTAGCATCCAAGCTAACAGAGGCTCAGATGAACCAGGTCTTCGGCTGGAAGCAGGGTAGCGATATGCCCTCGATCTACGTGCATCTGAGCGGCAGAGACCTTGATGACGCGATACTCGGCGTCTACGGTTTGAGGAAGGTCGAGGAGAAGGAGCCTAAGCTGAAGCCGAAGATCTGCCCAAGATGCTGTGCAAGCAATGCTATCGAAGCGAGGTTCTGCATGAAGTGCGGTCTAGCCCTAGATGTGAAAGCGGCGCAGGAGATCGAGGAAGCTAGATCAAAGACAGATAAAATAATGGATCTTTTGATGAAGGATGGCGAGTTCAGGGAGCTTCTGATGAGAAAGCTGAGGGAACTCGGGGCTTCGCCTTAACCTTCTCAGCTTCCTCCACCATTGCCAATAGTTCGCGTACCCAGAACGGTAGCCTCACTAAGACCTCCTTATCGATCTCTTTAACCTGGTTGTTTTTTGAAGAAGATTCGCTCACTTCCCTTCACTCCTCCCAGCCATCCTCCTGTTCTCCTTAGCCCTCTCCTTGATCACCTCATAGTACTCCTTTCTCATCGATATCTGCTTCCACCTACGCAACCCGCTTAAGTATATGATATGATACTATATAAGATTTATATAATACCATCACATATGGTATGGATGAGGTGATTAAATTGACTAAGCCTGGTTGGAGGACCGTGCTGCTGAGAGAAGAGGTTGTAAAAGCTATTGAGAAGGTTAAATCCGAGAGGGAAAGCGCTTCAAGGAGAAGGATTGCTTTAGGCGCTTTCATAGAGGAGCTCGTTTGGCAGGTCATAGAGGGGCAGGAAATACTTAGGGAATATGGTCCGTTCATAGAGAAGATAGCCATAGACTCAAATGAGATAGTGCTTAGAGACAATAGGATTGGCAGGATAGTTGAGTGCATAGTTAAGGAGGGCGAACTCTACTGCCTACACTGCCAAAGCCTAAACTGCGTACACATAGGATACTCCTGGGCAATACCAGAAGTATACAAGACAATGAACCTAAAAGGTAAGAAGATGCCTAAAATAGAGTAACATCCTTCCTCCTTCGTCTTCCTTAATATTGTTCAAGTGTTCCCCTCCAGTATAAGCTCCGCCAATTCCAAATATCTTCCCTCACCTAAAGGGGGAGAAAGTACCAGATGAGGATGTTCCGACCACTATAATATAGTGGCGAATGGAAAGAGGGTTAGATAAGCACAACATATGGGTGATCCTCACCCCATAAATGATATCAGGACCGCAAACACACAAGCAAAAGGAAGCCGTGAAGAAGGCAGCGAGTGCTCTAAAGGGCGTTCTGTAGAAAGCGGCCTAGATCCACATTTAGGTTAACACAGCTACGATCCCGAGGACTATCAGAATAACGCCTAAAACTATGAGCAACAAGCCTAGGGGAAGGGTAAACGGCAAAGCCACTAATGTAAATACCACAAGCGCTACTACACTAACAGCTAATAGTGGGAGTAGAAGTAGACCTATCAACACGCCTATAATAAGCCAGAGAGGCTCCTTAGCTGTCAATTTGCCTCCGACCTCCTATACAGCGCCACGTTTCTGCTTTTCAGCTTCCTCTTCACTCAGCTCTAAATATCGCTTTAATGCTGCTTGAACAACTTCAGTAAGCTTCAAGCCTTTCTTCGCAGCATATACTTTAACGTCACGCCAAAGCTTAGCCGGAATGTTGATGCTAGTTTTTATGATCCTCTCTACTTCTTCACTCATCTACGGTCAAGAAGGAAGTAAGGATAAAAGTATTTAAGGATTTCCCTACTTTACCTGAGGTGATACAAGACAACCCTCATTTGTTTGCTCAAATTTATATAGAGGAGGAGATGCGTAGATGGGTGAGTGAGTGGATTGGTTGAGTATATTGTTGTTTATCGACCATATAATATCAAAAGACTTATTGAAGATGCTAAAGGGGCGAGAGGCGAAGATGAAGCAAAACACCTCATGGCTACTTTGAATGAAAGAGCGTCAAAGGGCTTCAGCGTCAAGAACATTGGCTGTTTCACTACGAGCGAATACGTAGTATTCTGGGCGCTGATGGAAAAAACGCAACACATCCTCTAACTTGTTAAGCTCATTGTTATATCGTCTTTGGGTTAACTCGAAAAACGACATAGTATGTAAACACAGAGGCTACTGCATGTGAAAATTAATAAGCCTACCCCTGCATTGATAAGGGTGAACATTGAGGGGTTGCTAAAGTTTACTTTAAAAGAATTGGGGAAGGCTGATTAGAAATGGTTCAAAGAACGCTATTTCCCAAAACCATCACGCGTGAAGAATTGTGTTCTCTCGTAGATAGAGCAGCCGATATCATAAGGACTGCTACTGACTATAAATTTATCCTTGTTCTTCTATTCCTGAAGAGGCTTAGTGATACTTGGCTGGAGGAGTTTGAGGAGAAGAAACAGGAACTTATGAAGTATTTAAATGAGAAATCAGCTGAAAAAGAGGCTGAGAACGAAGTTTATCACACTTTTAACCTAAGAAGAGATCTTCTATGGGACAGAATAACTGAGGATCTTAGGAAGCTTCCTGAAAGTCTTTCAAACGCATTGATAAAGATCGCAGAGCTTAACCCGGAGTTGAAGGGGGTTATAGATAAGTTCAGCTTTCTGGGCTTTACGACTCAGGAGCATAGGGAGAAGTTAAGGCAGCTAGTTGAGCTATCCAATCAATACAATTTTAGCAATAAGTATGTCTCAAGTGATATAGTTGGAGACGCTTACGAGCACATCTTATATAGATTTGCCCCTACTCAAGCTAAGGAAGGAGAGGTTTATACTCCAAGAGAGGTTATCGAGCTCTTAGTTAACATCCTTGATCCAAAGCCTGGAGAAAGCGTTTACGATCCTGCTTGTGGTTCTGGCGGTATGCTCATAATCTCGCATAAATATGTGAGGGAGAAATATGGGAAGGAGGAAAAGCTTCTGCTTTACGGCCAAGAGTATAATCCCGACATTTATGGGCTTTGTAAGCTGAATTTAGTAGCTCATGGAATCACCGACGCGTTTATAGAGTTTGGCGATAGCTTGCTGTATCCAAGATTTACCGAAGGAGGAAGGTTGAAGCAGTTTGATGTAGTTATAGCTAATATTCCATGGAATCAAGATGGATATGGGGAAGAAACGCTGAAGAAGGCTGATTTTAAGGAAAGGTTCCTTGATTATCCTCCTAATAACTCAGCTGATTGGGCTTGGGTTCAGCATATGTTAGCTTCAGCAAAGGAAAATGGGAGAGTAGGGCTAGTTGTAGATAACGGATGCTTATTTAGAGGTGGTGCTGAAAGAACTATTAGGAGTAAGGTTATAGAGAAAGACTGGATAGAGTGCGTAATCCTTACGCCTGAAAAGCTGTTCTATAATACCGGAGCCCCTGGAGCAATAATAATTTTTAGGAAGAATAAACCTCAAGAAAGAAGGAATAAAATACTCTTTATCAATGCCTCAAATGAGTATATACCTCATCCCTCAGTTAGGAGACTAAACACACTTTCAAAAGAGAACATTAATAAAATCGTAGAAGCTTACCGAAAATTCGCCGATATTACCGGATTCTGCAGGGTTGTAGACAAAAAAGAGGTTGCTGATAACGACTATAACCTAAACGTTACTCTATACGTCATGCCGCTCGAAGAAAGGGAGCAAATCGACATTGTTAAAGAATTTTCTGAGCTGAAAAAACTAGAGAAAGAAAGGGAAGAAGTTGGAAAGAAGTTAGAAGAATACATCTCTGAGATCAATCATGCGATAAGTGGTTAGAATGATGTTTTACAAAGAGGCTAACTTTAAAGAGACGCCAATCGGTAAGGTACCAAAAGATTGGGAAGTCACGAAATTAAGTAATCTTATTGAAGTTGAGACCGGAAAAAGAGCTAAAGGCGGCGCGTTGGAAAAAGGAAATGTTGCAAGCATCGGAGGTGAGCAGATAGATGACGAAGGAAATATACTATGGGAGGAGATGAAATTCATCCCTGAGGATTTTTATGACTTCTTAAAGCAGGGCAAGGTAAAGTTAGGAGATGTCTTACTTGTGAAAGATGGTGCGACTACAGGTAAGGTTGCAATAGTTAAAAATCTCGAATACGAAAAGGTAGCTGTAAATGAACATGTCTTTATAATAAGAAGCAAAGCAAGACAACTAATAAATGAATTTTTGTTTTATTTTTTATTTTCAAAGTTTGGGCAAATTCAAATCAAAACGAGATTTCATGGATTAATTGGGGGGATTAAAAAAAGTGATTTAGAAACAATTTTGATGCCACTTCCACCGCTTCTTGAACAACAAAGGATCGCTGAAATTCTTTTCACAGTTGATGAAGCTATTCAGAAAACAAATGAAATCGTAGCTAAAACTAAACGCTTAAAGAAGGGCTTAATGCAGGAGCTTTTAACAAAAGGAATAGGACATAAAGAGTTTAAGAATACTGAGATTGGAAGAATTCCAAAGAATTGGGAAGTTGTTAAGCTTGGAGATGATAAAATTGCCGAAATAAGAGGAAATAAAATTATTAGTGGTGTCCAAGAGGTTTCATTTATTCCAATGGAGTTCGTACCAGATCACGGGATATTCGTTAAGTATGAAATCCGTGATTTAAAAGATGTTAGTAGTTCAACATATTGTGAAGCTGGTGATTTACTTTTAGCTAAAATAACGCCTTCTTTAGAGAACGGAAAACAAGGGATAGTTCCTGATGATGTACCTAATGGTTTTGCTCTTGCAACAACCGAGGTGTACCCTATAGTTTGCAAAGGAATTGACAGGTTATTTTTATTCTATGTGCTTAAATTTCCAGGATTCAGAAAGATTCTCGAATTTTCAATGAGAGGAACAACAGGAAGACAAAGAGTACCCAAAGACGCTGTCGAAAGACTCAAGATCCCATTACCTCCATATCAAGAGCAGAAAAGAATCGCCGAAATTCTTTCAACTTTTGACAAAAAGCTGGAAATTGGAAAAAATGAAAAAGCAAAATTAGAAAGAATTAAGCAAGGACTGATGGATTTGCTCCTTACCGGAAAGATCAGGGTGAAAGTATGAAAGAGGAGACTGTTAGAGCAGTTTTTATTAAATTCCTAAAGAGCTTAGATAAAAATCCTAAAGTTCGAAAGAAGAATGTTCCTGGTCCTGATGTTATTATTGAAGGTGTAGCTTATGAATGTAAAGGAAGCGATTTTGATAAAAATACCCTATTTAAGCAGGTTGTATCTAATGCTCTTCAATTTTCAAGAGTGGGAATAGTCATACCTTATGATGCCTTAAGTTTATCTTTTGCCCATCAACTTAAAGCTTTAGAGGTATTAGCAAGGGAAGATCCTTACTTAGAGAGAAGTATCGAAATATACGTAATAGCAGAAGAGAACGGAATTTATTACTTACATCGCTGGGCGAGCACAACATTACTCCTTTCAGAAATTGATGAAGTAGCCTATGAACATCTTCCTCAATTCGTAAAGCTTATGCCCGAAGAGAAAGAGCAAAAAATATTAGAGTTCCTAAAGGATTCTGACGATAGGATAAGAGAGCGCCTTAGGAACATAGTTATAAAAGAGGGTAAAAATCCTTCAAACCGCTGGGAGAGTTTCAGCTGCACTTTGGAGTGAAGCGTGATGCTAGCTGAGCGCACCCTCCAAAATTATATTGGGAGGAGGTTAAAAGAAGATCTAGGATGGGAAGTTGTTGAGTGGGGTAAAGGTGTAAAAGGGGAAAGGGAATCTCTTGAAGAGGTCTTCTTAAAGGAAAGGCTGTTTAAAGCTATAGAAAGGACAAACGGTGTAACATTAAACGAGGATGAAAGAAGGGACCTTCTTTCTATTCTTTCCTTGCTCCCGAACAGCGTTGAGGGGATAAAGAACTTCTTAGATTTCGTTAAGAACGGTATTCCGTTCAAAATAAAGAGGGATGGAGAAGAAATATCGAAGCAGATCTACTTATTCGACTTTGAAAACCCTGAGAATAATGACTTTCTTGCAGTTAAAGAGTTTGAAGTTGAGGAGGAAGATAGAAGGAGGAGGTTTGATTTATGCCTCTTCGTTAACGGCATCCCTCTGGTTGCAATAGAAACAAAGAATCCATTTTTGGAAGAAGAAAGAGGAACCACCTGGTACGATGCATACAAGCAGATCTTAGAATATGAAGAAGCGATACCAAGCATTTTCAAGTACATTCAATTTTGCATAGTCTCAGACGGTTATGAAACGAAGTATTTCCCCAATTATTACGCTAAAAATTACGATGATTTGTTAGAGAAAGATAAAGGGGTTTGGAAGAGCTATTATCCTTTCAAAGAGGAAGAAGTTAAGCCTCTCAAACTATTTCCATATTTAGATTCAACGATCTTCGGAATGCTATCGAAGAGAAACCTTCTAGACCTTGTAGAGAACTTCATATTCATCAAGAGGTATAGGGATGTTTACAAGAAGGTAATGGCTTGGTACATGCAGTTTGAGACAACCAACCTTATAGTTAAGAGAGTTTTAAAAGAAAAAGAAAAGAAGCTTGGGTTAATCTGGCATTGGCAAGGTTCGGGAAAAACCTTGACCATGGCTTTTTCTTCCTGGAAGCTTCTCAGAGATCCAAGGCTTAAGATACCAACGATCTTCATAGTCGTTGACAGAAGAGATCTACAAACGCAAATCGCAGATGAAGAATTTAGGCCTTTGGGCATAGAAATAGAGAAGATAGAGAGCGTAAGAGAACTCGCTAATGTCTTGAAGTGGGGAGGAAAGGAAAGGGAGGGTAAAAGAGGGGTATTCGCTTGTTTAATTCAAAAGTTCCAGCCTGAAAAGCTTAAGAAGCTACATGAAGAAGGGGAGATAAACCTTGAAAGAGAGAACATAGTAATCTTTACTGATGAAAGCCATAGGAGCCAATATGGGATATTGGCAAACGTTATGAGGGGTATATTTAAGAACGCTACAATCTTCGGCTTCACAGGCACGCCCTTAACAAAGCCTGAAAGAAATACGTTCCAGAAGTTTTCTCCAAAAGGCGAGCTGTACCTACATCGTTATGGCATGGCCAATTCGATCAAAGACGGCTTCACCATAGAGATAAGGTATGAAGCTAGGCTACCAGACCTTCACTTAAAGGAGGAGGAGATAGAGGAGCTCTCCGAGTATGAGGAGGAAGTCGTTGAGGAGTTAACGCCAGAGGAGAGAAGGCTTTGGAGGAAGAAGGTTAAGCCAAGGCTGGCTCTCCTCAAAAGCGATGAAAGGATAAAAAAGATTTGTAGTGATATAGCTGAGTATTTCAAGGCAAAGATCGAAAAGACAGGGCTTAAGGCGATGATTGCTACAGTTGATAGAGAGAGCTGCGTTCTATTTAAGAAAGAGTTAGACAAGCATTTTGATTCAAACTATTCTGAGATTGTGATGACTTATCAGGCAAGAGAGAAGTCAAGCGTAATTGAAAGCTATAAGAAAGAGCTTATAGAGCGCTTTGGTCATTCGGATTTTGACAGAATAAATAGGGATATTAGGTATTGGTTTAAGGAGCAGGATTATCCGAAGATACTGATAGTAAGCGACATGCTATTAACAGGATTTGACGCCGAAAGCCTTTTTGTGCTATTTCTCTACAAGCCTCTAAAAGAGCATAGGCTCCTTCAAGCAATAGCGAGAACCAATAGGCCTTATGGAGATAAGAAGGAGTATGGGCTAGTGGTAGATTACATCGGAGTAGCCAGGAATCTAGAGAGGGCTTTACAGCATTTCGAGAGAGACTTCGTAGACGAAGCTCTTCTTCTCATTAGGGATGTAACGGCTTCTGAGAAAGAATTTGAAAAGTGCATAGAGGAGCTAAAGGAAATGCTTAGAGGGGTTGAGATAAAAGGAATAGAAGATGTAGATAAAGCCGTAGAAATTTTAGTTTTAAACGGAAAAGAGAAAGAATTTGCGGAGAAAGCTAGAAAGCTAAGAACGCTTTACGAGCTTCTATCGCCGAGTGATGCTACATTTAAACATCTCGAATTCTACAAGTTGGTAATATGCATCGCCATAGCTTTGAACAGGTGCAGGAGGATAGGGATGAGGCTAGTGGAAATAGAGAAGATGGCGAAGAAGACCTATGAGCTCATACAAAAAACTGTTGGCATAGAAAGCGTGGAGAAGATTGGAGAGGTAAATATAGCAGAGGAACTTCCAAAACTCGAAGCTGAGGGGATGCCGAGGAGTGCCTTAAGGGTTCTAGGCGAGTTTAGAAGAGTGACAGAGGGTTTTAGGTCTGATTTCTACGTCAACATTAGAGAGGAGATAGAGAAAATAGTTGATGAAATGAAAGAAGAAAAGAAGATAACGAGAAGTATTATTGAGAAGATAGAATTAATACAAGGAAGGCTAGAGAGTAGAGAAGAGGAGAAGAAAAAATTCAAAGAAATCTTTCCCATCTTTACTGTAATGAGGGATTATTTCCCAGACGCTGCAAAGGCTAAAGAAGTTTCAAAAGGCATTATAGAAGAACTTAAGGAGAGGGAGCTGCTTTGTAAGGAGAGCTTTTTGAAGAAGAAGCTAAGAAAAGAAGTAAAGAAGACAGTTAGGGAGAACATCATAAAGAACTTGGGACTTATGAAAGATTTGGATGATGTTGTTGAGAAAATCTTCCTAAACTTGGAGGAAGAGTATGGCTGAGAAAGTCATAGATGAAAAGGTAGAGGAATTTCAGCGAAGATTACAGCGTATATTAAAGGAGCTTATAGAAGGCAACAGTATGGAAATATACGGGAATCTGAATATTGAAGTCGCTAATATGGATACAGTAGCCTTACTTAAGGGAAACAAAATCTACATAAACGTTAAAGCAAGAAGATACCCGAAATTTATTCTAAAATACATTATTGCCCATGAGCTAGCGCATCTGATCATCAAAAGACATACTAAAAAGTTCTGGGAACTAGTAAAAAGGATTTACCCAGAATACGAAAAGGCCAGAAGTGAATTATTTAACAGAGCTATCAAGGGAGATAAGCATACTTGAAATCTATGTGGTATGAATTAGCTACTCAGTTCGCCTTAGAGCGATATTGCTAAGAAGCCCATCTCTTTGGACAAAATCTCTTTTGCAATTCCCTCCGCATCCCTCTGCCTTATCTCTTCCAGAGAGCCATACTAATCCTACTACCACAACAAGCGACAGAACCACCAACCGTATATGAGCGAAAACGGTTATGGTGATAAGCGGTCTTAAGAGATTTCAGAGAAATGTTTTAGTCTAAAATCTAAGCAGGTTTTGCGGGATGCCTGTTGAAGTTCGCTGTGATCGTTGAGTGTGATGAAGACTGATATTATGTTGCTTCGGTTCCTGAGTTACCTGGCTGCCACACTCAAGCTAAGACACTAGACGAGCTGATGGAGCGCATTAGAGAGGCTATCGAAGCCTATCTGGAGGCTGAGGGTGTTGAGCCTAAGCAGGGTGTTGAGCTCATCGGTCTACAGTTCATAGAGGTTCCTAAGTGATTCTTAAACCTGTTTCCAATGTAGGGATGATGTTACGATAAGGTTTTAGTGTTTGGTGCTTTCTTTGGTTGTCACATGTCTCCTTATCGTAACATCATCAGGTAAGAAATGGTAAACGTTAATTAAGCTGCTTATGTAAGAAAGGTTGTGGTGTGTAGTTTGGGCGATTCGGTTACCATCCCTAAAGAGCTCTTGAAGGAGCTTCACGAAGGGTTGGTCAGGATCGAGGAGGTGCTTGCTACACTAGAGGAGCTTATGAATGAGGATGGGGTGCGTAGGATAAGGAGGGCTGAAGAAGAGTATAGGAGAGGCGAATACGTTGTAGTTGAAACCAGCTCAGAGGTTGAGAAGCTTATCAAATGAGCGAAATAGGCTACAAAGCAGCCCTAACCAAGAACTTCTTAAAAGAGCTTAAAAAGCTCCCCGAAGACATCAAAGCAAGGGTCCTAAAAGCTGTAGATGAGGTAGTCGCCAATCCCTATGCGGGCATCAGACTAAGAGGCGGACTTGAGGGGTTTTGGAGGTGGAGGATAGGAGAGTACAGAATCATCTACTTGATCGATGAAAGAAGCAAGCTGGTCGTGTTTCTCGATACCGGTCACAGAAGAGCAATCTACAAATAGTGAAATCACCATTAAGGTTGGGTTCCTTGTGCTGCTCTTATCCACTTCTCGTATAGTATTCTGTCAGCTGGTCTTCTCACATCAGTAACCTTTTCCTCTGCTTTCGCCTCTTGTATTAGCGCTACTCCCTCTCCAACTCTTTGTGCTTCTAGCTTCTCCACTCTCTCCTCTAGCTCGCTTATCCTCTCTTCGTGGTCTATAAGGATGTATTCTACTGTTTCCTCTAGGAGCTGTTCTGCTCCTTCCCTGTGTTCGCCTATTTTGAGCGCTTTTGCGTGTTTCTCTAGATGCTCTTTAGCATGATCTTTATACTTCTGAGGTATCTTTGATTGTGGTAGCCTAGCTAGGGCGTTTCTTAGGTGTGGTAGGTCCACTGTCTCGTGCTCGTCTCCGCTTTTTACCGCTTTGTTGTGGTGTGGGAACTTTCTTAGTGATCTTGGTGTTGTCTTTCCCTGCTCATCCTTCTTGCCTCCTGGTAGTATGACTGCGAACGCTTCATCAGGTAGATCGTTTGTGTACTCCCTAGACCAGACAGCTTCGGCTTTCGTAGTTGATTCACTCCCTTCTTTTATTATTGATGCTAGTGGGTCTCCTGGTGGTGTGTCTTTTGTTAAGAGGGCTAGTGCTGGGAAGATCACGCCCTCTGGCTTAACCCCATCTGTTAGTTGCTCTTTTAGTGCTGTCCACTCTACTGATACTGCGTTTATTTCACCCTCCTCGATCATCTTGTTGACTTCTGGGTCTGATATGAGTAGGAGAGCCTCTATAGCATCATCCTCAAACTCAGCTCTAAGCACCATGTTCTGAGGGTATGGTAGCCACCTAGCTTTAGCGCTCAAACCTAGGGATGGGTGGTTTATGTTTACTGGTCTGAGTGATAGGCTTCTAGCAGCTCTTATCAGCTCATCTCTAGTGAACTTGACGTTGTTTCTTGTTGTGCCTGCGTGTAGAACCCTAGCCCTCCAGATCTTGCCACCGCCCTCCTCAACAGCATATCTGATAGGTTTGAAGATGCCTTCAGCCCACCTAAAGCTCTCAGCCTTTGCTTGTGAGGGCTTCGACCCAGATTCTGTAGACTGATTTGGGGAGCTTGCCTGAGCCTCTGCAGATTGGGCAGGTGTAGAAGGGTTCTCCTCAGATTGCTGATCTACTGCTTCGCTTTTATGTGCTTCGAACCACTCCTTAGCCTTCTCAAGCGTCCAACCCTTAGACTTGCTGAACAGATACGACTGAATCTCCATCTTATCTGAGCCCTTAGGCTTAGCTACAATAGCTTTGATCCCCCTCTCCTCATCTAACGTGATTGTTCTGAAGGTGTCTGGTTGGAAGTCGCTTGGATCCCTATGCCCAGACCTTATGTATTCGTCTGTTACATCCCACATTACTTTTCACCCCGCTAACTTGAATCCGAAGTCTCTTAGCATGCTTCTGATCTCATCTACGCTTAGCACGGCTAAGCCTTGTGCTGCTAGTTTGCTGAGTTCTATGAGGTGCTCGATCTTGGGCTGAGGCTTCTCAACAGCGCCCCAGTTCCACCTCACGTTAGCCTCCTTAGGGTCGAAGCCCCTCGACTCAAGTAGGGGTTTGAATATTTCACGTTCGGTTACACGCTTTATGAATCTTCTTGCAGCCGCAAGCTTACGCTCCATGGCTGCTGTAGCCTCTTTAGCTGACGCTTCTGTGAAGCCTGGTGTTGTAAATAGTCTGATGTGGTGTGTCTGAGTTCCTATGAGGATCTGCTCCCACACGTATTGCCACAGGAACTCGATGCTAGCCCTAGATCCAACACTAACCTCCTTCACATCGAACCCCTCAACGTTGGTAACAAAATCCTGCTCAGGCTCGAGCTTACTCAGCTCCTTAGCCAAAGATCTAACCCAATCGTCGCTCTTATTTGGGAAGTTGTATACGTGCCTAGGTACATATCTTAAGCATAGTCTTGCCGCTGCGTCGTCAAGCCTCTCCTTTAATTCGAGTAGGCTTGCCCTCCTCCTAACCCTACCTGTTGCCTCAGATAGGTAGCCTCTGCCCTGAGATATGAGTGGTGTTAGCCAACCAGTGCCGAAGGGCTCGCAGTCAACCCTATTCCAAGCGTAGTGCACAACGATCTTAGGCGAAAGCTTCTGCTGAACACCCTTAAACACCTGATTATACCAAAGAATCCTGCCGAATCTATCCCTCTGAACAGACGCTATCGAAGTTAATGGGATGGGCTTCAAACCAACAAGCTCAGCTCCCTCAGCGGGAACCGTAAGCTCAACCCTAACCCCGCCATCTGCAACAGCCTCAACCGTGTACTCGCTGTAAACACGCTCCAAGAAGAAGTTACCGCACAGAAGGCTCCAAGTAGCAGCCTGAAGATGAACCTCATCCAAATTAACCTCCTCATTAAAATCATCAACAACACCCTTAGCCTCAAGATCATCTGAAGTAGTGTATCCTCCTACACCAGCAACCGCCTGACCAACAAAATCAGCGGCAGCCATAACAGCAGGATCCCTCCTATACCAATCAACATAAACACCAAAGGAGGGCTGAGGAAACTCAGGAGCATAGTAGAACCCACCTAAACCAACCACAACACCACTACTCTGAGAGCCTAGAGCCTTAAGGGGTGAGAGCAGCCTACCCAACATACACCCGAAACCAACAACCCACAAAATATATGCAGCAGCTACGCTACGACGACACACATCATAAAGCTCATATCATATAGCTGATGGGCTAAGAGCTTCAACTTATATCCTCATCCCATCGGTTTTCGTTGTGATGGCTGACGCCTGGCCCTACGCTGACGTAGGCGAGCTTATTTCACCCAGAGCGGAGAGCGTCGTACTAAGCTTTAAGGCTGCTCAAGCAGTCTCCAAGGGAGACCCAGTTTATTTGAGCGGTGATGGCGAGGTTTCTCCGGCAACATCTGCTCAGAACTGCATAGGTATTGCTCTTGAGAGTGTTGATGCTGGGGGCTATGTTCCTGTCTGTGTGCTCGGTGTTGTGAAGGTTAGGGCTGGTGGTGCGATAGCTAGGGGTCAAGCGGTCTATGGAGCAGACTCATCTAAGCGCATACTACCCTTAGATGATCAGGCTGTAAACGAGGGTGGCACAGCAACATACACCATATACTACAGTAGGAGGCTAGGCTTCGCCCTAGACTCATTCACAGCAGCAGACGACCTAGGCAGAATACTGGTGGTGAAGTAGTTGAAGTGGGAGGATCTACTACCTTTAAGATTCGAAGCGATATGCAAAGACCCCACATTAAAGGCTGAAGTAGATAAGGTGGCTGAGAGAGCCTCAACAAACCCATTCTTCCAAAGAGTCGCTGAACTCTTCCCACAAGGATACGAAGCAATAACATCACCCATAGCTGGAGCAATAGGAAGAGTACACGACGTTGTAATAGAAGCAGCTCAACCAGAGCTCATAGGAAGAAACCTAGTGCAAGTCATAAGAACCGAGGAAGCATTAGTGAGGTTCCCCAAGGCTAAGAAGGCTAAAGCATTCGAAGCATCAGAACTAGCATCAATATGGTTCACAGGAGAAAAGATAGAAACACAAGACGTAAAAGCAGACCTTGAAATAAGAGCTGGAGCAGACTGGACAAGAAGATTCCTAGAAGACGCAACCTGGAACGTGCTAGAGCGGGAGAGCGCAGAACTAGGCAGGGCAGTAGCACTACTAGAAACAGAGAGAATAGTAAAACTCTTCACAACAATACCATCAACAGACCTAGCTGGTGGAGGCGAGATCTCAGCAGCACAGTCAGGCACACTAACATACGCAGACATAGTGAAGGCGAGAAGAGCAGTTAAAGCTGAGAGATTCAAACCAGACTGCCTACTCATATCAGCAAACAAAGAAGGAGACCTATGGCTAGATGACAAATTCATACACAACT
>Ga0315298_1007045_pt1 | contig 14995 bp, 9 predicted proteins | sample WHS_1_MG_FD_203077 | JGI IMG/M metagenome (GOLD analysis project Ga0315298, IMG submission 203077) | Extremophilic microbial mat communities from Washburn Hot Springs, YNP, Wyoming, USA - WHS_1_MG | ecosystem: Environmental > Aquatic > Thermal springs > Hot (42-90C) | place: USA: Wyoming... | reverse complement strand
ACCCACCAGACGTCGAACCACCGAGTAGTTCTTCTGTTCCACATAACAATTATCGTTCTTCTTGTAGGGGCGACTGCGGGTAAAGGTTAACTTGTTTTCCTCGTAATAGCGGATGAGATGGGCATTGATGAAGGCGCCGTCGTTATCTGAGTCTATCCCCAGGAGAGGGAATGGCAGTCTCTGTTTTATCCTCTCCAGGGCCTGGAAGGTCCAGACCTGAGCTCGATGACGTAAGGCCTCGGTTTCTACCCAGCCGGAAGCCACATCCGTGGCGTTCAAGCAGATAAGATTATTTTCCGTCCACAATTCCGCAATAACCAGCTCGCATAACAGCAATGATAACCGGTAAAACCAAAAAACTCTTCCCATATAAAGCATCTTCCCTTCTTTGAGGTGCTTTTCTTTCTTTGAATCTCTCTGATAACTTTCAGCCAGCTCCCTTAATGAGGCTCGTCTAACCTGCATATCTAACCTCATATCCTTGCCTCCTGGCAAAGGTTACCCCGATATTTAAGGGCTCAACCCGCCAGATGGCCAGATAATTTCGTCGGGATTTTCTCGTGAGGCAACGAATCATTTTCGTATAGAATTTAAGTGAGGCAATTCGATTATTTGACTTTTCTAAAAATGTTTTGTAAAATAATAAAAAATGTTTATTATAGGGAAAAAACATTTTGATTTGTATAAGAACGAAAGGATGAAATTATCAAAAAAATCTTAGATGATTACATTTGTACAGATTAAAGGGAAGCTTCTACTGATCAATTTTTAAGAAAGCTTACCTTTAAAAATTTCTGTCAAAGGGAAGTCCCAAGCATTTTATCTTTAGATTATGGAGGATAATTTTATGGTTGTTATTGAAAGAAATTTAAAAGAAAAAAGAGGTTATGATGAATAGCTCTGATTACAGCCTGTTCCTGTCTGCTCTTTATAAATCCTGGATATTCTTTCGCTACATTTTTATAGTTCTTGTCGTGGCCTTCACCTTTGGTGGTTTGATGGATTTTTTAAATGATATTTATTATTGGATGCGACAGCTTTATCGCAGTATTTTCAAGAAGAAACTCATAAGACCCCTGACTCTCAGCCAGCTTCTGAGTGTTGAGGAGAAACCGATTGCCCTGATAATTCCTGCATGGCAAGAAGCCGGAGTTATCAGGAACATGCTTCTCAACACCATCAATACTGTTGACTATAAAAATTATTTTATATTTGTTGGTGTCTATCCTAACGACCCGGATACTCAAGCCGAAGTGGACCAGGTTAGAGAAGTCTATCCCCAAGTGATCAAGGTCGTAAACTCCAGGCCAGGACCGACGACCAAGGCTGATTGCCTTAATGAAATTTATCTTGGTCTTCGCCACTTTGAGCAGAAGGGCGGAATTAAATTTCAAATTATAGTTCTGAGCGATTCTGAAGATGTTCATCATCCCCTTTCTTTTAGACTGTTTAATTATCTTATGCCAAGGTTTGAGATGATTCAGATTCCCATCATCCCTCTTGAGATGCCCTGGAATAACTTCGTAGGTGGTGTTTATATGGACGAATTTGCTGAAATGCATCTTAAAGAACTACTGGTAAGGGAAAAGATAGCCAAGGTCCTGCCTTCAGCCGGTACCAGCACCGCTTTCTGGAGAGAAAGTCTCTCCAGGCTGGAAGATAAGAGCACGGGTGAGATATTTAATCCCAAAAGCCTGACAGAAGATTATGAAATAGGCATTAAGCTGGGCCAAATGGGTTTAAGGCAAATAATCTTAATTCAATATGTAGAAAGGGTGGCTAATAAAAAAGGATTTTTTTCGAGGAAGTTGAAACTAAAAAGAGTAAAGGAATTGGTGGCCACGCGAGCTCTTTTCCCGGGCAATTTTCGCCAGGCCATGCGTCAGCGAGCTCGCTGGATTTACGGAATTGCCTGGCAAGGACTCAGAAATATTGGTTGGGACCGTAATTTAAAAGTCAGTTATAGTCTCCTTCGAGACCGCTTGGCTTTTTTCACTAACTTCTTATACATATTTGGCTATCTGCTGCTCCTTTATGTGTTAATGGGCATAGTTATCAGATTGTTTCAACCTGCCTTTAATGTACCGCCACTCGTTCGGCATGATGAAATATGGTGGAAATTAGCTCTGGTTGTTATGTTTTTCTTTTTCTGGCGAATTTTGATGCGTTTCATTTTTGTTAATAAGTTATACGGATTTATTCAGGCAGCTCTGACGCCCGTTAGAATTATTGTGGGCAATGTCCTCAATTTTGCTTCTTCTACTCTGGCTGCATTCTGGTTACTTCGAGCCTTAGTCACCCGCCAGGAGCAACCCTGGGTCAAAACCAGACATGAATTTCCTGCCGAGCAGCTGGCCTCTTTCCACAGAAAAATTGGCGATCTGTTATTATCTAAAAATCTTATTACTGCCCGTCAACTCGAAGAGGCTCTTGAAATCCAGCGCCGCACACGACAGAAACTAGGTCAGATTTTATTGGAACTCGGTTATATCTCGGAGGAGCAACTGGCCAGCGCGCTTGCTTATCAAAAAAAGTGGCAGTTCGTGGAAATAGACACCTATGCCGTTGATCCACAGCTGCTGAAAATCATTCCAAAATCGCTGGCCGAAGCCTATCGCATTTTTCCATTAAGACTTGAAGACGGGACGCTTCATCTGGCTATAGATCGCATCGACCTGGGGTCGTTGCCATCTACCCTGGAAAACATGCTGAAGGTCAAAATAAAGTTCCATCTGACCACAAGCTATGATATTAGCTACGCCATTGAAAAGGCCTATTCAGATGAGATTACTAATGTGGTCTTGGAAAGAAGGCTCGGCGAGCTCTTGCTAAAAGACGGGCTTATTACTCAGAGTGATCTCAACAGGGCCTTGCGACGGCAAAAAAGAACTGGAGAAAAACTGGGTTCAATTCTGGTGAGTGAAAAGATGATTTCGCCAAAAGTTTTGGAGAGATACCTTTCAGAACAAAGGGTTAGATTTAATAAACAGGTGGAGGGAACAAGCATCGATTCAAGCGTGATAAGGGAATTCTGAAATAGCAGAAACGGGTTGATCATGAAATAAGATAGAAGATTGAGTCCATATAACGTTCGGAAAAAAGGAGAAAGGAAAGTGCTTCTTAAAAGCAGAAGCAAAAAGGAAATGAACGGGAAAAAAAGGAGATTTTATTTAAGGCGAAAAATATTTTTAATTTTACTGGGCATGCTGATGATTTTAGCCAGGGCGGAGTCATTACGGGCAGAGGTTAAGCCTCAATTTGGCCTTGATTATTTTGCTGGAACTAACCAGCTTCAGATTTTCAGTCCCTGGGCGGGATTGAGGTTGAGTCTGAGCTACCGAGCTTCGTTTATCGTCCGCTATCATTATCAGAATTTTAGTTACGATTATAAGATTTACGATGGAGGGGGTAGTCTGGTATCAAAAACATTTAAGGCTAAAGTCAATCGATTAACAGGAACCCTGTATTTAGGAGGCGAAAAACTCTCTGGTTATGTAAATTATTCTCACCTTTATGGGACGCATCAATACAGAGGTTATCTTGTGGATAGCGGACTGGAACTAAGATTTATTAAACCTGTATCGGCCCTGGTTTCCTTGTATGGTATTAGAGAGAAAACAGTTCTCTGGCGTCCCCAGGAAGAAGCTCGCTGGAGGAATACTTACTCCCTGAAGACGGGAGTAAAAATCTGGATGATTAAAAGCCTGGCTTTGAATCCAAATATTTATTTAATAAAAAATTCAGAAGGGCAGAGGGCCACTGCCTTTTCAGTTGGCCTTGTCTATAGCCCTAACTGGTGGCTGGCTATTACTGGTTATTATTTTCGCTATAATGAAACCGCTTTTTACATTTTTTATGGCAACTATATGAGCCTCGGGCTTAATTTTTTCTTTTAGTCTTTAAGGTTACTTTAACAGTTCGCCTTTTAACCTCACATGCTTCGGCCATTATTTTTTCATTTTTTCTCATGAGCAACCGTTGATTTATTTACCAAAAAATGGCCTATTTTTAGAGTTTCATCATCACTTGGGGAAAATTATAAGACAAGATGAGACATGAATTGTGTTCCCTCAGTTGCGGCTGCTGTTGTTCGATATCATCGCTCAGATAACTAAAAGTCATCTGACCCTCCATTACTTAGGTTATGGCTGCTTAGTAGATTTAACTTCCTTCGTCAGTTATCCTTTATGTTTCTTTGAAGAGTTCTCATAGCTTGAGTTAAGGCTAAGCTTTTCAAAACGGTTGATTTAATTTTCATTTTTAATCCCGTCTCTCGCCTCCGGGCTAAATCGATTCCGTTATTTAATCTCTTTTCCTGCCAGAAGGCAAAATAATTTCTGGTATATTTTCTCTTGAGGCAAGCAGCCAATTTCGTATCTTAAATCAGGGAGGGGGAATCTTGACGAAAATAGCCTGATTTTGTATCATAATGGGCGACTGTCGGTGGGGCTGTAGCTCAGCTGGGAGAGTGCTTGACTGGCAGTCAAGAGGTCGGGGGTTCGAGTCCCCTCAGCTCCACCATTCCCCTCTCGCTTATTTTTTCGGTTCTTCCAGCTTCCCTGCGAGTAAAAGGATAAATTTTGAGGTGTTTTTTTGTTTATTCGCTTCAGGCAGTTTATTACTCATGAGGCTAATTAGGTCAAAACAAACAGGAAACGAAAGCGGCCCAATGGACTTTCCCCTACAACTTCTGCCTCGAAGGATAGTGCAAGCCTTCTGGCGCCTTTAATTCCTCAGCCTCACCCGCACGAAATCCGGAATTACCTTTTTTATTATTTTGCCGACAAAATCATTTTTCCCCTTTTAAACTTTCAGCCACATCGTTGGTTTTAAAGCGATTCCAATTAAATTCTTTCCATCCCGGCTTTAATAATTCAAAAAAGTTTCATAAAATAATTCCTATCAAAAAGGGAGGTTGCCTTTGAACTTCGGTGAAATATTGAAATTTGTCGCCAGCCTGGCCATTTGCCAGCTGGCTGGACTAATTGGCTCTCTTTTTACGCGGCCGGCTATTCCCACCTGGTATCAGAGCTTGAATAAGCCTTCTTTTGCCCCACCCAACTGGCTATTTGGCCCTGTCTGGATAAGTCTTTATCTATTGATGGGGATCGCTCTCTTTCTGGTCTGGCGAAAAGCCGGGGAAGCTCGAGTCAAAACTGCTCTTTTCATCTTTGCCCTCCAGCTTCTTTTTAATGCCTTCTGGTCTGTGGCTTTTTTTGGCTTCCGCTCGCCAGCCTTTGGCCTGATCATCATTCTTCTTCTCTGGATAACTCTGCTTCTGACAATCATCTTATTTGCCCGTCTTTCGCTTGCGGCTTCCATCCTTCTCTGGCCTTATTTTCTCTGGGTGAGCTTTGCTTCCTGGCTCAATTTCTCTTTTTGGTGGCTGAACCGCTGAAAAATTTGAAAAATCATATCAGAGAAATTGATATTAGATCACGACGGCATTTGAAAAATGCTAAAGGGGAGAAGGGAAATTAAACTGGCAGATTGCAGCTTGAGGAGACTTTGTTTTTGCTGAAGGGTGGCTTCTCTTCTCAAAATAAATATATTGAATACTTTTTTGATTTCTGGCGAAATCATTTGAGAAAATATAAGAAGGAATAAAAATGAAAGTTTTTATCACAGGAGGAACAGGCTTTGTGGGGCAAAATGTTGCTTTACGTCTGATAAAAGAAGGATTTGAGGTGACTGTCCTGACCAGAGGCAGAAAGATGGCTGATAAGGGACCTGGCCTGGATTTACCTTATCAGGGACAGATAAGTTATTTAATCGGCAACCCGGCTGAAGCTGGTCCCTGGCAGGAAGCTATTTCTCAGCACCAAGTTATTATTAATCTGGCTGGTTTATCCATTTTCGGACGCTGGACAGAAAAATATAAACAGGAGATAAGAGATAGTCGCATCAATATTACCCGTAATCTTGTCGCCGCCATGACCTGTGCCTCAAGCGGTGCCCAGACTCTATTAAATGCTTCGGCTATCGGCTATTATGGATTTTCAGGCGAGGAAGAAGTAACTGAAGAGTCGCCTCCAGGCAGCGATTTTCTGGCCTCAGTTTGCCAGGCATGGGAAAAAGAAGCCCTCGCCGCCGAGAGAAAAGGGTGTCGGGTCGTTCTAATGCGCTTCGGCCTCGTTCTGGGAAAAAATGGCGGAGTTCTTGATAAGCTCGTTCCTGTATTTAGAAAATATCTGGGAGGACCCCTTGGTTCAGGAGGGCAGTGGTTTTCGTGGATTCATGTCGATGATTTAATTGAGGCCATCATTTTCTTAATCAGTAAGCCTGACCTGAGAGGACCTATAAACATTTGCTCGCCCTATCCTGTTCGTCAGAAAGAGTTTGCCCGGTCACTGGGCCATGCCCTGAAACGGCCCTCATTCTTCCGTACCCCCGGATTCTTCCTGCGACTTATTCTGGGGGAGATGGCGACGGTCCTGGTTAATGGCCAGAAAGCTTACCCCGCCAGATTGCTCAACGCGGGCTTTAATTTCCAATATCCCCGAATAGATGAAGCCCTGAATCAAATTATAAAATCTTAATAATTTTTCCTTTAGCTCTTGCTGGTTTACCCATGCGATACGCAGAAAAACAGAAATTTTAAAAACTTTAAAAAAAATTTTAATTTAATATAAAGTTGTGAACTTAAAGTTCAGGTGGAATTGGGCAGAAGCTGATTAGGGAGTAGAATAAAAAGGGAAGTTGGCATCAAAAGTGACTTTTATCCGCCGAAGGCTCATTTGAAATAAATAGATTAACAGATGCCGGGTATAATAAAACGGGTATAATAAAATTGGTTGCTTTTGAAGCCAGAATAATATTTTATTTATAGGAACGATAGAAAATGTAGTAAAAGGCAATTTGGTGTCAAGAAGAGAGAAGAGGGTGATGAACAGCAGAAAATGAGGCAGGGACTCGAATTTCAGGAGGAAGTTTATTTCTGCTTGAGGGAGTGAAAGACAGGGACAGAAGAGAGCTAAGAAAAGATGATTCGTAGGAAAATAGGGGATATAGAGGAAAATGAAGGGAAATAAATGAGGAGTTAGTTATGAAACCAGTGACGAAATTATTAATTTTATTAATAAGTATCCTCATCTCCTGGGGAGGCTGGAAAGCATTGAATGGGCTTTTCTTTCAGGAGACCATTTCTTTTTTTAATCCCAAAAGTGAGGTAAATTTGAGACGCGTTAACCGAACCAGGGAAGAATGGAAAAAGCTTCTGACGCCAGAGCAATTTCGAGTTATGTTTGAAAAAGGGACCGAGCCAGCTTATAGCGGCCGCTATAATGATTTCTGGGAAAAGGGTTATTACACCTGTGCGGCCTGCGGTTCAGTTTTATTTACCTCAGAAGATAAATATGATCATGGAACTGGCTGGCCAAGTTTTAAAGCTCCATTTTCGGAAGCCAATCTTGAATATGCTCGAGATTATTCCCTTGGGCTATCTCGCCTGGAAGTGCGCTGTTCAAGCTGTGGAGCCCATCTCGGTCACCTTTTCTTTGATGGGCCAGCCCCAACTGGCTGCCATTATTGTATAAATTCAGTGGCTTTAAATTTCATTCCTGAAGCCGAAGCTGAAGGGCTTATCCCGGAGAGGGCTACCTTTGCCGGGGGTTGTTTCTGGGGAATGGAATATAAATTCAGTCAGGTGGAAGGTGTCATCGGAACGGCCGCAGGATTCAGCGGCGGATGGGTGCGTCAGCCAAGTTATGAACAGGTTTGCTCGGGCAAAACAGGTCATGCCGAGTCCGTGGAAATCGTTTATGATCCCAGAAAAATTAATTATGAGGAACTAGTCAGAAAATTCTTTGCCTTTCATGACCCGACTCAGCTCAATCGCCAGGGACCAGATATAGGAACTCAATATCGGTCGGTAATTTTTTATCGCAACGAAAAGCAGCGCCAGATAGCTCAACGGATTAAAGAAGAGCTCGAAAGTTCCGGCACTTTTGGCCAGAAGAAGATTGTCACCGAAATCGTTCCCTTCGAGGAATTTTTCCGGGCTGAAGAGTATCACCAGAAATATTATTTAAAGAACAAAAGATAAATTTTCTGATTGAAGTCTTATCCCCCGGCAGCCGATTTCGCTTCCAATTTTAGCGAAAACAAGCCGGGATCGAAGCTTTCGCTTTTCCAGCTAGCCCTGAGACCATGGCAGCCCTCAGGGCCAGGGCTCAATTCTTGAGGCCTTTTCGAGAAGTCGGAGCCCGGCGGGACCTAGACAGAAATAGAGATCCAGAGCGGAAAGATTTGAACAGAATTCTCCCCAGAACTGGGGATATTGGGGCAAATCAAAATGGTGCAGAAAAACTCTGATGCCTTTTTTTCTGAACTGGCTGAGCTCCACATGCTTAACCGCAAAGGAAGAAAGAAGAACTTCCTGGGTCTGGAGGTGCTCGGCAATTGAAACCAGAAGCTCAGTTCCCTGGCCGGTAAGACCTATCTCTGATTGTTTGATAAAAGGTGTTTGAAGACCGAAAGAGTCCCGGAGCAGCAAAAGCAGAGCCTCAACCATATCCAGAAAACGTTCATTTTGGTCATTCAAAATTCGGGCTATTTCCGAAAAGAGAGGCTCAAAATAAATGGACTTGCCATAAAAGTGGCGCAAGGTGGCCAGAAATCTTTTGGCCCACCAGGACTTTTCATGAATTTCAAGATCCTTAATCTTCTGTCTTCCTCGGCCTTTTCTTTTCAGGGGCACAGTTATCCAGATTTCTCCCTGAGGTCCCTTGAGGCGATTCCGGTTAACAAAGGTAAAACCTCGAGCTAAGAGGGTATCGTCAAGAAGAACCATCTTATCCACAAAAGCGAGTCTGGCCCAGAATCCGCCCCAGGGAATGAAAGCCGGCTGATGAAAGCCAATCCTCATTTTGCTCCTCTTTTTCTTCTTTGTTTTTATTTCCCCCTTTTCCGTTCTTCTTCTTTGCTTTCCTCTGGTTTTTTTCTTTTTCTATCTTGCATCTTTGTTTTTCTTTTCTTCTTCTTCTTCTTCTTCTTCTTCTTCTTCTTCTTCTTCTTTCTTTTCTTCTTTTCGCTTTATCCTTATTTTTTTCTAATTTTCTCTATTTCTTCTTCTGTTTTTTCCTCTTTTATTTATTTGTTTACTTACTTGCTTACTTATTTCCTTCCTTTCTTCCTTCCTTTCTTCCTTTCTTTCTTTCTTTCTTTCTTTCTTCCTTCCTTTCTTCCTTCCTTCCTTCCTTCCTTCCTGAATATCCTTTGGGCCTCTAAATCTTTTCCGATTATATTATTAGAAACCAGAAAAGCCAAAATCAATTTTCCCCTTTTATTTTCTTTGCTCATCTTAATCAAATTGAGGCAGCCTTATTTTGATGGAGGCCAATGCCATATAGGCTCATACCATGCGGTCAGATCCATGACCATTTAGCCTGATCTCATTTAAGGATGAGCTGAGGTGATTAATTTAAATCAGGTCTGCACATTTTACCTCCGGGTTGAAAATCAAATGGGAAGAGTTTTCCTAGACTTATGTTCTGGGCTTTACATTTAGATTTCTTAATAGCTCCTCGGTTTGGTAGCATTACTTGCATCATCCACAGATGTGATTTTCATTTAGATTTGATTAATAGCTTCTGTCCTTTAAGCTGATCATCAGCCAGAAAATATGGAAAAGGCGAAATGATTTTTTTCCTTGCTCGCTTTAATTAAAATTTAAGCTGAAAGAATTAATGTCGAATTTAGAGGGATGATAATATTTTCAGCGAGGGATAATAATATATTCAGGGAGGGAAATATGAATCAAGGATATTCTGCCAAGAAAGGAAGGGCTTTTTGTTGTTCTCTGTCCGGTCTAAATCTGGCCTTTAGCAGGCCAGCTCGATGGGCGTCTTTTTTTCAGTTTCTCGGACTATTTTTTCTCAGCCTGATTCTTATTTTTTCTTTTTTCAGCCAGGCAAAATTACTTTATGCTTCAGATCCTTCGGCTGAACCCGGTTTCATGCCGCTTCACTTGCCTGATCGAGAGAAATTACCTTCTTTCTCAGATTCTTTCTTCGGGCCTGATTTAAATCCTGTCTCTCTTTCCACTCAAGAAAGATTAGTCTGTTCCCCAGATTCAAGCTTTCCATTTTCCCTCGAATCTGGAGCAAAACAAAGCTTTCAGGCCCAATCCAGTCCCGATTGGCCGCGCCTCGTTCCCCAAATCCGGCAATTTATTGAAACTTCCATGAAGGAAATGGGGGTTCCTGGCCTGGCTCTGGCCGTTGTCCATGACCAGAAAATAGTTCTTGTTGAAGGTTTTGGCTTTAGAGAAGCAAGTCAGCAAATTCCCGTAACCCCGACCACCCGCTTCGTCCTTGGCTCGACCACTAAAGCCTTTACGACCCTGGCCATGGCTATGCTGGTGGATGAAGGCAAAATGAGCTGGGACGAACCGGTGAGGACTTATTTACCTGAATTTGCTCTGAAGGATGAATGGGCCACACTGCGGGCGACACCCCGAGATCTTGTTACCCATCGCACTGGTCTTCCAAGGCATGACCTTGTCTGGAGTGGAGCTTCTTTGAGCCCTGAAGAAATTGTCAGGGTTCTGAGATTTCTTGAGCCGAGCCGCGATTTCAGATCCGCCTATCAATACAACAATTTAATGTTCATCACTGCCGGTGTGCTCGTCTCAAGAGTGGCCGGTCTTCCGTGGGAAGATTTTCTGAAGCAGAAAATTTTCCTTCCTCTGGGCATGAAAAATTCTGGCTGCACTCTTTCAGAATATCTGTCTTCAGCCGAATATAGCCTGGCCTATAGTCGGAGGGGAGAAAAATTTGAGCCCATCGCTTTCCGTTCGCCCGAAAAAAAAATTATGTTTGGACCAAGAGCTTCCGGCTCGGTTTTTTCAACGGCTGAAGATATGGTTCGCTGGCTTCTTTTTCAGCTAAACGAAGGAGAAATTGAAGGCAGACGCCTGATTTCCAGGGCCAGATTCAGAGAGATGCATACTCCTCAGATAGTCCGGCCTGCCAGCCCGGAGGAAGCTCCTGAAATCGAACATCCCAGCTATGGACTCGGCTGGATGATTGATGCCTATCGCGGCCATTATCGCGTTCATCATGGTGGGAGCACCATGGGCTTTTCTTCCTATGTGGTTCTCTTCCCCCGGGAAAAATTCGGGGTGGCCATTTTGTCCAACCTGAATTCAAACCTGCCGGCCATTCTGTGCCATTACTTAAGCGATCTGGCTCTGAATCTTCTTCCAGTTGACTGGAAGAAAAAGCTCAGTTCTCGAGCCGGGACCCCGCCTTCACCCAGAACAGCCCCGGCTTCTGAGGCGAAACCGGTCAGGCCTCTAACTGATTATGCTGGCGAATACATTCATCCCGCTTACGGTCTGATCAAAATTGAAGTTGATGGCCCTAAACTGGTTTTTATTTTCCGGGAAGAAAAAATTGAGCTTCAGCCTTCAGGGCCTGATTTATTCCGGCCCAAAGAGGCTTCCTTCAGCCGTTATCCCCTCCGATTCATAAGCAATAATCAGGGGACAATTACCTCAGTTGCCATTCCCCTGGAGCCGGCGGTGGGCGAAATAATTTTCGTTAAAATTAAAAAGGAAAATTGAAGGGTCATAAGGAAGACAAATGGGGATATCTTTTTAAAATCATGTGCTTTTTAAAAATCATTTGTAAGAAATTACTGAGGATTGGTAGCGATTAGTCTGTAGAGGCTGAAAGAAGGAGTCTGAGTTGCTTCAGAGAAAATCAGTTAAATTGATAATTGTCCCTGTTTATAAGAAATTTTTTTATTTTCTTGACTTGCTTAAAAGGGGGAAGCCGGCCTGGCCATCCTACTGGCAATACTATTATTTTCCCTATCGCCATTTTTTTAACGCCTATTTTTCTTTTTTTCCTCTGCTTGATCGAGAGGCATTGAAAAAGCGGGTGGAGGCGATACATCCTGAGCATTATTCAAGACTTCGTCTGCTTCTTCAGGCCGGAAAAGTGGAAAAAATCCTGAAAGCCATTCACCAGCGCTCGCTGAAGCTCGCCCGTCCTGAGAAATCCTGTTCTCTTAAGGTCTATTTGATTATAGGTTTCTTCAGCCCGGAAGCCTTTCTCTTGCCCTTAAAAAAGGAAAAGGTCATTGTTTTCGGTCTGGAGAGGTGGCGTGATCTTTCTTCTCTGGATCTTTTTTATGCTCATGAATACGCTCACTGGCTGCTGGAAACGAAGGTAACTATAATCCCGGAGGAAAGAAAGGCCTTCTGGTATTTACTGGTTGAAGGCCTGGCCTGCTGGTTTTCCGGACTCGTTTTGCCTCAAAGACCTTTGACCGATCATCTTTTTTTAAGGCGAGATCGTCTTAACTGGTGCCTGGAGAATGAGTCCTTTTTGAAGGAAATTTTCGAAAATTATAAGCATGATCTTGAGAAAATAATGATGCTGGAACAGCAAGGAGAGGCCGCGCTCGGTTTGCCGCCCAGAACCCTTCATTTCCTCGGATATCGAGCCTGGGAGCAATATTTCGCCAAGCCTCAAAGCCTGAGTTTTCAGGAACTGGTCAATTCGCCTGAGGAGCTGCTTGATTTAATTTCAAGCGAATTTTAGGCCAGGAATTGGTCTGGCTGAAATGAACTCTCTGAATTAAAACCGACCTCAATTCCTCGAATCTTCAAATAAAAATATTTGCTACATAGCCAGCGAAAATTTAAGATGCCTTTCTGGGATTATGAAGCTAAACACAATGGTTTTTGTCTTCTGAGCCGGATTGATTGAAGAATAAATCCAGACGTCCTGGCGTGACCATTGAGGTTCAAAGCTTTTCTACCTTTTTAAGCAAACATAGCAAGCTCGGAGAATATCTGAACCTGAAGAAACTAACTGGAGGAAGAAACTAACTGGAGGCCAGAAGGGATAATAAACTTCAGGCATTCGCTTCCTTATTAGAGCAAGTCGAGAGCCATCTTCTTGATAAGGTCAAAAAGAGAAAGAGCCTCAAAACTTTGGAAAGGTGAGACCTCTTATTACAATTTCTGATTAAACTAAAAGCTCAACCCTTGTGAGCGACCTACTCGATTTATTTCCTCAGATTTTCAGCTCGAAAGAATTTTTTCCACTTCTTCCCGGTCGACATCAAGAATATAGGGTATCCCGGAAATAGCTGCAGCTTCCTTGGTCAGGGCAGCAATATCATCTCTGGTTATATAAGCAAGAGCGAACTTGCGATTTCCAGCCATGAGCTGACGCAGACCCTGGCTGAGGCGTTTGAAATAAGTATAGAGGCCAATGGCGCCGGTTGGAATTTCATTGAACCTCTGTCCATATTTTTGCTTGAGTTCAGGTGCAGTGATGAAAATTTCTTCAACGGTTGAACCAAATCGTTCCACATAAACTGGTATCTGTCCTTCGCTGATTCTCCGGCCAATAGTTTTTCCGACCATGGTCGCGGCCATAGGTCCCCGGGCCATACCGACAGCTTTGACATAGGGAGCGCCCAGAGCCAGAGCTTTAAAAATCTGGTCTTCAAAGGTAATGCCACCACCGAAAGCCAGATCAGGAACATACTCGCCCGCTTTGGCCAGACGGTGAGCAAATTGATAGGCCAGTGACCAGATTTCAACGCCAGGCATTCCCCATTCATTCATCATTCTCCAGGGGCTCATGCCGGTGCCACCACCGGCGCCATCAATGGTTAAGAGGTCAATTTTGGCCTTGGAGGAATATTTAATGGCCCGAGCCAGGTCAGCTGGCCGGTAGGCTCCAGTTTTCAGGAAGACATACCTGGCACCCAGTTTCCTCAATTCTTCTACCCTCTTCAGGAAGGCCTCTTCCTCAACCATACCCAGGCGAGAATGACGCTCAAATTCCCGGAAGCTACCTTTTTTAAAGGCTTCAATGACCGAAGGATTTTCTGGATCAGGGAGAACAATATAGCCCCGGCGTTTCAGTTCCTGGGCTTTTTCCAGGCTTTTGATTTTAACCTCCCCACCAATATCCTTGGCTCCCTGTCCCCATTTAAGCTCAACCACTTCAACTCCCAGCTTCTCAATGGCATATTCGTGAACGCCAAGCCGGGTATCTTCAACATTGGCCTGAACAACGACAGCGCCATAGCCATCTTCCTGCCAGCTCTGGAAGAGTCTGACCCTGGTTTCCATGTCCGGGGAACGAACGACGCGGCCATGACGAATCTCAGCTTCATCGTCCATGCCACATACATTCTCGCCAATGGTGAGAATGGTGCCACTAATAGCTGCCCCTATGGCCAGGCCAGCCCAATTCTGGCGAGCCACATTGGTTGACCCCATGGCGGAAATGATGAAAGGGACTTTCAGTTTGATGCCTTTATCGCGGCCGATTCTGGTTTCAATATTTACTTTTTCAAAGGTCGCAATGTCAGGATCAGCTTCAACTCCATAGGCTCCGGTTGCGGTTCCCATGATGCTGAAATGAGAAAGATCGACCGGATAATCCTTTTCAGCGGCGGCTGTAATGATGCCAAAGGGCTGAGGGTAGAGAACCTCAGTGCCTCGATAGGCTGACTTGCCAATCTCGCACATGCCGATGCAGCCATCGACACAGGTCACACACATGCCGCTGAAAGGAGAAATGGACCCTTCGGTTCTGTTCTTAGTTAAAGTGGCCGCACTTCGGTTAATTTTGCTGAATGACATGATTATGACCTCCTTCTCATTTTCTTTTTTATAGATTTAAGCTCATGGCTTAGGTGAAACTAAAGAATCTTTCTTTTCTCGAGGCTCCCTGACACAGGTGCCGCAACGGCCGGCATCATACATCCAACATTGAAGCTCGTCGTAATAATCCAGGCAGGTGGGCTCCAGGGTCAGGCAGGCATTACAGACAGCCGTTTCGGCTTCAGGTCCCTGGCAGCGCAGCTGACAGGCGGGGCAGATATAGATGCAGCCGCCACAGAGGCGACATTCTTCAGAGCGCAGATCGAAGGGAGTCGAAATTTTCCGGCGATAGCCCCGATTCTGAAATCCAATAGCCCGGCCATCCATTTGCTCGGCACACATCCTGACGCAGAGACC
>Ga0315298_1007043_pt1 | contig 15001 bp, 14 predicted proteins | sample WHS_1_MG_FD_203077 | JGI IMG/M metagenome (GOLD analysis project Ga0315298, IMG submission 203077) | Extremophilic microbial mat communities from Washburn Hot Springs, YNP, Wyoming, USA - WHS_1_MG | ecosystem: Environmental > Aquatic > Thermal springs > Hot (42-90C) | place: USA: Wyoming... | reverse complement strand
GCGCCGCCGGCGCACTGACCGGCCGCACCGCCGGTGGCTCACGCGATGCGTGCGCCGCAGCCGTCCGCTCGATCAGCTCCGACCCGTGCAGCGCCGCTGCGCCGCTCGACAAGTCCGCAAGTTCCGCCAGATCCAGAGCCAGGGTGGCATTCAAGGTCATCTCGAGCTCTTCGGTGACCTGATGCATCGACGTCGGCCGTTCATCGACGTTCTTGGCCAACATGCGCATGACCAGCTCGATCAGCTGCACGGGTGTCTGGCGCGCCGGCACGAGCTGCGGCACCGGCCCGTTCTGGACCGCGTCCGCATCGAAGTTGGGAAAATACGGCGGCTTCCCGGCCAACAGCTCATAGGCCATCGCACCGAACCCATAGACGTCATCCGCCGGGCTCGCCGGCTCACCGCGCAGCTGACCGGGACTTGCGGTAAAGGGCGATCCGCCCCACGCACGCGTCACGGCTTGCTCGGCACCGGACCCGGGGAGCACCGCAGCCACACCGAAATCCGCGAGCTTCGCCCGTCCACTGCGGTCGAAGAGCACATTGCCCGGCTTCAGATCGCGGTGCACCACACCGCGCGCATGGGCATAGCCCAGCGCATTGGCGACCTCGAGCAGCACCGGGACGATTTCGAGGTATCCCTTGCCGCGCAACCGAGCGAGAGTCCCGCCGTCCGCGAGTTCCATCGGCAGCACGACACAGCCATCCAGTCGCTCCGGCGGCAGCACCCGCAGAATCCCCGGATGGCGCAACAGCGCCGAGGCGGCATACTCGCGCTCGAGCGCCGCCCAGGCTTTCGGCGAGCGGGCTGCCGTCGGGGAGAGAATCTTCAGCGCCAGATCCACGTCCGCGGTCTCATCACTGACGCGCCAGACTTCGCTCTGTCCGCCGACACCGAGCCGCTCGATCAACGAGTAGCGGCCGACATGCCTCGGCTGAACCACTGCCTGAACCTGCGACATCATTCCCTCCTGCGATGCGCTCGCGCGATCGACTTTAAGGATCTTCCCGTCTCGTCCAACGCCCGCGCATCAGACTCTAGCATCGTTGCGCAGCGCTTCGCGAATGTCGCCGTTCCCCAACGACTCAAAATTGAAACATTCACCTCGCGCCGCAGCGTTCGGCACGCAGCCTTCTCCGACTTCACCCAACACGACATTCACGTCACGACATCCCATGAATCATCTGCGGACCTCGCCTCGAACCGACTCCAAGGAAACCTCTGCAGACACTCAACGCCCACTGCGCGCATACGTGTGCCATCGTGACGCTGAATATGCCCTGAACACTCGGCATTTCTCCAAGAGACTCAAGACTGGCCCTACCGGCGCACCGACTGGTCCTTCCAAGATCGCCGCAATGCCGTCCATCCTCGAATCACACCAGACGGCCTCACAATCCCTCCGACCTCCAGTGCGCGGAACGACTCTCGTCGCCAACAAACGCCAAACCCGCGCCCCACCCTCGGACAGACACCGCTCGCGTCAGCCCCAGGGTGATTCGCACACCCTTGCGCACTCGAGGAGCGCACACGTCAATCTGCAGAAGATCTTCGCGAAATGATCCCGAGCCGCCCAGGCGGCATGCGCGCTGCACAAGCGTGACTCATGACAGGATGGGAGGGACGGCGGCGGCGCCAACAGAAAAGGACCGGGACACCTCCGTGTCTCCCGGTCACCACCGTCGGGAACCCTCAGCTCAGATGATGCCGAGCCCGACGACGCACGAACAACACCAGACCGAGCAGGCCGGCGCCGAACAGCGCTAGCGTGCCCGGCTCGGGCAGCGCGGTACCCGTACCTGATCCGGAGCCCGATCCGGGCGGCAACCCCGCCTGTGCAAAGGCGAGAATATCGATGCCGTTGCCTGCCATACCGCCGAGCCCGTTCGTCGACAGATCCGAGAACAGCGACTGGTGACTGTTCTCGCTGTACATGAACGACAGCCGGTAGGTATTGCCGACACTGGTCGATACGCTCTGCGAGAGCGCGTCATAGGCCATCATGGACCCGTCGTACCAGCAGTTGCCGCTGGTGAACCCTGCACAGGCAAACGGCGAGCTACTCAGCTGGCCGGAGAAGGTCGCTCCGTAATTGTTGGCGTAATTCCAGCCGAGCGGCGCGAGCTGTCCAGAGGAATCTCTGTACGAGCCACCCGAGAAGTCTCCATTGCTGAGCAGATTGACGCTCGTTCCGGTGGTCATATCCACCAGCGACACATCGCCGAAGGAGATGTACGCCGGATCATCGCGGAACGCGAAGGTGATCGCGGTATTCGTCAGCGAGGCATTGAAGTCGACCGACTCCGTCATCGGCTTGCCGTGATTGATCATCTGCCCGCTCAGATCGAGAATCGCCCCACTGGGAGGCGGGTCGTTGATCGCCGTGGCGTGTGCCGTGCCGACAGCCAGCAGGAGCGCCACCGGAAGAATGCCGGCTTCGCGACAGCCGAATTTCCCAAGTTTGGAACGCATCGTCGCTTTCTCCTTTCCGGCCGACCCAGGTCCAGTCCTGAACGGCGCGGTGAATCGCGTCACTTCGTTTTCCGCCCAGCCATTGTGGCGAGCGGCCCGCACCCCTCGAAGCAATATCCATGCCGCACCACTGACAAATTAAGTAAAACATCGGGTTATGTGCTGTTGGTCCGTTCATTTGCGGCATGTTGTATTTTTTTCGACAGCGCCGCCGTGTGTTGTGCATTGCGATTCGCGTGATGAGATACCTACTGTCGACGATCGATGACATTGTGTTGGCTCGTGCGCGAATGACCCGCACTTTGTTCGCAAAACGCAGACACACGCGGCGCCCTCGCGTTCGCTGCTGGCGACAGAATCGCATGGTGTTTGAAGTCATGTGTCTCCGTCGTCTGACGCATGCGCCATCCAGACACGGCGACGGCCGGCAACGCTCGAGTTGACTTGTAATTTTTCCCGACGCCTGGCAGCCCTGCGCTGCCTCCGTGCTGGCAGGCGTCACCTGCCGCGGCACTGCTGGCCCGCCGCCGCGCTCCCATCGACCCGCGCGTGCAGGTGTTTCAGCCAACCGGCGCGCAGCGCATGAGCGAGAGATTCTCTCGATGCTCGGCGTGGTTCGTATGCCCCTCGATCGAGCGAACGGGGCGAGAATCGCCACACCCCGTTCGCGCTCAGAGGCGGGCCAGCGAGGACACTTCGCGGATCAACGGTTGACCGGTCGCAGCGCCCACAGGCCGCCGAGCCACAGCGTCACGCCGGCTATTGCGCTACCGATTGGGGATGCCGCCCCCCCGGGGCTCACCAGCGGATACAGGAGTGCCGTGGCGATCAGGACGGCCCCGGTGAGTCCGTGAGGACGGTACTGAAACACCCGGGCCAGGGGCAGGAAGTGCAGGCCGACGACGAGCATGAGGGCCGGGACCACCCAGACGTCGAGCCGCAGGCCGTGCAGCACGACGACGACGACGGCCGCTGCGATCCATTGCAGCGCGTTGATCGCGCGAAACTGACGCCTCAAGCGCTGTGATTGGGGGCTCTGGCGCAGCGTGACCATGGCGTCACGCTGCGCCCGAAAGACCCGCAACGCAGACACGAAGAGCAGGAACGCAACACCGATCACCACAACAACGGGAATCCAGCCGTGCGCATGCGCGAGCTGATCGGCGATCAGGAGCCATACTGCGCCAAAGAGTGCGAAGAACATGGCACCGATGGCGAGACCTCCCCGCCTGGCGCGCGGGAGGCTCGCCGCGGCGCTCGAGTCGGGCGGCTGACCCGCGGCGGCGGCATCCGGTCGGGCTTGGGCGGAGATTGCTGAACTCATGGTGCGCTCCTCGAATGATGTCCGAGGCGAGACTAGGCCCGTTCGCCGCACCGCAACAGTCACGCTCATCAGGCGTCTCGCGTGACATCTGTCATCAGGTCTGACACCCGGCAGCCGCTGGCGGGCCGGGGCGGGATCTGGGACACCGGGTCATCGGAACACCGGCGCGACGCTCGCGGGCTGCGACGGGGCGGTGGAGCGCGGCCGGCGGTCCCCGGATCGGTGCTCAAAAGATGCCTCAGCGTTGTCGATCCGCGCGGGTCTCGTTCGTCGTCTGAATCAGATCACACTCGCCCCGGAGGCGCTGCCATGAAATACCTCACCTTCATCCGTCATGCCGAATCGTTTCGCGAGTCCGGACCACCGCAGGCGCTCATGAGCGCCATGGGCGAGTTCGTGCAGCGCTCGCTGCGCTCCGGCGTACTCGTCGATACCGGCGGGCTGCTGCCGAGTCGCGACGGGGCGCGGATCCGCCTCGAGGACGGGCGCATCCGGGTCCTCGACGGTCCGTTCACCGAGAGCAAAGAAGTGATTGGGGGCTGGGCCATTCTCAGCACCGATTCGCGCGCCGAGGCGATGCGCATTGCGCGGGAGTTCATGGAACTGCACCAGCGGCACTGGCCCGAGTTCGAGGGTGAATCGGAGCTGCGGCCGATGTACGAGGCCGGTTGCGGGCCTGAGCCACGCGCCTGAGTCGCCGAAGGAGCGCCCCCATGAGAGTCATGATCCTGGTCAAGGCCACGGCTGAGAGCGAAGCCGGCAACCTGCCCTCGCCTGAGCGCCTGGCGGCCATGACCGCCTACAACGAGCGCCTGATCAAGGCCGGCATCCTGCTCGCCGGCGAAGGACTGAAGCCGAGCCGGTGCGGCCAACGGGTGCGCTTCTCAGGCGAGCGTCGGACCGTGATTGACGGCCCGTTCGGCGCAACCGACGAACTCGTCGCCGGGTTCTGGCTCTGGGAGGTCCGCTCCCTGGAGGAAGCCCTGGAGTGGGTCCGGCGCTGCCCGAACCCGATGCCGGGAGACTCGGACATCGAGATCCGTCCGCTATATGAAGCCGCGGACTTCTCTTAAGATCGAGCGGTGCGCATTCGGTCGACCCTCGGTGGCCGGCAGATGTGCCCTAGAGGAGTGACAGCATGGCTGAGAATACGGTCTGCCTCTGGTTCGACGGCGCTGCCGAGGCGGCGGCGCGCTTCTACGCCGCAACATTCCCGCGCAGCGCGGTCGGGGCCATTCTGCGTGCGCCGGGCGATTATCCGAACGGCACACGCGGCGACGTGCTCACGGTGGAGTTCACCGTCCTCGGCGTGCACTGCGTGGGTCTGAACGGCGGCCCCCAGTTCAAGCACTCCGAGGCGTTTTCGTTCCAGGTGCTGACGGACAATCAGGCCGAAACCGACCAGTACTGGAACGCCCTGATCGCCCAGGGTGGGACCGAGAGCCAGTGCGGCTGGTGCAAGGACCCCTGGGGCATTTCCTGGCAGATCACTCCCCGCGCGCTGCTCGAGGCGCTGCGAGACCCTGACCCACACGCTGCCCGGCGCGCGTTCGACGCCATGATGGACATGACGAAGATCGACATTGCCGCGCTCGAGGCCGCGCGGCGCGGGTGATCCGGGCACGACCTGCCCCTCGCCCATCGTCCCCATCCTCCAGAGGAGACCGCCATGACCGCCGCGTCCACCTATCTCGCCGTCTTCGCCGGCAGCCGATCGAGCCCGCGCTGGCGCGCCTGGGAGGCATTGAGCGCCGCCGAACGCCAGGCGAAGGAACAGGCCGGTCTCGCCGCCTGGAGCGCCTGGACCGAGCGGCACGGGAATGCGATCCTCGTGCCCGGCGGGCCGCTCGGCAAGGCCCAACACATCGACGGCGAAGGCCGCCGGGACCTGTCCAACACCCTGTGCGCCTTCGTGGTGGTGCGCGCCGACTCACCGCAAGCGGCGGCGCAGATGTTCGCGCAGCACCCGCACTTCACGATCTTTCCAGGCGATGCGATCGAGGTGATGCCCATCCTCGCCGTTCCTTCCGCCTGAACACCGGAGCCCGTCATGCCCGAAGTGATGCCTTACCTGATATTCGACGGCAACTGTGCCGACGCCCTGCACTTCTACGAGGAGGTCCTCGGGGCACGGATCGAGGCACTGGTCCGTGGCGCCGACACACCGATGGCCGCACACATCCCGCCCGAGCACGCCGAGCGCGTGGTGCACGGCCGACTCGCGTTGCCGGGCGGCGGAACGCTCTACGCCGGGGACTGCCAGGCACACGTCGACTATCTGGGGATCCACGGCGTCAGGATGACGCTCAACTTCGACTCCGCGGCGCAGGCCATCGGAGCGTTCGACGCCCTTGCCGAGGGCGCCGAGGTGACCATGCCTCTGCAGCAGACGTTCTGGGCGACCGTCTCCGGCATGGTGACGGACCGGTTCGGAGTCCCCTGGATGATCAACGGCGCGCTCCTGCCGGCTGCGGCCAGCTGACGGACACGGAGGATAAGACCCATGAGTTATCTCCTCCTCATCGTCGAGAAGCCGGGCGACCGCGCGGCGCGGGACGAGGCCGAGGGTCGTGACCTGTACGACCAGATGCTGCGCTTCAGCGCCGATCTGAAGGCGCGCGGCCTGCTCACTCTGAGTCAGGCCCTGAAATCCGATGCCAGCGGCACACGCGTCACCCGTCAGGGCGACGCATTCACCGTGCGCGACGGACCGTTCACGGAGGCACGCGAGATCGTCGGCGGCTTCTTTCTGCTCACCTGCCAAACCCGCGAGCAGGCGGTCGAAATCGCCCGCACGTGCCCCGCGGCCCAATGGGCGACGGTGGAAGTCCGTGAGCTCGGGCCCTGTTTTGAATGACGATCCGTCCCCCTTCCGACGAGACGGACCGGGCCGCGCTCGAGCGCACGATCGCCGCGATCTGGCGCATCGAGAGCGCCAAGATCATCGCCAGGCTCGCCCGCATGCTGCGCCAGGTCGGACTGGCCGAGGAGTTTGCGCAGGACGCGTGGCTCGCCGCCCTCGAACAGTGGCCCAAGAGCGGGATCCCCGCGAACCCCGGCGCTTGGCTGATGACGACCGCCAGGAACCGGGCCATCGACGAGTTGCGCCGCAGCCGCATGCGCGAGGAGAAACATCCCGTGCTCGCCCATGATCCGGACCTGCTCGGTGCACTGACCGACCCGACGGCCGAGTCCGAACCGATCGATGATGATGTGTTGCGGCTGATGTTCGTGGCCTGCCACCCGGTGCTCGGCACCGAGTCGCGCGTCGCACTGACGCTGCGCCTGCTCGGCGGCCTGACGCCCGGGGAGATCGCGCGGGCCTTTCTCGCCACCGAAACGGCCATTCAGCAGCGCATCGTGCGAGCCAAACGGACACTTGCAGAGGCTCGGGTGCCCTTCGAGGTGCCGGGCGCCGCGGAACGCGGCGCCCGGCTCGCCTCGGTGCTCGAGGTGTTGTATCTGATCTTCAATGAAGGCTATGCCGCGACGGCCGGCGAGGACTGGATCCGCCCGCAGCTGTGCGAGGAAGCGATGCGGCTCGCGCGCACGCTCACCGCGCTCGCCCCCGAGGAGCCTGAGGTGCATGGACTGCTCGCGCTGATGGAGCTGCAGGCCTCCCGTCTCCCGGCACGCACCTCGAGCGAGGGCGAGCCGATCCTGCTCCTGGAGCAGAACCGCCTGTACTGGGATCAACTCCTGATCCGGCGTGGCCTGGCCGCGCTCGAGCGTGCCGAGGGCTTCGGGGGACTGCTCGGTCCCTACACTCTGCAGGCGGCGATCGCCGCCTGCCACGCCCGCGCCATTGAGGCCGACGCGACGGATTGGCCCCGGATCGTCGCGCTGTACGACGCGTTGTACGCACTGTCGCCCTCACCCGTCGTGGCGCTGAACCGCGCCGTGGCGGTATCGATGGCCTACGGTCCTGCGCCCGCCCTCGACATCGTCGATGCGCTGTGCGCAGACGGGCGACTGCGCACCTATCACTTGCTGCCGAGCGTCCGCGGCGATCTGCTGGAAAAGCTGGGCCGCCTCGAGGAGGCGCAGGCCGAGTACTCGCATGCGGCCGCGCTCGCCTCCAATCCACGGGAACGCACGCTGCTGCTGCAGCGCGCCGCGGCAGCACGACCCCGCGGCACTGCGGCACACTGAACGAAGAGCGGGGCGCTGCGCCGATCCGGCCCGATTGGGGGGCCGCCACGGGCTCACCATGGGTCAGCATGGCCAAACCGGCGCCCCCCCATTGCGCCCCCTGATCCTGCGCTGTCGCCCGTCACGGGTGGATGTCCTGGTGCACGCCTCGTTCGCCCGCAGACCCGACCGAGCACGCCGCTCATTGCGATGCCCGCGTATCTGAGAACCCGAGCCCGTTCAGACGACGCCGCGCGCTGTGCGCTCATGGTAACGCAGCGCATCCACCAACACCCCGAACGCCGGTGAGATCTGGCGGCGGCTGGGGTAATACAAGTGATAGCCGACGAACGGCGGACACCACTCCTCGAGCACCGGGCGCAGACGACCTCGGACAATATGTGGCCGCACGAGATCCTCGGGCAGGAACGCCAGGCCCAGCCCGGCCAGGGCCGCATTGAGCATCAACGCGAGATTGTCGAGCACCAGCTGCCCGTCGACCCGGACGTTGAGCTTGCGAGTGCCCTTCTCCAACTCCCACGCGTACAGACCCCCCCGCGTCGGCAGGCGCAGATTGATACAGTTGTGTCCGGTCAGATCCTGCGGAGTGCGCGGTGCGGGACGCGCGGCAAAATAGGCCGGAGCGGCGACCACGAGCATGCGCACGTCGGGGCCGATTCGCACGGCAATCATGTCCTTGGCGATCTGCTCGCCGAAGCGTACGCCCGCATCGAAACGCTCGGCGACGATATCGGTAAAGCTCTGATCGACGCTCAGCTCGACTTTGATTTGCGGATGACGCGGAAGGAACTTCGCCAATGCCGGCCAGAGCACTTCGTGCGCGGCATGCTCGCTCGCGGTGATCCGTACGGTGCCGGCCGGCGTCGCGCGCAACGCCGCGAGTCCTTCGAGTTCCGTTTCGATCCGCTCGAAATGCGGCCCGAGCCGCTCGAGCAGCCGTTGACCGGCCTCGGTGGGCGCCAGGCTGCGCGTCGTGCGCGCGAGCAGGCGGATGCCGAGCTTCGCCTCGAGCCGGCGGAGGGTGTGACTCAGCGCCGACTGCGAAACGCCGAGCTTGGCCGCAGCACCCGTGAAGCTGCCTTCGCGCACGACGGCGAGAAAGGCCTGCAGGTCATCGAAGTTCGTGCGCGCCATATATGAATTCCATTCATAGACCCATGCGGATTGTCCCATCTAATCAACACCCGCACCAGGGATTATCGTTACCCATGACGGCTCGCGCAGACGCATCGCCTGCGGGGCATTTCGACCGGCTCGTTCCACGCAACGCAGGGCGCGCTGCGCCGGATCGCGCTACAGAGTGCGCCTGCGAGCCACACACGCGCGCCCGTCGCTCGACGTCATGACGGACCCAACCCTGACTGCACCGGAGAACATCACCTTGAAACAGCGCACACTCGGTACCGGCGGTTTTGAAGTCTCCGCGCTCGGCCTCGGCTGCATGGGGCTCAGCCACGCCTACGGCCCGCCGGTGCCCAAAGCCCAGGGCATCGCCCTGATCCGCGCCGCCGTGGAGCGCGGCGTCACGCTATTCGATACGGCCGAAGTGTACGGGCCGTTCACCAACGAGGAACTGCTCGGCGAGGCCCTTGCGCCCGTGCGCGATCACGTCAAGATCGCCACTAAGTTCGGCTTCCAGATCGATTCGAACGGATCGGACTTGCGTCGCCTCAACAGCCGGCCGAAACACATCCGCGAGGTGGTCGATGCGTCGCTGCGGCGCCTGAGGACCGATCACATCGACCTCCTCTACCAGCACCGGGTCGATCCGGAGGTGCCGATCGAGGACGTCGCCGGCACTGTCAAGGATCTGATCGGCGCGGGCAAGGTGCGCCATTTTGGACTCTCGGAAGCAGGCCCGGATTCCATCCGCCGCGCTCACGCCGTCCAGCCGGTGACCGCGCTGCAGAGCGAGTATTCGCTGTGGTGGCGCGAGCCGGAGCGCGAGATCCTGCCGCTCTGTGCCGAGCTCGGCATCGGCTTCGTTCCCTTCAGCCCGCTCGGCCGGGGATTTCTCACCGGCGCGATCGATGCGCACACGCAGTTTGCGCGCAACGACTTTCGCGCGCAGGTGCCGAGGTTCAGCCCCGAAGCACGCCAGGCGAACCAGGCGCTCGTGGCGCGCATCGGCGACATCGCCTCGGGCAAAGGCGTGACCCGCGCCCAGATCGCACTCGCCTGGGTGTTGGCGCAGCAGCCCTGGATCGTGCCGATCCCCGGCACGACCCGGCTCGAGCGCCTCGAGGAGAACCTGGCGGCGGCAGAGATGACGCTCACCGGTGAGGATCTTCAGCGCATCGATCAGATGCTCGCCCAGGTCACCGTGCACGGCGCGCGCTATCCGCAGCAGTTGCAGCAACTCGCCGGCCGATGAACGGCCCGGCGTGCACGGACGAATCCAACCGTTCAGACTTTCGATGATCGCTGCACAACGGAGAATCGAATCATGAAGACACGCATGTTGGGCCCGCTGGCCGTTGCCGAGATCGGCTACGGCGCGATGAGTTTCGCCTCGACCTACGGCGCGTCCCCGCAACGCAGCGAAGCGCTGCGGGTGATCCGCGGCGCGCACGATCTCGGGGTCACGTTCTTCGACACCGCCGAGGTCTACGGTCCGTTCACCAACGAGGATTTGCTCGGCGAGGCCCTCGCGCCGATGCGCGAGCAGGTGATCATCGCCAGCAAATTCGGCTGGAACGTCAACCCCGACACCGGTGAGCGCGGACCGGGGTTGAACAGCCGGCCCGAGCACATCCGCCGCGCCGTGGAGGGCATGCTCAAGCGCTTGCGCACCGACCGGATCGACCTGCTCTACCAGCACCGCGTCGATCCCGAGGTGCCGATCGAGGACGTCGCCGGCACCGTGAAGGATCTGATCGGCGCCGGCAAAGTGCGCCATTTCGGGCTGTCGGAGGTCGCCGCGGACACCATCCGGCGGGCCCATGCCGTGCAACCGGTCGCCGCCATTCAGAGTGAGTATTCGCTGTGGACCCGCGAGCCGGAGCCGCAGATCCTGCCGCTGTGCGCCGAGCTCGGGATCGGCTTCGTGCCCTGGAGCCCGCTCGGACAGGGCTTTCTCACCGGGACGATCGATTCGAACACGCGCTTCGAGGGCTCGGACTGGCGCAAGAACTTCCCGCGCTTCACGCCCGAGGCGATCGCCGCCAACCAGGCGCTGGTGCGCCTGCTGCAGGACCTCGCCGCCGCCAAGGGCGCCACACCCGCGCAGATCGCGCTCGCCTGGCTGCTCGCGCAGCAACCTTGGATCGTGCCGATTCCGGGGACGCGCCGCTTAGAGCGCGTTCAGGAAAATGTCGCCGCCGCCGACGTCACGCTCACGGAGCACGATCTCGGCGCAATCTCGAGGACGTCCGCCCGCATCGAGATTCAGGGCGCGAGACTGCCGGAGGCGATCTTGCAGTATTCGTACCGCTGACTCGACACATCGCGCCGCCGGCCCGCCCTTGCGCGGGCCGGCGGCGCATGCGCTGCTCGAGCACTCTGCCTACCGGACGTGCATCTTCAGCACGCTGATGGAGTATGGCGGGAACACGTGCCGCACGTCCTTGCCGAACGAATGCACGGACTGCGTGTGCGGCACCACGCGATGCGGATGAGAGAGAGAATTTCTGGCGTGCGTGCTGTCGGCCTGCAACGTCACGAGCGTGCCCGCCTGCGCCACGTCACTCGCGCCCTCGATGTGCACCGTGAGCGCCTGCGGCTGCGGCGCCGCATTGACGATCTTCACGTACAGCGTATGCGTCGCGGCATCCCGCGTCACCGACTCGAAGCACAACGGCCCGGCATGCTTCAGCGCCGCGGCGACCACCTGAGTGCCGAGATTGCGGCTGAACATCACCTGTGCGTAATAGCTCGGTGAGCCGAAGCTGTGCAGTGCATCGTAGCCGATCAGGTTCGTACCCCACTGCGCGGCCAGCGGATTGACGTTCACGAGCAGCGGCGCGTAGCTCGCCATGATCACCAGGTCGCTGTTGCGCTCCAGGCCCGTCATCCAGGCCGCATCGCTCAGCGCCGCCCCGAAGTCCGGCGTCGGCGTGCCCTGGATCGTGGCCCACTCGCCGACGAAAATCTTCGGTCCCGTGCGGCTTAAGTGATCGAAGTGATCGGCCTCCTTGAAGAAGACCCGCGGGCTCTTGTAGAAGTGATCGTCGACGACATCCGGCTGCACGTCCCCTTTGATCGGCATGGTGGCGATCAGCTTCAGCTGCGGATAGGCCTTGCGGATCGCCCGGGCGAACTGCGCAAAACGGCCGTGGTCACCGCCGTAGCTGCCGGATTTATCGAAGAAGTCCTCGTTGCCGATTTCGACATACTTCAGCGCAAAGGGCGCCGGATGCCCGTCACGGGCGCGTACCGCGCCCCACTTCGTCGACGGACTGCCGGTGACGTACTGAATCTCTTCGAGCGCGTCCTTCACATAGGGATCGAGCTGCGGGCCGGGCTGGATGTGCATCCCGTCGAGCGCGTAGCCGGCATACACGGCAAGCACCGGCTGCATGTGCAGGTCCTGGCACCACTCCAGAAATTCCAGCAACCCCATGCCGTCGGAGGACTGGTACCCCCACGGGCTCGGGTGCGTCGGACGGTCCACCAGCGGGCCGATGGTGAGCTTCCAGTCGTACCAGTCGGCGAGCGTGTTGCCCTCGAGGAAGTTGCCCCCGGGGAAGCGCAGGAACTTCGGATGCAGCGCCGCCAGCTTGTCCATCAGGTCGATGCGATCTCCATTCGGCTGACCGTCGTACGTCGGCGGGAACAGCGACGGCAGGTTCATCAGCACCGAGCCGGGATGACGGATCGTGATGCGCACGAAGTTGTCCTCGGACTCCCGAACCGCACCGGTGCGCAGCGTCGCGGTGTACCGCTTCCAGTGCGCGCTGGCGGCCGGGAAACTCGCGCGGGCGAGGACCTTGCCGCTGTGATCGTTGACGATGGCCAGCGTCACCGGACCGGGATTGCGGCCGTCGGCCTTCAGGTAAATCGAGGCGTGATACGTCGTGTGCGGCCACACCGGGACGCCCCAGTAGCCGGGGTTGTCGATGCCGCCCGGATCGCGCCGAGTCGCCCGGGCGGCCGTCAGCCGCAGGCTGTACGGCAGCGCGGTGCTCGGCCCGGTCGCATCATCGATCCCCCAGGACATGCCGTCCTCGGCATTCTGGTCGAGCGACCAGATCTTGATGAACTCATGATGCTCACGCCGATAGAAGACCCGATCGCGGATCAGCTCGGCATAGAGCCCCCCGTCGTAGGCGTGGTTGATCTCCTCGGTCATGAGTCCGTAGAGCGTCGGACTCACCGCGTGCAGGGGCCGATCGTACTGAATCGTCAGCGTCGCCTGCGCCCCGGCCGCGGACGACACAGTGCTCGCCAGCAACGGCAGCACCCACAACAGCGCCACTGCGGCGCGACGGATTTGCTGAGCACTCATAGATCGATGACCCCCTGCGTGCGCCACCGCCTCTGGTAGCGCTATCTTAGTCTGCCGCCAGTGTGCCAGATTCTGCCGCATTCGGCAGCCGGAGCCGTCCGCTCATCCCTCCCGTGCCCACCCGACGCTTGCGGACAGTGCGTACGGCTCGCCGTAAGGTCTGTGCTATATCTACGCCAATGAATGCCCGCCTCGTCGGGACCTCCGGTGTTCTCGGCACCATCGGCGCCGTCCTGCTCCTCGGAGGATGCGCGAGTCTCATCGCCCCGCAGATCATCGCCCCGCAGCCCGGCGGTCTGCAGGGCGCCTACGAGAAGAGCTTGCGCGGCCAGTTCGTGCTGGCGAACATCGCGCCGTACATCTCGGCGCGCCCCCGCATTGCCGTCGGACCACCCCCTGCAACGCTCGCGGTCGAGGTCATCCCGCCCGGGAATTACAGCCTGCGGCTCGGCGCACGGCAGCGACCGGGCTGTACGACGATCTATCTGACCGGCCCGGCGGAAAACCAACTGTTCGCCTCGCTCGACCGCGAGTGCCTGGCCCAGCATCACCTCACGGTGTCGGAGCTGAAGGTCGACCCGCCGAGCAAGCCGCTGGTGTGCACCGCACCGCCGCCCTCGTCCCCCACCCTGCAGCGCTACCGCGCCTCGATCGTGCGCCTGCGCAGCACCGAGCCACCGCGGGGGACGGTGATCCTGTTGCCCGGGTACGGCATCGGCAAGCTCTCGATGCTGCCGTGGGCGCTGATGCTCGGGGAAGCGGGCTATCAGAGCATCCTCGTCGATCCGCGCGCCCAGGGACAGTCGAGCGGACAGTACGTCACCTACGGTGCACTCGAATCAGAGGATGTGGTGCAACTGGTCGCCGCGTTGCGCAAGGAAGGCCTCATCCGCGGTCGCCTGGGACTGCTGGGCGACTCGATGGGGGCTGCCACTGCACTGCTCGCCGCTGCGCACATCGAACCACTCGCCGCCGTGGTAGCGATCTCCCCGTACGAGCGAGCCACTGCGGCCATCCCGCGCTACGCGCGCCTCGCCCACTGGTATGCCCGGTTCATCCCGCCCATGTCCTGGCGGGCTGCGGAACACCAGGCGGGCCGGATGGCCGGCGTGAGTCTCGCCGAGGCCGATCCCATCGAGGCCGCACCGCACATCCGGGCCCCGGTGTTGTATCTTCAGGGGGACCGGGACCGAGTCGTGAGCCCGGCCCAGGCCCGCCAGCTCGCCGAGCGAACGCCCGGGGCGCGCCTCGAGATGTTCCCCGGTCTCGGACACCTCGAGATGTCCGAGAACTTCGCCGGCCTCGCCCAGCCGGTCATCAACTGGTTCAACCGCTACGTGGCCCAGGATCACGCGCAGGCCCAGCCGCCCCGGGTGGGCCTGCCCCAGGGCATGCACAACGTGCTCGAGATGTCCGGCTGCGTCGAGTACTGACGGGCGAGCCGCCCGCGAGCTTATCCTGCGGCCCTCTCACGTCCGGCGGTCGCGCCTGCTCCGCCGCCGAACGACACCGTCTCGAGCGATTCAAACCCTTCGGCCCCCGGGCGCGTCCAACCCCATACATGAATACCGCCGCACACCGTGAGGGCATCGAATGGGAAGCCGCGC
>Ga0315298_1007041_pt1 | contig 15007 bp, 14 predicted proteins | sample WHS_1_MG_FD_203077 | JGI IMG/M metagenome (GOLD analysis project Ga0315298, IMG submission 203077) | Extremophilic microbial mat communities from Washburn Hot Springs, YNP, Wyoming, USA - WHS_1_MG | ecosystem: Environmental > Aquatic > Thermal springs > Hot (42-90C) | place: USA: Wyoming... | reverse complement strand
CCCCGGCGGCACCATCGAACTCACCGGCCACCCCACCGCCCCCACCGCCGCCGCCCGCACCCGGGCCCAGCAGAAATCCCTGCAAATTGTCTTCCAGAACCCCGATTCCGCCCTCAACCGCGCCCACACCGTCCGCCACCTCATCACCCGCGCCCTCGCCCGCCTCGCCAATCTCTCCGGCCCCGCCCGAACCACCCGCCTCGCCGAACTCATCCACGCCGTCCGCCTCACCGACCGCCACCTCCCCATGCGCCCCCGCCAACTCTCCGGCGGCCTCAAACAACGCGTCGCCATCGCCCGCGCCTTCGCCGGCTCCCCCGAAATCGTCATCTGCGACGAACCCACCTCCGCCCTCGACGTCTCGGTCCAGGCCGCCATCCTCAACCTCCTGGCCGACCTCCAGGCGCGCGAACACACCAGCTACATCTTCATCAGCCACGACCTCGGCGTCGTCCGCTACCTCTCGGACCGCATCGCCGTCCTCTACCTCGGCCGCATCATGGAAATCGGCCCCGCCCACAACGTCTTCGAAGGCCCCCACCACCCCTACACCGAAGCCCTGCTCTCCTCGATCCCAACCCCGCTCCAACCCAAAACCACCCGCATCCGCCTCCAGGGCGAAATCCCCAGCGCCCTCAACCCCCCCACCGGATGCCCCTTCCACACCCGCTGCCCCCGCAAACTCGGCCCCATCTGCGAAACCACCACCCCCCCACCCGAAACCCTCGACAACCACACCATCGCCTGCCACATCCCCCGCCCCCAACTCGGCCGCCGCCCGTAAGGCAAAAAGAAGCAAAGGCAAGGCTTCCTTTTTGCAAAAAAGAAGCAAAAAACTCCCATGAGTCGGGCCGAACGCCGCTGAAACGACCGAGCACGAACCAAATCGCACCCGCTGCAAAATACCCGTCATCGCGAGGAGCGCGCGCGACCAAGCAATCCATACCGAAGCATCCAACAGATGCGTCAATGGCAACGATTCTCAGTGTAAAGGGGTCCGCACATTTTGACCGGGTCGCAGGCACGAAGCTTGGGATCAGCTACCCGTCGGGCTTGAGGACTGAAGCAGCCAATAGAAGCAAGACCTTGTGAATTTATGACAGCCGGCATCAGCGTGGCGTCGATTGAAATGTGTAAGTGCCGTAGGGGCAGCGGGAAGGAGGAAGAAAGCGCTTCTTTTTTGTAAAAAAGAAGCAAAAAACTTTAATTCCCTGAGTCCGTGCCAGTCGAAACGCCCATGTCCCAGATTAAAGAAAGTTTTTTGCTTCTTTTTTCCAAAGAAGAAGCCTTGCTCACTTCCCTGCCCCACCAACGCCTTCCCGCCCACCCCGGCAGCCACGCGTCTTTCGTGGCCTGAGGAAAAACGGCCGGCCAGCAGCACGGGAACCTTGCGCCTCGCCCATGTTCGCGCGATGGCGATATCAGATCCAGCGTTTCAGGAGCATCCCATGATCACCGGCAGTTTCCCCACCACCCGCCTGCGCCGCAACCGGCTCGATCCGTGGACCCGCCGCATGGTCGCCGAGACCACGCTTTCCGTGGACAATCTGATCTGGCCGATCTTCGTCCGCGCGGGCGAGGGCGAGCCGACTCCGGTTGCCACCATGCCCGGCGTGGTCCGTGTCGGGCTCGACCGGCTGGCGAGGCATGTCGAGGACGCGGCCCGCCTCGGCATCCCCGCCATCGCCCTGTTCCCCGCGACCCCCGCCGACCTCAAGACCGCCGAGGGCACCGAGGCGCTGAACCCGGAAAACCTGATCTGTCAGGCCGCCCGCCTGCTCAAGGCGGAATTCCCCGATCTCGGCCTGATCGGCGATGTCGCGCTCGACCCCTACACCGATCACGGGCATGACGGCGTGCTGCGTAATGGCTACGTCGCCAACGACGAATCGGTCGAGATTCTCGAACGTCAGGCGGTCAATCAGGCCCAGGCCGGCATCGACATCATCGCCCCCTCGGACATGATGGACGGACGGATCGGCAGCATCCGCACCGCGCTCGATGCCGAGGGGCTGATCCACACCCGCATCATGAGCTACGCCGCCAAATACGCCTCCGCCTTCTACGGCCCGTTCCGCGAGGCGCTCGGCTCGAACGCCGCCCTCAAGGGCGACAAGAAAACCTATCAGATGAACCCGGCCAATTCGGATGAAGCCCTGCGCGAAGTCGCGATGGATCTGGATGAAGGGGCGGACATGGTCATGGTCAAGCCCGGCATGCCCTATCTCGACATCGTCCGCCGCGTCCACGAGACGTTCCACGTGCCCACTTTCGCCTATCAGGTGTCCGGCGAATACGCGATGCTGGCCTCCGCGATGAATCTCGGCCTGATCGACCGCGAACGCGGCATTCTCGAAACATTGATGGGATTTCGCCGGGCCGGCGCTTCGGGGGTGCTGACGTATTTCGCGGTTGAAGCGGCGCGGCTGCTCATGGCGTAAAAGGGAAGACAGCGTCTTCTTTTTTGTGAAAAAAAAGCAAAAAAAACTTCGGTGATCAGGGGCGGTGCGGGTGAAGCCGCTCACGCCCCTGATCGTCGAGCCTTTAAATCCGGCGGCGTCCGCCGACCAGCGCGTGATAGATCACCAGCACCACAACGGCACCGATCACGGCCACAATCAGACTATATATGTTAAATCCGGTCACCCCCACGCTGCCGAACGCGTTGAAGATGAACCCGCCGACGATCGCGCCGATGATGCCGAGCACCATGTCGAGAATCAGCCCCTCGCCCTGCTTGTTCACAAGCTTGCTGGCGATGAAACCGGCGATCAGGCCCAGAACGAGCCATGCAATGATACCCATGTGAAGTCACCTCTTGTTGTTTGATATGATCCCGATGCCTCGAACACGCACCGGCCCCCGGCATCGGGGCCGGGAGCCGGGTCAAATCCCGTTGAAACTCAGCGCTTGACGGCGTCGCGGACCTTGTCCTTCGCTTCGCCGACCTTGCTCTGAACCTTGCCGGCGGCCTGATCGGCCTTGCCTTCGGCCACGGTCCGGTCATTGCCGGTCACCTTGCCGACGGCTTCCTTGATATTGCCTTTGACCTGCTTGGCCGCGCCGTCGATACGATTATGGTCAACCATTGTTCCGCTCCGTGATGTGGATGGCGGCAATCGATACCGCCATGCCTCACAGATAGGAGAGACGAGATCCCGGTTCGAGAGCCGATTCGAGCGTAATGGTCGATATTACGAAAACAACATGACCTGGTTAGACCATGCCGAGCGCGCGACGATACACGTCGATCAGCATTTCCTGTTCCTCGACTTCCGCCGGTTCCTGCTTGCGCATCCGGATCAACTGGCGCAGCACTTTCACGTCGAACCCGGCCGATTTCGCCTCGGAATAAATGTCCTTGATGTCCGAAGCCAGCGCCTTGCGCTCCTCTTCCAGCCGCTCGATCCGCTCGACGATGCTCTTGAGCCGGTCGGCCGCGATATTGCCGGTGGTCGCGTGGTCGGCGGTCGCCTGATCAGCGGTGTCGAGAGCCATCGAAAATCTCCAGCCAGAGGGAGCGCGCGGGATAGAACCGCCCCGCCCCCCGGTCAATGCCCCCCGGTCAATGCCCAAGCTTGTTCTTTGTTCGCCCAGCACCTATTGCCGGGCGATGGTATCGCGCATCATCACGCGCTGGGGCACGCCGTATCGCCCGGCCCTGTCCGGCCTGCTCTGGATGGCCGTCCTGCTGGGCGCGCTGGTCTGGCTCGACGGTTTGCATGACGGCCTGTTCCTGGTGCCCCCTTTCGCCGCGACCATGACCATCCTGATCTACCTCCCCGCCGTGTCGATCGCGCAGCCCTACGCGATCATCGCGGGCTCGACCTCCGGCGCGCTGATCGGCACCGCCCTCACCCTCGTCTTCGGCTTCGGCCCGGAAATCGCCATGGCCGCCGCCCTGGTCGCGGTGATCGCCCTGCCCTTGCTGCGCGCCTACCACCCGCCCGGCATCGCGCTCGCCATGTATCCGGCCCTGCTGCACCCCGGCATCGCCTTCGCGCCCCGCGTGGTCCTGCCGTTCACCCTCCTCGCGGTGACCAGCGCCACCGCCATGAGCCGGCTGGTCCGCGCCTGGCCCCGCTACCCGGCAGCGTTGTAACCCGATGCCGATGCGCTCACATATGCGTGACAGCCTATATGATCATGCCGGGGCAATCCTCCCGGTAAAATGAGGAAACGATGAAACTGCTGCCCGCTTTGCTCGGCCTCCTCCTGCTGTTCGCCCTGTCGGCCCCGGCCCGGGCGGCGGAAAGCAACCGGGCGGTCTCCTCGCGCGCAACCGTCTCGCTGGTCTCCGCGACCACCGCTGCCGATACCACCAGCCTGAAACTCGGCCTGCTGTTCCGCCTCAAGCCCGACTGGCACATCTACTGGTCCGATCCCGGCGATGCCGGCGAACCGCCCTCGATCAGCATCACCGCCCCGAAAGGTGCCACCGCCGGACCCTTCGCCTACCCCGCGCCGCACTGGCTGGTCGCCAGCGGTGTGGGCGACTACACCGAAACCGGCACCGTCCTGCTGCCCTTCACCCTCAAACTGCCGCAACCGGGGGCCACCACCATCACCGCCAGCGCCAACTGGCTGGTCTGCGACCCGAAAATCTGCGTCCCCGAAAGCGGCACGTTCACCCTCGCTCTGCCCGGCGGCAGCGCGCACGCCTCGCCGCAGGCCCCGCTCTTCGCCGAAGCCGCCGCGCAGATGCCTCGCCCTTCGCCGTTCCACGCCACACTTGCCCCCGGCGGCCTGTTGGCGATCACCGGCAGCGGTCTGAACGATGCGGCGGTGAAATCGGCCCATTTCTACCCCGATGATCCCAGCGTCATCGCCAATGCCGCGCCGCAGAAACTCGGCTTCGTCCGGGGCGGCTTCACCCTCGCGCTCACCCGGGCGGATGCGAAAAAACCGCTCACCGCCCTGTCCGGCGTGCTCGAAATCACCGACCCCGCCGGCCAGACCCAAGCCCTGACCCTCACCGCCACACCCGGCGCAGCCCCCGCGCCGCTGCACGTCACGCCCTGGTATGTCTGGATCGCCGGTGCCCTGCTCGGCGGGCTGATCCTCAACCTGATGCCCTGCGTGTTCCCGGTGCTCGCGATCAAGGCGATGGCGGTCGCCCGCCTCGGCCATGACGATCGCGCCCGCGCCCGCCACGAATCACTGGCCTACACGCTCGGCGCGGTGATCGCGATGATGATCCTCGGCGGCATCCTGCTCGCCATCCGCGCCGGCGGCACCGCACTCGGCTGGGGCTTCCAGTTCCAGTCCCCGGTATTCATCGCGATCATGGCGTGGCTGGTCTTCGCGATCGGGCTGAACTTCGCCGGGCTGTTCGCCATCTCGGGGATGGAAAACCTCGGCTCGGGTCTTGCCGCGCGCGGCGGCCTGCTCGGCAGTTTCGCCACCGGCCTGCTCGCCGTGGTGGTCGCAACCCCCTGCACCGCGCCCTTCATGGGCGGTGCGCTCGCCGCCGCCCTCGCGGCACCGCTCGCCCTCGGCCTGAGCATTTTCGCCGCCCTCGGCCTCGGCATCGCGCTGCCCTTCGTCCTGATCGCGATCATCCCGGCGGTCGCCCGCTTGCTGCCCCGTCCCGGCGCGTGGATGGACATCCTGCGCCAGATCCTCGCCTTCCCGATGTTTGCCACCGCGATCTGGCTGCTCTGGGTGATGGCGCTGGAAGCCGGGGCCTCGGGCGTGCTCATCGTCGGTGCCGGCGCGGTGCTGATCGCCTTCGCCCTCTGGCTGCTCCGGTTCCGGGGCGTGTTCACCAAAGGCCTCGCCGTCCTCGCGGTCGCCGCCGCCTTGTTCCTGCTGCCGCGCATCACCCCCGCCGATGCCGGGGCCGCGACCGGCAAGGCCACCGGAATCGCCGACAGCCAGCCCTACTCGACCACCAAACTCGCCGCCCTGCGCGCAGCGGGCAAACCGGTGTTCGTCGACATGACGGCAGCATGGTGCATCACCTGCCAGGTCAACGAACGGGTCGCGCTGGAACCGGCCAGCGTCCAGCGCCTGTTCCGCAGCCACCACATCAGCCTGATGATCGGCGACTGGACCCGCCGCAACCCCGCGATCACCCGGTTTCTTGCCGCTCATGGCCGCGACGGCGTGCCGATCTATGTCTATTACCCGCCCGATCACGCGAAACCGGTCGTGCTCCCGCAGATTTTAACCCCCTCGATCGTGACCGGTGCGATAAACGGGGCGACGTAACCATAGCGGAGCGCGACATGCCCCCCACATCGCAACAGCCATGACCACGATCTCCCGCATCCTCGCGCGCGCCGCACTCACGGGCCTCACCTCACTTACGGGCCTCACCTCGGGCACCGCCGCCGCCGCCATGCTCCCCCCGATCGGCCTCTGGCAGGGGCGCTATACCTGCGCCCAGGGCGATACCGCGCTGGCCCTGCAGATCACCGCGATCAGCCCGACGCGGGTGACCGCGATCTTCTATTTCCACGCTCTGGCCGCCAATCCCGCCGTGCCGCAAGGCTGCTTTGCGATGACCGGCTCGTTCGACCCCGCCACCCGCCATCTCGCCTTGCACCCGACCCACTGGCTCTCGCAGCCGCCCTTCTATGTCTGGACCGGCCTGTCCGGCACGGTCCGGCGCGGCGGCACCGCGATGACCGGCACGATCCAGGGCCCCGCCTGCACCGATTTTTCACTGACCCCGAGCACCACCCTCCCGGTCCCGCCCGCACCGCCCGCCTGCCGGTTGGATCAGAACGGGCCGACAGTGTAGAGCAGACCACGAAGCAGGACAGGGACCGACCATGAAGAGCGCCGCCAAACTACGCCACCTCGCCGCCACCATCGCCGCAGCCGCGACCATCGGCACCGCAGGCATCGCCACCGCCGCCACCACAACCGCCACCCCCGCAACGCCCGTGGCCCCGCCCCAGATCGCCCAATGCGCGGGTTGCCACAGTGCCAACGGCATGGGCAACTCGGTCGCCGGCTTCCCCGCCATCGCCGGCCAGCCCACCGCCTATCTCGAACACCAGCTCTACGCCTTCAAACACGGCACCCGCCGCAACGCGATCATGAAAAGCTTCGCCACCGGCCTCACCGCGGCAGACCGCAAGGCGATCGCCACCTATTACAACAGCCTGCCGGTGGTCGCACCCGCCTCGCTGCCCGCCGCCCCGAGCGATGATCTCGGCAAAACCATCGCGCTGCACGGTGCGGGCGTCGGCACCGCGCACGTCATCCCGGCCTGCGCCTCCTGCCACGCCGCCGGCGGCCTCGGCCGCGCCCCGGCATTTCCCCGCCTCGCCGGCCAGCCCGAGCAATATCTCGAAGCCCAGTTGATCGACTGGCGGAAAGGCTCGCGCAACGAGAGCAACCTCCATCTGATGCGCAACATCGCGAAAGACCTCACCGCCAAACAGATCAAGGCGGTCGCGCAATATTACGCCTCCCTGCCGCCCACCGGAACATCCGGCTCCTGAACCATCAGGGGTGGCGAACCCGGCTGGCCCGATAGCGCGCGATATTGGCCAGCTGCTCGCTGAACGTCCGCGCGAACATGTGCCCGCCCGCCCCGTTCGCCACGAAATACAAATCCTTCGTCGCCGCCGGATGCAGCACCGCCTCGATCGCCCGCACCCCCGGTGCCGCGATCGGCCCCGGCGGCAATCCGTGGTGCAGATAGGTATTGTACGGGCTGTCCACCGCCAGATCATGGTCATCGACCCGATGGGTCAGCGCGGTCGCCCTGCCCTTGGTGACCGCGTAGATCACCGTCGGGTCCGCCTGCAATTTCATGTTCTGCTTCAGCCGGTTCTCATACACCCCGGCAATCCGGGGTAACTCCGACGCAACCGGGGTTTCGAGCTGCACGATCGACGCGAGAATCACCGCCTGCCGCGGCGTATCCAGCGGCAATCCCGGCGCGCGCCCCGCCCACGCCTTCGCAAGCGCCTTCCGCATCGCCCGCTGCATCCGCGCGAGAATCGCCTTGCGGCTGGCATCATAGATATAGTCATAGGTCTGCGGCAGCACGCTGCCTTCCGGCGGCGGCGCGACATGCCCGGTCGCGCGTGGCAGAGCGTTGATGATGTCGGCAATCTGGGTCGCGGTCAGCCCATCCGGGATCGTCGCCTTGTGCTGCACCGCCGGGCCGAACCGCAGCGTATGCAGCACCCGCCGCAGGCTGCCATGCGCGACGAACGTATATTCACCGGCCTGCAACGGCCCCTGCCCCCGCGTCAGCCACGCCGCCATCTCGAAGATCAGCGGATATTCGATCACCCCGGCCCGGTGCAATGCTGCCGCAACCGTCGCGGTCCCGCCCGGCGGGATCACCACGTTGCGGGTCACGCGCAGCGCCCCCGGTCCATCGTAACTTTCCTGAACCGCCATCCGGCCGAGGTTCAGCGTCACCACCAGCGTCAGCAGCAGCAGGATCAGGCGGCCACGACCGAACACGGGCCCGCCGCGCTCAGCCCGCCTTGCGGAACAGGATCGAAGCGTTGGTCCCGCCGAAGCCGAAACTGTTCGACAAGGCGATATCGATCCGCCGCCGCTGCGCCTCGTGCGCCACCCGGTCGATCACGCTGGCCCGGCTCGGCTCGTCCAGATTAAGGGTCGGCGGTGCCACCCCGTCGCGGATCGCCAGAATCGAGAATACCGCCTCGATCGCCCCCGCCGCGCCGAGCAGATGCCCGGTCGCCGATTTGGTCGAGGACATCGCGACATGCCTCGCCGCATCGCCGAACATCGTCTCCACCGCCTCAAGCTCCAGATCGTCGCCCATCGGGGTCGAGGTTCCGTGCGCATTGATATACTGCACGTCCGCCGGCACCAGACCGCCCGATTTCAGCGCCGCCTTCATCGCCCGGAACGCCCCGTCATGATGATCCGCCGGGGCGGTGATGTGGTGGGCATCGCCGGACATGCCGTAACCCGCGATCTCGGCATAAATCTTCGCCCCGCGCGCTTTGGCGTGCTCGTATTCCTCAAGGAACAGCACACCCGCGCCCTCGCCCATCACGAACCCGTCGCGGTCCTTGTCCCACGGGCGCGAGGCCTTGGCCGGCGTGTCGTTGAACCCGGTCGAAAGCGCGCGCGACGCGCAGAACCCCGCGATCCCCAGCGCGCACACCGCCGCCTCGGCCCCGCCGGCGAGCATGATGTCGGCATCGCCGAACGCGATCAGCCGCGCCGCATCACCGATCGCATGAACCCCGGTCGCGCACGCGGTCACGGCGGAATGGTTCGGCCCCTTGAGACCGAATTTGATCGAGACATTGCCGGAAACCAGATTGATCAGCGCGGACGGAATGAAAAACGGCGACAACCGGCGCGACCGCCCTTCATGCACCAGCACCGAGGCCTCATAAATGGTCTGCAACCCGCCGATCCCCGAGCCGATCATCACGCCCGCGGCGTAACGATCCTCCTCGGTCGCGGGGGTCCAGCCGGAATCCTCCATCGCCTCGGTGGCAGCCGCCATGCCGAGCTGGATGAACCGGTCCATCTTCTTCTGGTCCTTGACCGGGACCCATTCGCCCAGATCGAACCCGCCCTCGGCGCGCGTCCCCGGCGGCATCTGCCCCGCCACCTTGCACGGCAGATCGGCCGGATCGAACACGGTGATCGCACCGATGCCCGAATGGCCCTCGATCAACCGCCGCCATACCGGTTCGACGCCCACACCCAGAGGGCAGGCAATACCCATACCGGTCACGACGACGCGCCGCATCCCCATGATCCTCTCGCTCACGCCAGGGCCGTACCGCTCACTCGGCCTTCTGCTTCTCGATATAGTCGATCGCGTCCTTCACCGTGGTGATCTTCTCGGCCGCATCTTCCGGAATCTCGACGCCGAACGCCTCCTCGAACGCCATCACCAGTTCGACGGTATCGAGGCTGTCCGCGCCCAGATCGTCGATGAACGAGGCTTCCGGGGTCACTTTCGCTTCATCGACGCCGAGATGTTCGACAACGATCTTCTTAACCTTATCGGCGACTTCACTCATTTTCTATCGTGCTCCTGTGACGAAATGATCGGGCGGTAACGGCAGTTGAACGGGCCGGAGCCGAAGCACAGGCCGTATTGCGAAAGTCCGGGGCGCTTAGCATGGTTCATGCAGCCGCGCCAACCATGCGCGCGCGCATTCAGCTCATCGCCATCCCGCCATTCACATGAATGACCGAACCAGTCACCCAGGCGGCGGCATCGGAGGCCAGATAAGCGACGGCGGCAGCCACATCCTCGGGCCGCCCCAACCGTCCGAGCGGAATTTTCCCGGCCAGCGCGCCACGCTGCTCCTCGCTCAGCGCATCGGTCATCGCGGTCTCGATAAACCCCGGCGCCACCAGATTGATGGTGACATGGCGCGACGCCACCTCCTGCGCCAGCGCCTTGGTGAGCCCGATCAGCCCCGCCTTGGCCGAAGCGTAATTCGCCTGACCCGGGTTCCCGGTGGTCCCCACGATGCTGCCGATATTGATGATCCGCCCCGACCGCCTGCGCATCATGAACTTCAGCGCCGCGCGCGAAAGCCGGAACGGCGCCGCCAGATCGACATCGAGCACCTGCGCCCACGCCTCGTCGCTCATCCGCACCGCCAGCCCGTCGCGCGTCAGCCCGGCATTGTTGACCAGAATATCCACCCGCCCCATCGCCGCCTCGGCAGCCACCACCAGCGCCTCCGCCGCCTTCGGATCGGCCAGATCGGCGGGAATCACATGCGCCCGCTCGCCCAGTTCTCCAGCCAGCACCGCCAACGCCGCCTCGCGCGTGCCCGACAACGTCACAACCGCCCCCAGCCCATGCAGTGTCCGCGCGATCGCCGCCCCGATGCCGCCCGAAGCCCCGGTAATCAGCGCGGTCCGCCCCGCCAGCGAAAACAGATCAGCCGACATGTTTGATCAAAGCCTCCAACTCCGCCGGGGTGCCGCAATTCAGGGTTTCCGCCTCGGGCGCGATCCGCCGGATCAACCCGGACAACACCTTGCCCGACCCCAGTTCGATAAACCGCGTCACGCCCGAAGCCATCATCGCCTCGACCGATTCACGCCAGCGCACCGTCGCCGTCACCTGCTCGACCAGCCGCGCCGAAATATCCTTGGGCACCGTCACCTTCGCCGCCGTCACGTTCGCAATCACCGGCACCGCAGGCGCGCGCGGCGGGGTCACCCCCAACGCCTCCTCCATCGCGATCGCCGCCGGATGCATCAACGCGCAATGAAACGGCGCGGATACCGGCAGCTTCATCGCCCGCTTCACCCCGCGCGCCTTCGCCCCCTCGATCGCCCGATCCACCGCCGCCGCAGCACCCGAAATCACCACCTGCCCGCCGCCATTATCGTTCGCGACCGAAACCACCTCGCGCCCCTCCGGCCCCGCTTCCGCCGCCGCGCAAATCTCGACCGCCACGGCAAGCTCGACCCCGAGCAACGCCGCCATCGCCCCCTCGCCCGCCGGAACCGCCTTCTGCATCGCCGTGCCGCGAACCCGCAGCAGCCGCGCCGCCTCCGCCACACTGAAACTGCCCGCCGCCGCCAGCGCGGTATACTCCCCGAGCGAATGCCCCGCGAGCAACACCGCCCGCTCGCGCACCGTCACATTGCCCTCACGCTCCAGACACCGCAAAACCGCCATCGACATCGCCATCAACGCCGGCTGGGCATTCTCGGTGAGCGTCAACTCCTCGACCGGCCCCTCGAACATCAGCCGCGACAGCTTCTGCTTCAGAACCTCGTCAACCTCCTCGAACACCTCACGCGCCGGCGCAAATGCGGCAGCCAAATCCCGCCCCATGCCCACAGCCTGACTGCCCTGACCCGGAAAAATGAAGGCGCTGACCGCCATGGACCCGTCTCCTGTATTTCGGCGCGACGTAGAGGCGACAGCCCGGCAAGTCAATTCCCGCCATCCGGCAAGGGGACAGGCAAGGCAGGACAAGCACTTCTTTTTTGTAAAAAAGAAGCAAAAAACTTCCATGAACTTAGCCTCATGCCATTCCACCGCCCCAGCCCCAGATTAAAAAAGTTTTTTTGCTTCTTTTTTTTCAAAAAAAGAAGAACTTACTTCCCTTGTTATTTTAAGCACTGTTCCCCACACCCATCGCCCCAAATCAAGTACTTCTTTTTTGTAAAAAAGAAGCAAAAAACTTCCATGAGCTTGGCCCCATGCCGTTCCACGGCCCCAGTCCCAGATCAAAAAAGTTTTTTTGCTTCTTTTTTTCCAAAAAAAGAAGCGCTTGCTTCCCCGCATCCTCCAGCCCCGCATCACGACAAACCGCCTCTGCGCCTGTATAGGCGTCCGCATGGACGAACTTCCCGTCGCCGCGATGCTGCCGGCGTTGCGCCGCTCGCTTGCCGCGACTTCGAATGCCATTCTGATCGCTCCGCCCGGTGCGGGCAAAACCACGCTGGTGCCTCAGGCTTTGCTTGACGATGCCTGGGTCGGCGGCGGCAAAATCCTCATGCTCGAACCGCGCCGCCTTGCCGCCCGCGCCGCCGCCGCGCGCATCGCGACCCTGATCGGCGAGGCTCCCGGCGGTCTGGTCGGCTATCGCACCCGGCTCGATTCCGTGGTCGGTCCCCGCACCCGGATCGAGGTGATCACCGAGGGCCTGTTGACCCGCCGTCTCCTGACCGACCCGGGGCTGGATGGCGTCGCCTGCGTCATTTTCGATGAAATCCACGAACGCAGCCTCGAAGCCGATCTCGCCCTTGCTCTCACGCGCGATCTCCAGCGCGGCCTGCGCCCGGAACTGCGCCTGCTCGCCATGTCCGCCACGGCCGATGGTGCCCGCCTCGCCGATCTGCTCGCCGCGCCGGTCCTGCACAGCGAGGGCCGCGCCCATCCGGTGGATATCGAATACGCCGCGCGCGACCTCGCCGACCCGCGCGACCTGCCGGACGCCATCGCCCGCGCCATCCGCGCCGCCCTTGCCGCCCATCGCGGCGACATCCTCGCTTTCCTCCCCGGTGTGGGCGAAATCCGCCGCGCCGAAGCCGCCTTGGCCAACCTCGCCGATGCCCGCATCGCCGTCCTGCCCCTGTTCGGCGACATGCCGCCAGCCGACCAGATCGCTATTCTCACCCCCGGCGAAACCCGCCGCGTCATCCTCGCCACCTCCATCGCCGAAACCTCGCTCACCGTCCCCGGCGTGCGGATCGTGGTCGATGGCGGGTTCCGCCGCGCCCCGCAATTCGATGCCGGACGCGCCCTGACCCGGCTGATCACGCGCCGGATCAGCAAGGCCGCCGCCACCCAGCGCGCCGGCCGCGCCGGTCGCGAAGCCTCCGGCATCGCCATCCGCCTCTGGACCGAAGCGCTCCATCGCGGCCTGCCCGAATTCGACCGCCCGGAAATCATGGACGCCGAACTCGCCCCGCTGGTCCTGTCCTGCGCCGCCTGGGGCGAACAACCCGCCGACCTGCCCTTCCCCGATCCCCCGCCCGCCGCCGCGCTCAAAACCGCAACCACCCTGCTCGCCACCCTCGGCGCGCTCGATCCCGCCGGCAAACTCACCGCGCGCGGCCGCCGCATGGCGGAACTCGGTGCCACCCCGCGCCTCGCCGCCCTCATGCTCGCCGCCGAAACCCCCGGCGAACAAGCCCTCGCCGCCGATATCGCCGCCCTCCTCGAAGACCGCGACCCCTTGCGCGACTCAGGCACCGCCGACATCCACACAAGGCTCGACGCGATCGCCGGACGTCATCCCGGCGATCGCGGCAGCCTCGCCCGCCTCCGTCAGGCCGCCGCCACCTACCGCGCCCGGCTCGGCCTGCGGCGCGACACCCCGGCCTCCGGCGATCCCGCTGCCCTGATCGCCGCCGGCTTCCCCGACCGCATCGCGCTGCGCCGCGGCGAACCCGGCAGCTTCCGCCTCGCGGATGGCGGCGGCGCGAAACTCCCCCTCACCGACCCGCTCTCCCGCGCCCCGATGCTCGCGGTCGCCGCCCTCGGCGGTCGCGGCGCCCCCACAATCGGCCTCGCCACCCCGCTCGACCCCGCCATCATCGAAACCCGCCTCGCGGACCGCATCACCACAACCGCCGAAATCGCGCTCGAAGGCACCTCCGGCACCGTCATGCGGCGCGAACGCCGCCGCCTCGGCACCATCGTCCTCACCGACCGCAGCCTCCCCGCAACCCCGGATGACATCACACAAGCCCTGCAAGCCGCCATCACCGCCAAACCCGGCCTCCTGCCCTGGACCGACCGCACCCGCCAGCTCCAGGCCCGCACCGGCTGGATGCACCGCCTCGCCCCCGACACCTGGCCCGACCTGTCGGACACCGCCCTGATCCCCACCCTCGACTCCTGGCTGTTCCCCTACCTCACCGGCCTCACCCGCCTGCGCGACATCGCCGCGCTCGACCTCACCGCCATCCTGCGCAACCTCCTCGGCCACACCCGCATCACCGCCCTCGACCACGCCCTGCCCGAACACCTCACCCTCCCCGGCGGCACCATCCCGATCGACTACACCACCCCGATCCCCGCCGCCGCCGCCCGCGCCCAGATGTTCTACGGCCTCGACCACACCCCCACCCTCGCAAACGGCGCCATCACCCTCCAACTCGCCCTGCTGTCCCCCGCCCAACGCCCGATCGCCATCACCGCCGACCTCGCCACCTTCTGGCGCACCGGCTGGCCCGACGCCCGCAAAGATATGCGCGGACGCTACCCGAAACACGAATGGCCCGAAGAACCATGGCACGCGCCCGCGACAAGGCGGGGTCGTGGGGGTAGTTCAAGTTAAGGAAGCGCTTCTTTTTTGAAAAAAAGAAGCAAAAAACTTTCTTCACCTGAGCCTCGGGCGTTTTCAAATGCATTGCCCCAGCAAATAAAATTTTTTGCTTCTTTTTTCTAAAAAAGAAGTACTTTTTATCTTCCCCCTTATCCTTACCCAACTTCCACAGTGACGAAAAAAATAAAGTTGGATTACAACGGGATATAGGCCGTTTTGAGTTTTAGGCACCACAGGAATTCAGGTGGCGGGTTCAGCTGATTTGGATGATGGCATCTCCTGGA
>Ga0315298_1007036_pt1 | contig 15013 bp, 6 predicted proteins | sample WHS_1_MG_FD_203077 | JGI IMG/M metagenome (GOLD analysis project Ga0315298, IMG submission 203077) | Extremophilic microbial mat communities from Washburn Hot Springs, YNP, Wyoming, USA - WHS_1_MG | ecosystem: Environmental > Aquatic > Thermal springs > Hot (42-90C) | place: USA: Wyoming... | reverse complement strand
CCTTCGCCAGCGTCGTCGTAATCGCCGAGGTCAGCGTGGTCTTGCCATGATCCACGTGCCCGATCGTCCCAATGTTGATGTGCGGCTTCGTCCGCTCGAACTTCTGCTTGCCCATCTCTATCCCCCTGAGGGTTGAATATGTCCGGGGCCTGGCCCCTCACGCGCCCACCGGGTGGGCGTATTGACCGGGAAGAATCTGTTCCATCAGCTGCTCCGGCACCGGCCCGTACTGACAGGGCTCCATGGTGTAGGTGGCCCGCCCCTGGGTAAGCGAGCGCAGCTGCGTGGCGTAACCGAACATCTCCGCCAGCGGCACGAGGGCCCGCACCGCTTGGGTGCCACCCGGGGCCGGGTCCATGCCCTGAATGCGGGCGCGGCGGGAGTTGAGATCGGCGATCACTTCGCCGACCCGCTCCTCTGGCGCCACTACTTCCACCGACATGATCGGCTCCATCAGGATGGGGCGGTCGGCCCGCACTGCATTGCGGAAAGCCATGCCCCCCGCAATCTTGAAGGCCAGTTCGGAGGAATCCACCTCGTGGTAGGAGCCATCCACTACCTTCACGTGCACGCCGGTCATGGGGTAGCCGCCCAGAACGCCGCTCTCCATCGCCTCCCGCACCCCGGCCTCGATGGCCGGAATGAACTCGCGGGGGATCACACCCCCCTTGGTGGCGTCCTCGAACACCAGGTGCTGCTCCGAGGGGCCCACCTCCAGCCAGACGTCGCCATACTGCCCGCGCCCGCCAGTCTGGCGCACGAACTTGCCCTGGGCCCGCCCCGCGCTGGTCACGGTCTCCTTGTAGGCTACCTGCGGCCGGCCCACGTTGGCCCCCACGCTGAACTCTCGCAGCAGCCGGTCGGTGATGATCTCCAGGTGCAACTCCCCCATGCCCTCCAGGATGGTCTGGCCGGTCTCCTCGTCTACCTTGGTCTTGAGCGTGGGGTCTTCGTCGGTGAGCCGTTCCAGGGCGGTGGCCAACTTGTCCTGGTCGGCCTTGGTCTTGGGCTCGATGGCCACCGAAATCACGGGTTCGGGGAAGGAGATCGTCTCCAGCAGGATGGGGTGCTGCGGGTCGCAGAGGGTGTCGCCGGTGCCGGTTTGCCCCAGTCCGATGGCGGCGGCAATATCGCCAGTGCGCACTTCCGCCATCTCTTCCCGGTGGTTGGCATGCATGCGCAAGATGCGGCCCACGCGGTCGCGGCGGTCACGGCTGCTGTTGAAGACGGGGGAACCTTTGGCGAGGGAACCGGAGTAGACACGGAAGTAGGTGAGCTTGCCCACGTGCGGATCGGACATGATTTTGAAGGCCAGGGCGGCAAAAGGTTCTTCGTCACGGGGACGGCGCACCTCGGCCTGCCCGGTGCGCGGGTTGGTGCCCTGCACCTCAGGCACGTCCAGCGGCGAGGGGAGGTATTCCACCACCGCGTCGAGTAGCGGCTGCACGCCCTTGTTCTTGAAGGAGGCGCCACAAAGCACGGGCACAATGCTGTAGGACAGCGTGCCCTTGCGCAGGCCCCTCCGGATCTCTTCGGCGGTGAGTGGCTCGCCCTCGATGTACTTACGCATCAGTTCCTCGTCCGCCTCGGCGGCGGCCTCGACCATGGCCTCCCGGAAGCGCTGGGCGCGGTCGACCAGTTCCGCGGGAATATCGGTCACTTCAAAGTGTGCACCGAACTCGGAATCGTTCGGCCACACCAGCGCCTTCATCTCAATCAGGTCCACCACGCCCCGAAAGGCGCTTTCCTCACCGATGGGGACCTGCACAGCCACCGGGCGACATCCCAGGCGCTCGCGCATGGCATGCAGGGTGCGGTGAAAGCCGGCGCCTACGCGGTCCATCTTGTTGACATAGGCGATGCGGGGCACCCGGTACTTGTTCGCTTGCCGCCACACCGTCTCGGACTGCGGCTGCACGCCCCCGACCGCACAAAAAATCGCCACCACCCCATCCAGGACCCGCAGGGAACGCTCCACCTCAACCGTGAAATCGACATGCCCGGGCGTGTCGATAATGTTGATCCGGTGGTCCCTCCAGTAGCAGGTGGTAGCGGCCGAAGTGATGGTGATGCCCCGCTCCTGCTCCTGCGGCATCCAGTCCATGGTGGCGGCGCCTTCGTCTACCTCGCCGATCCGCCGGACCTTGCCGGTGTAGAAGAGTATCCTTTCGGTCGTAGTGGTCTTGCCCGCGTCGATGTGCGCGGCAATCCCGATATTCCTGACTTGTCTAAGCTCTTGTTCCCTTGTCATCCGTCCAAGCCCATTTCGCTGCCCTGCCCCTGCGGCAGGCCGCCAGCCAAGCAGCGTATGGCTTGGAGGACAGCCTACCAGCGGTAGTGGGCGAAGGCCTTGTTGGCTTCCGCCATCTTGTGGGTATCCTCTCGCTTCTTAACGGAAGCACCCAGCCCGTTCGCGGCATCCATCAGTTCTGCCGCCAGTTTCTCGGCCATGCTCTTCCCACTGCGGTGGCGGGCATTGCCGATCACCCAGCGCAGCCCCAGGGCCAGTCGCCGCGTCGGGCGCACTTCCACCGGCACCTGGTAGGTGGCGCCTCCCACGCGCCGGGGTCTCACCTCAACCACCGGCATCACGTTGCGCATGGCGGTCTCGAGCACCGACAAGGGGTCCTTGCCGGTGCGCTCCCCGACCACTTGCAGGGCGCCGTAGAAAATGCTTTCGGCCTTGCTTTTCTTGCCGTCGAGCAGCAACTTGTTGATGAAGCGCGTGGCGAACCGGCTGTCGAATACCGGGTCAACCGGTAGCTCGCGTCGTGGTGCAGGCCCTTTTCTCGGCATACAACCTCTCCTCTATGGGCGCACCCAGTCCTTACTTGGGCTTCTTGGCCCCGTACTTGGACCGGCCTTGCTTTCGATTCTCCACCCCTGCGGTATCCAGCACCCCGCGCACGATGTGATAGCGGATGCCCGGCAGGTCCTTCACCCGGCCGCCGCGGATCATCACCACGGAGTGCTCCTGCAGGTTGTGCCCCTCACCCGGCACGTACGCAGTGACCTCGATACGGTTGGTCAAGCGCACGCGGGCCACCTTGCGCAGCGCGGAGTTGGGCTTCTTGGGGGTGCTGGTATACACCCGGGTGCACACCCCGCGCTTGAGCGGACCGGTGCTCCGTTCGTAGCGGCGCTTCATGGAATTGAAAGTCCATCCCAGTGCCCACCGTACGGTAGGGGACACCTTGGTGGCCTTACGCCCGCGACCCTTGCGGACCAACTGGTTAATCGTCGGCAATGGCTCCTCCGTGACGGAAGCCGGCGTGAGTAGCCGGCTTCGCGAACCCCAGGTAAAAGCAGGGCCAAACAAAAGCGAATTATAGGCGGAGCGTGCTCACTTGTCAAGATAACACGCTCGGCTTTTTGCGCCCGGCCCCACGACCGGGCACCCTGACCCCCCGAACCTCCCTCAGATGGCGACCTCATCCTCCCCGGCCTCCGGCTCCCCCTCCTCGGGGAGGCCTTCCTCCAGTTCGTCGCCCTCGTCGCCTTCGTCCTCGTCCCCACCCATCTCCTGCACGCTGGCCACGGCCTCGGTCTCCGTCATCGTGCCCAGGCCCGATACCGGGGCCTCCTCCAGCGCCCGCAGCAGCAGGTCGGACTCCTCACGCGGCGCCTCGGGCAGCACCAACAGCGGCTTCTCGTCCTTGGGCCCGCGCACCCCCACCTGCCGGTAGGTAGTCATGCCCGTGCCCGCCGGGATCAGCCGGCCGATGATGACGTTTTCCTTCAGCCCCACCAGGCTGTCGATCTTGCCCTTGATCGCGGCTTCCGTGAGCACGCGCGTGGTCTTCTGGAACGAGGCTGCCGACAGGAAGGAATCGGTGGACAATGAGGCCTCGGTGATCCCGAGCAGCACCGGCTCGGCAGTGGCCTCCGCCCCACCCCGGGCGGCCACCGCGGCATTGGCATCCTCGAAGTCAAAGCGGTCCACCACCTGGCCGGGCAGCAGGTCAGTGTCGCCAGGGTCCACGATCCGCCGCTTCTTGAGCATCTGGCGCACAATCACCTCGATGTGCTTGTCGTTGATGTCCACCCCGTGCGAGCGGTAGACCGCCTGGATCTCCCGCACCAGGTACTCCTGCACCCCGTGCAGGCCCTTCATCTGCAGCACCTTCTGCGGATCGAGCGGCCCTTCAGTCAGCGAGTCGCCCTGCTGCAGGCGCTGGCCCTCCTCCACCTTCAGGTAACCGCGGTAGGGCACCATGTGCGACTTCTTGATGCGCACGCTGTTGAAACCTGCGCTCTGCAGCCTGGCCACCACTTGGGGGGTCAGTTCCCGGCCTTCTTCCACGATCGTCTCGCCGGTTTCCTTGTTCACCACCCGCTCCGCGGTCAATTCGCCGATGACGCCTTCACCCAGAGGCTGCTCGGAGTGGATGACCACGGTCTTCACGCCTGCCGTGTCAATGCTGGCCACGGTGCCGTCCACCTCGGAGACGATGGCCTGGCCCTTGGGCCGGCGGGCCTCAAACAACTCCACTACCCGCAGCAGCCCCTTCACCTGCTCCTCCAGCACCTTGAGCATCTGCTGGATCTTCTTCACCCGCTCGCGCTCCAGCCCTTCGCCCTCGACCTCAAAGGCGACCAGGCCGCGGCGAATGTCCTCGTGCAACTCGCGCAGGGTCTCCTGGCGCTTCTTCTTCACCTCCGCCACGCCGGTCAGGTACTGCGCGGCCACGCCGCCGGTGTGGAAGGTGCGCATGGTGAGCTGGGTACCCGGCTCGCCGATGGACTGGGCCGCGATGATGCCCACCGCCTCCCCCACCTCGACCCGGCGCCCGATAGCCATGTCCCGCCCGTAGCAGGCCGCGCAGATGCCCTGCCGCAACTCGCAGGTGAGCGGCGAGCGCACCGTCACCTCGGCCCGGGCCAGCCCGCCCTTGTCCCACAACTGCTCGGCCAGTTGGTGTAACTTGGCCGCCGCGTGCTCGGAGACGCGCGCGTCAGCGTTCACGATTACCTTGCCGGTGAATGGGTCGTTCAGTTGCATGGGGGCGCGGTCGTCGGTCTTGATCTTGCGCGCCACGTTGATGAACTGCTCGCACTCATTCGCCACCCGGCGGATGGCTGCCAGCGGCGATTCCAACTCGCCCATGCCGTAGCGCTGTGCGCATTCCATGCACTGCAGCACCACGTCCATCTCCTCATGACAGTCGGGGCAGTAGCCCTCCGACAGCCAGCGCTCCCGCTCGGCGGCCTGGCGGCGCTCCTCTTCCTCCTGCTCGCGGCGGGCAGCCTCGGCCTCTGCTTCGGCGCGCGCCCGCTCGTAGGCCTCGGCGTCCTCAGCGCTGATCGCCGGCTCTTGCTCGCCCTCGCTCACCGGCTCCTCGAGCGTGCCCTCGGCCGGTTCGATGGCCTCGAGCATGCCGACCGCGGCCCGGTCCCCGCGCTCGGCGGGCACTTCCTCGCCTTCCGCCTGGGGCTCAGCCTGGGCGGGGGCCACCTCCTCTTCGGAGGCCGGACCCAGCGCCTGCATCCCGGCGGCCAGCCGCTCGGCGAGCGGCACCTCCGCCACCGGCTCTTCTTCCTCGACGGTCTCCAGGTGCTCGCTGCCCGGCTCCAGGTATTCGAACTCCTGCTCGCACTTGGCGCAGCGGTATAGGCGACCCAGGTTGCCGGTGCAGGCCGGGCAGGGCGGCGGGGTATAGGCCCCGATCTCCTGGCCGGCGCGCAGCAGCAGGCGGCCGTCACGCGGGTCGATGATGTCCCGTGCCGCCACCCGGCCGTCGATGCGCTGCTCGAGCGCCTCGATCTCCTCTGCGCCATCCCGGATAGGGCCAACGGTGATGCCCTCGGTGGTGCCGCAGTCCAACTCCCGCACAATCACGTCCTGGGAGACGTCCACCAAGCGCCGGGTGAGGTAGCCAGCGTCGGCGGTGCGCAGGGCGGTGTCCGCCAGCCCTTTGCGCGCGCCGTGAGTGGAGACGAAGTACTCGAGCACCGACAGCCCTTCATGGAAATTGCTCTTGATGGGCAGGTCTTCGATGAACCGCCCGAAGGGATCGGTCATCAGCCCTCGCATGCCGGCCAACTGGGTGATCTGCCGTACGGAGCCCCGGGCTCCGGAGTTGGCCATCATGAACACCGGGTTGAACGGGTTGATGTTGGTCAGGATGGCCTTGCCGATCTCTTCCGAGGCCTCGTTCCAGAGCCGGCACACATTGTCTTCACGCTCACCGGCGGTGATCAGCCCGTTGGCGTAGTCATCGTTGGTCTGGCGTACGTTGGCCTCGGTGCGGCTTAGGATTTCCGCCCGCCGTGCCTCCGGCACGTCCATGTCGGTCATGGAGATGGTGATGCCGGCCTTGGTGGAGAACTCAAAGCCCAACTCCTTCAACTCGTCGAGCAACTCAACCGTGCGCGAGGTGCCATAGTACTCGTGGCAGTCCATGATGAGCTTCTGCAGTTCGCGCTGGTTCACCACGCGGTCCACGAAGCGCAGTTTCGGGGGCAGCGCCTGGTTGAAGATGAGCCGGCCCACGGTGGTGTTGATCAGGTTGCCGTTGTAGCGCACCGCGATCTCGGCATGCAGGTCCAGCCGCCCAGTGTTGTAGGCCAGCACCGCCTCTTCGGAGGACGAGAAGCGCCGGGTGGGCCCGCCCGCCTCGGGCTTCTTCTGCGTCAGGTAGTAGCACCCCAGCACCATGTCCCGGGTGGGGGTCACCATCGGCTTGCCGTGCGCCGGTGAGAACAGGTTGCGCGTGGAGAGCATGAGCAACCGGGCCTCCGCCTGCGCGGTGGTCGAGAGCGGCACGTGCACTGCCATCTGGTCGCCGTCGAAGTCCGCGTTGAAGGGCGCACACACCAGCGGATGGATCTGGATGGCCTTGCCGTCCACCAGCACCGGCTCGAACGCCTGGATGCCCAGCCGGTGTAGGGTGGGAGCGCGATTGAGCAGCACCGGGTGGTCCTGGATCACTTCCTCCAGGGCGTCCCAGACCTCAGGCTTGACCCGGTCCACCATCTTCTTGGCGGTCTTGACGTTGGTGGTGTGCCCCTTCTCCACCAACCGCTTCATCACGAAGGGTTTGAACAACTCCAGCGCCATTTCCTTGGGCAGGCCGCACTGGTGCAGGTTCAGGTGCGGGCCGACCACGATCACGGAACGGCCAGAGTAGTCCACGCGCTTGCCCAGCAGGTTCTTGCGGAAGCGCCCTTCCTTGCCCTTGAGCATGTCGGAAAGCGACTTCAGGGGGCGGTTGTTCGAGCCCGTCACGGGGCGCGCCCGGCGGCCATTGTCAATCAGCGCGTCCACCGCCTCCTGCAGCAGCCGTTTCTCATGGTTGACGATGGATTCGGGCGCGTTCAACTCCTTGATCTTCTTGAGCCGGTTGTTGCGGTTGATGATACGCCGGTAGAGGTCGTTGAGGTCGGAGGTGGCAAAGCGCCCGCCATCCAGCTGCACCATCGGGCGCAGTTCGGGCGGGATCACGGGCACCACGTCCAGCACCATCCACTCGGGCCGGTTCTTGCTCTTGCGGAAGGCCTCCGCAACTTCCAGCCGCTTGATCGCCCGGGCCCGCTTGGGGCCGGCAGTCTCCCTGATCTCCTTGCGCAACTCGCGGGTGAGTTCCTCAAGGTCAATCTCCCGTAGCAGTTCCTTGATGGCATCGGCACCCAGGTTGGCGCGGAACAGGTTCTCGTAGCGGCGATCACGTGCCACCAGGAGTTCGAGCAGCCGGTTCAGACTGCGGTAATCGGCCTCGCTGATCAGTTGCTTGCGCACCAGCCCCGGCTGAGCATCCAGTTTGGCCCCGAGCAGGAGTTTGGTGGCGTGCTCCAGTTCGGCCTTACGCTCCTCGGCCACCCGCTCTTCAGCACGCACGCGCTCTTCCAGGTTGCGCTCGAGGGTGGCCTTGTCCAGCGGCTCCGCCCCCTCCAGCTCCTCTGCCGGCTCCTCGTGCCGGTTTTCCCGAATTTCCTTGATGGCCTCCTCGCGCTCCGCGTCGATGTTCAGGTAGGCCTCCTCAACCACCTGCTTGATTTCACCCACGCTCTCCTGCAGCATCTGGTAGTCGACCGCAGTCACGATGTAGGAGGCGAAGTAGATCACCTTCTCCAAGGGGCGGGGGGAGATATCGAGGAGCAGGCTCATCGGGCTGGGCACGCCCTTCAGGTACCAGATGTGGGATACCGGCGCAGCCAGGTCAATATGCCCCATGCGCTCGCGCCGCACCTTGGCCCGGGTGACCTCCACGCCGCAGCGGTCGCACTTGATGCCCCGGAACTTGATTTTGCGGTACTTGCCGCAGTGGCACTCCCAGTCCCGGGTGGGGCCGAAGATGCGCTCGCAAAACAGCCCGTCCGGCTCCGGCTTGAAGGTCCGGTAGTTTATGGTTTCCGGTTTCTTGACCTCACCCTTGGACCACTTGCGGATCTCGTCAGGCGAAGCCAGGCCGATTCTCAGCTGATCAAAGTTAGTGGTGTCCACCAATGCTCTATCACCCCTTGTGTGTTCACACGCAGTGCTGCGGGCAGCCGGCGCCTATAGGCCGGCACTCTCCTCCAGTTCAATCGGCTCGGCGTCCTTGGATTCCACGCTGATGTGGAGCCCCAGGCTTTGCAGTTCCTTGATCAGGATCTTGAAGGACTCGGGGATGCCGGGCTCCAGGATGTTCTCACCCTTGACGATGGACTCATAGGTCTTCACCCGACCCAGCACGTCGTCCGACTTGATGGTCAGGATCTCTTGCAGGCTGTGCGCGGCGCCATAGGCCTCAAGCGCCCACACCTCCATCTCGCCGAAGCGTTGGCCACCGAACTGGGCCTTGCCCCCCAGCGGCTGCTGGGTGACCAGGGAGTACGGCCCGGTGGAGCGGGCGTGAATCTTATCGTCCACCAGGTGCACCAACTTCATCATGTAGCCGTAGCCGACCGTAATCGGCTGGTTGAAGCGGTCGCCGCTTCGGCCATCATACAGCCAGCACTTGCCGCTGCTGGGATCAAAACCCACCGCCTCATCGGCCTGTCGCGCCAGGGCATCCACGATCAGCCCCGCCTGTTCCTCCGCAGTTTTCGCGGACTTCCAGGCCGCCAGGGGCACCGCCGCATGCTCGCTCAACCGCTCCCGCCGCTCCAGCGGCTCCCCGGCCAGGCGCTGGCGAAGGCTGGCCTTGGCCGCCTCCAGGGTGTCGCCGTCGCTACACCACCCGTCCTCCAATTTCAGGTCCATGCAGGCCCGCCGCACCAGTTCCCGCTTGCGTAGGCTGGCGGTCACCTGGGCCAGGCGCTCGATGATCTCGTCTTCACCCGCCCCTTCGAACACCGGATTCTCGAACACCACTCCCAGGTACTTGGCCGCCCATCCCAGGTGGGTCTCCATGATCTGGCCAATGTTCATCCGGGAGGGCACCCCCAGCGGATTGAGGATAATATCCACGGGCGTGCCGTCGGGCAGGAAGGGCATGTCCTCCTCGGGCAGGATCTTGGCGATCACACCCTTGTTGCCATGCCGGCCGGCCATCTTGTCGCCTTCCATGATCTTGCGCTTCTGGGCGACATACACCCGCACCATCTGGTTCACGCCGGGGCTCAACTCATCACCCGGATCGCGGGCCAGTTCCCCGCCGCACTTCTCACAGTAGTGGCGGTGCTGCTCCTTGGAGAACTGGTGCTCGGCCGCGCACTTGGTGCAGCGAAACTTCAGGCGCGAGAAGCGGCGCACGTCCACCACTTTGCCCTTCTCGCCATGCGGCACCCGCAGGGAGGTGTCGCGCATCTCGGCCGCCTTCTCGCCGAAGATGGCGCGCACCAGTTTCTCCTCCGAGGTCAGTTCCTCTTGGCCCTTGGGTGCCACCTTGCCCACCAGGATGTCCTCAGCGCGCACTTCCGCACCGATGCGCACCACCCCATCCTCGTCCAGGTCCTTGAGCACCTCTTCGCCCACGTTGGGGATATCCCGGGTGATCTCCTCCGGCCCGACCTTGGTTTCTCGCGCCTCTACCTCGTATTTCTCAATATGGATCGAGGTGAACTCGTCATCCCGCACCAGCCGCTCGCTGATGATGATGGCGTCCTCGTAGTTGAAGCCGTGCCAGGGCATGAACGCCACCAGGATGTTCTTGCCCAGCGCCAGGTGCCCGTGGTCGCTGCATGGCCCGTCCGCCAGTACGTCACCCGCACGGACGAAGTCGCCTTTGCGCACCACTGGGCGCTGGTGAATGCAGGTGGCCGCGTTGGAGCGCATGAAGGTCATCAACCGGTAGGTATCCACCTCGCCATCCGGGCGCTGCACCTCAATGCGCTTGGCGTCCACCGTCGTCACCATGCCCGCGTTGCGCGCCAGAATCACCGCCCCCGAATCCTTGGCGGCCCGCCCCTCCACCCCGGTGCTCACCAGGGGCATCTGGGTGCGCAGCAGGGGTACGGCCTGGCGCTGCATGTTGGCGCCCATCAGGGCGCGGTTGGCGTCGTCGTTCTCCAGGAACGGGATGAGGCAGGTTGCCACCGACACCAGCTGCTTGGGCGAAAGGTCCACGTAGTCAATCTGCTCCGGCGGCACCTGCGGGTAGCCGTCCTTGTAGCGCACCTGCACCAACGGGCCGCGGATAGTGCCGTCCGCCTCGGTGGCCACGTTCGAAGGGGCAATGCGCACCTCATCCTCTGCGTCAGCAGTCAGGTAGACGATCTCGTCGGTCAGTTTCCCGTCCACCACCTTGCGGTAGGGGCTGATGATGAAACCGTACTCATCCAGTCGGGCGTACATGGCCAGGTAGCCGATCAGGCCGATGTTCGGGCCTTCCGGGGTCTCGATGGGGCAGATGCGGCCGTAGTGGCTGTAGTGCACGTCCCGCACTTCCAGTTTGGCGCTCTGCCGGCTCAGGCCGCCCGGCCCCAGCGCGCTCAGTCGGCGCTTGTGGGTCAACTCTGCCAGCGGGTTGGTCTGGTCCATAAACTGGCTCAACTGGCTCGAACCAAAGAAACTCTTGATGGCGGCCGAGATAGGCTTGGTGCTGATCACCGACTGCGGGGTCACCGCATCGGGGTCGAGGCTGGTCATGCGCTCGCGGGCAATGCGCTCCATCCGCAGAAAGCCCAGCCGGAACTGGTTTTGCAGCAACTCGCCCACGCAACGCACCCGCTTGTTCATCAGGTGGTCAATTTCGTCAATGGTCGCCTGCTCGTCGTTGTCCGCCAGGCGCATCAGATAGCGCAGGATGGAGACGATGTCTTCCTTGGTCAGCGTGTGCACGTCCTCAGGCAGGCCCAGGCCCAACTTCTTGTTGAGTTTGTAGCGGCCCACCCGGGCCAGGTCATAGCGCCGGGGGTCAGAGAAGAGCCCCTGCAGCCGGTTGCGGGCGATCTCGGGGGTCACCGGGTCGCCCGGGCGCTCGCGCCGATAGATGTCCAACAGCGCCTGGTCCTCGTTGCGGGTGGGGTCGCGGTCAATGGTGGCGTCGATCAGCGGGTGCAACTGGCAGACCGTCAGTTCCTCCAGCCCCAGGGACAGCACGTGGCGGACCTGCTCCTTGTCCAGTTTCTGTCCGGCCACGGCGATGATCTCCCCGGTGCTCTTGTCCACCAGGTTCTCCCACAGGCGCTTGCCCGAAATGCTCTCCGGGCCAGTCACCCGCACTGTCTCCGCCTCGCCGAACAGGCGCATCAGGTCCTCGTCCGTCGAGCAGCGCAACTGGGCACTGTCCACCGTGGCGTTGATGGCGTTGAGCGCCCGCAGCAGGGTGGTGGCCGGGAACTTGTGGGTCTGGCCGATCTTTACGTAAACCACGTCATTGGCGTCGGTCTCAAAGTCGAGCCAGGCCCCCTCGCTGGGGATCACCTGCGCCGAGAACAGGATGCGACCGGAAAAGTCGATGGCATCCTTGAAGTAAACGCCGGGCGAGCGCGCGAGCTGGCTCACCACCGCCCGCTCCGCGCCGTTGATGACGAACGTGCCGTTGTCGGTCATCAGCGGCAACTCGCCCAGGAATACCTCGCTCTCCTTCAACTCGCCCGTGCTGCGGTTAGTCAGGCGCACCACCACCTTGAGCGGGGCCTCAAAGGTGGCGTCGCGGTCCCGGCATTCGTCAATGTCGTACTTGGGCTCTCCCAGGTAATACTCCAAGAAGGAGAGGCTCAGATTCCCGGTGAAATCCTCTATCGGCGAGAAGTTGTCGAATAATTCCCGCAGCCCGTCGCGCAGGAACCACTTGTACGAGTCGAGCTGGATCTCGATCAGGTTCGGCGGAGCGGCGATCTCGCGCTGCGTGTTGCGTCCCCTGACTCGGATTACGCGCATCCTGGTCACCTCGGTGTAGTGGAAAAAAGGTAGGACCCCGCTCGCTACGGCAACGGGGCAGTTGGGTAACCGCAGCGGTGTCGCTCGCCCCCTGCGCGGGCTCCGGTACGCTGACCGCTGGCTATCCGGGCGCGCACAATCCCGCTTGTTTTCATCGTTTGCTCCTGGGCATTTCGCTGCGGCTGCATGAACCTACATGTTACGGGACTTGCCTGGGGGTGTCAAGGTCATGGGCCGGGATTTTTGCGCCGGTTCCCATGTCCCCTTGCCGCGGGCCGCTTGCCCCCCTGCCGATGGCACTCCCTCATTCTTCACCGGGTGCCTTCCGTATCCCGCGGCGCCCACTGCCGGTCAGGGCGCGCGGTGCCGGCCGTTCTCCCTGCGATTCGCCCGTGCCCCACTCGCCTATCCGCTTACTCGGGTACCGGGGAGTACCGCAGTTCCCGTCCCGGATCCTCCACCCTGAGGTAGATTCCCCACTCCCCCTTGGTCTGCGTAACCTTGAAGAGCACCTCGTTCCACCCCTGGCGGAACTGCGCGCGCGGCCGGTTCTGGTCGCGCTCGGCCGAGCGCGGGGCATCCTCCCCCCACACCCACTGCCCGTTCACGAACAACTTGCCCCCGTCATCGCTGCCCAGGAGCACCGTGCGTGGCCCCGCGCTGGGCGCCCACACGTAGGTCAGGCAGTAAGCGATCACGTCTTTGCGCTCGGAGAGCGCGGGCATCAGGTCCAGGTACCCATCGGCATTCGCCTTTACCCGCCGCCAGCGCACCGGCTGCCCCCCCTTGCCCGGATAGGTGGCGGCCAGGTCTATCTTTTCCTCAGGCGGGAATACCGCGTCGTAGGCCGAGTGCCCGGGATCGCTGTTATCCCACACCCCGATTACCTGCCACTCGGTAGGGAAGTATCCGACTTCCTCCGGTGCGAAGGCCCGCAGCCCGATTTCCCAGCCGGTGGCTTTCGGGTTCCTGGCGACTGCTACCAGGCGGAAGGTATGCCCGCCCGCAGGCAGGTCGGCATAGGCCATCACTTGCCGCCCGCCGGGAGTGGTGACCGGCTGGTAGAGGTCCACCGGCTCCCCGACCGGCTTGCCGTCCACCTCCAACTGCACGATGGGGCGCTCGGGCCCGCGGGTCAGCCACACCGCCAACTCATAGCGCTCCTGCGCCCGCAGGTTACGCTCGAAGGAGAGCCAGTCCCCCTGCTTGCCCCCGGTCATCACCAACTCGCCCCCCTCCCAGGGCAAGCCAAGGTCGGTCCAGCGACGCACGTAAAGGCGCGTGCCCGGCGCGCTGCGCGGGTTGTTCAATTCCGGCAGGCGGTAATGCCATTCCTCGATCGGAAAGAGCGCAAGCGGCGCGGTCTTGGGCTGGCGGCCGGCGTCCAGGTCGCGGTTGAGCCGCGTGAAGCCGGAAACCCAGGGCCCCGGCAGATCACCGTAGATGCCGTAGGTGGGCAGCCCCGCCGGTGCCTTGAGCAGGGGCATGTCTCCCAGGAACACCCAGTAGCCGTCCGACTTCGCGCCCGCCCACCACGCGCTGGCGAGCATCTGCTCCGGCCACCACAGTCGCTCGGAGGGGATCACGTTGAAGCCGGTGATGGTCAGCAGGTGCGGGGCCTGGGCCTTGCTCCTGGCCTCGTCCAATTGAAACTCGGGGCTGTAGCCCCAGATGTAGGTGCGCTCGTCGAGCACCAGGAAGGGGGCGCGGGCAGTGCCTAGGCCGCGTGCAAAGCGCACGTCCCAGGCCACGTCCTCCGGGGCCTTCTGGGCCGTAATCCAGGGGTACGTGGCGAGCATGATCTCCGGCGCCGCCCGGTCCAGGCGGGCGCGCACCCCCTCCAGGATTTTCACCACCGCCTCATCTTGCCACTGGTGGAAGCGGTCGGCGAGGTTCTGTGACGCCAACCAGGTCCGCCGTTCGCTGCGGGGCACCTGTTCGCTGCGGCCCAGGGATTGCATGAAGCCCGCAAAGCAGCGATCGCAATAGCACAGGTACATGCTGCCGCACATCAGGTCACCCATGTTGGCGTAGTCCTCGTTGTCGAGGAGCAGTCCCAGGGCCGCAGGATGCCCGGCCTTGCGCACCTGGGCCAGGCGCGCTGCCTGCTCGCCCCAGGCCGCTTCCCAGAACCGGGCGTCGGTCGGGCAGGGAATGTGCCCTGCCACCCGGCCGTCGGCGCCCTGGTAACGGCGGTCCTCTTCCGGGTGTGCGGCCAGGTAGTCGGCCGTGAGGAAGTTGCTGGTGAAGATCAGCCGCAGCCCGGCCTTGTCGGCCGCCGCCAGCAGCGGGTTGTCCGGCTTGGGCACGCCGCCAGGCACCAGGGCGCAGTTGAAGCCCATCGCCCGCACCTGGGGCACGAACCTGGCATCCTCCGCCGTCGGCTGCAGGTAGGCCAGGCAGCGCACCTTCTCTCGGGCGAACCAGGGGCCGGCCGGAGCCTTCGCGGCCAGGGCGAGGGCAGGCAAAACCAGCAACGTCAGGCAGAAGGAAAAGCGGGCTTTCATCATTCCTCCACAGGGGCATTCATAGCAGTCACGGGACTGGGATACTTCGGGAGGCGGCTGCGGTTCCCTTTCTCATCCCCATGCGCGACCGCCGGCATGACCAGACCGATGGGTAGCGAAGGCCGCCGGCGGCTCCGGGCACCAGGCGGCTGCAGGCCATGTAGGAGCGCCGGGGGGGTGCCTCGCTGATCGCGGGCCTCAGCCCTATACAGAATAAAGGGGGGTGCGCCAGCAACGGCGCACCCCCCCTTCCTTCCTT
>Ga0315298_1007035_pt1 | contig 15014 bp, 9 predicted proteins | sample WHS_1_MG_FD_203077 | JGI IMG/M metagenome (GOLD analysis project Ga0315298, IMG submission 203077) | Extremophilic microbial mat communities from Washburn Hot Springs, YNP, Wyoming, USA - WHS_1_MG | ecosystem: Environmental > Aquatic > Thermal springs > Hot (42-90C) | place: USA: Wyoming... | reverse complement strand
GTGTAGAACGTTTTTGCCTCGTCCCTAAAGTCGGCCGTTATATGGCCCGTTCCTCCCCACTTGAGGCCCCAAACTACCTATTCCGTCGCCATCATCCCTAATTTGGCCGATTCTCTCCCTCAAACTGCGGAAGTTCGGCTAATGCGGCAAGGAAACTATCAGGAGGGTGCCCTTGCGGACGTTGCCCTTCCCTACGTCAAGCCGTGTACTGGGGTTTGTGCATCGAGCACAAACCGATGCGCGCGATTTAGGTGTGCCGGTACAATCACGTGGGTTGGTATCTTCTGTTACAATTGACTTAGCGTGGGTGGTGGTTCGCCTAAAGTGCGGATAGCGCCTGTCCCGGCACTATCTTTGCAGCAATACACGAAAACGGGCCTGTTGTGGGCTGTACTCATTATGATCGTGGTTTTTGGAGGATGAAGTTCTAGAATGGCGACGAGAATAGATCCCAGTAGTGAGGTAAGTTTGGCCGAGCAAGTGCTGGCCAGGGTTCAGGAAGAGAAGGTTAGCTTCATCAATCTGCAGTTCACCGATGTGGTTGGCGTGGTGAAGAGCGTCACCATTCCGGTCAGCCAGTTTGAGGATGCTATAGAGCACGGAAAGTGGTTCGACGGCTCTTCCATAGAGGGGTTCGCGCGCATTGCCGAATCCGATATGTACTTGTTGCCCGATCTGTCCACCTTCTCCGTCGTTCCCTGGGAGCGGGAACAAGATACCACTGCAAGGGTGATCTGCTGGGTGCATAACCCGAGCGGGGAGCGTTTTGCGGGTGACCCGCGGGCGGTTTTGGCAAAAGTGATGGAGGAGGCAGCGGAACTGGGGTTCAGCTATAACACAGGGCCTGAATTGGAGTTCTTCTTATTCAAGCCAGATGGTAATGGGAGAATAGCTGCCTTACCGCACGATCGAGGAGGCTATTTCGATCTCTCTACTGACCTGGCTTCGCAGGTGCGCAAGGCCATGGTAAACGCGCTGAGCGAGATGGGAATAAACGTGGAGACGAGCCACCACGAGGTGGCCGCGGGCCAGCACGAGATCGATTTCCAGTATGATAATGCCCTGAAGACGGCCGATAATGCTGTAAGCTTCAAGTATACTCTGAAGGCGATTGCCCAACAAAACGGGCTGCACGCCACGTTTATGCCTAAGCCGATTTTTGGCATAAATGGCTCGGGAATGCACGTCCATCAGAGTCTGGCGAGCATTGACACTGGGGAGAACCTCTTCTACGATCCAAACGACGAATACGGTCTGTCCGAGGTGGCGAAGCACTTCATAGCAGGGCAACTCCACCACGCTCGGGGAATGTCTGCTGTGCTTGCTCCACTTGTCAACTCGTATAAGAGGCTGGTTCCCGGATATGAAGCCCCAGTTTACATAAGCTGGGCGCGTGTCAACCGCTCTGCGCTCATTCGTGTTCCAAGAATAAGCGTCGGGCAGCCCCAGGCCACACGCCTGGAGCTTCGCTGCCCGGATCCAGCATGCAACCCTTACCTCGCCTTCGCCGTGATGCTGAAGGCCGGACTAGATGGCATAAAGCGCAGGTTGCCCCTTGCTCCGCCGGTTGAGGAGAACTTGTATCGCTTCGATGAAGCCGAACTGAAGCGGCGCAGCATCGCAATGTTGCCTGCAACGCTGAGGGATGCGCTGGACGAGCTCAGCAAGGATTCGGTGATCCAGGAAGCCCTGGGCGAGCACGTATACGAGTGGTTCATGGAAGCAAAGACTCAAGAGTGGGACGAATATCGAATGTTCGTGAGTCAGTGGGAGCTCGACCGCTACCTGGAGATTTACTGATGTGGGTTTCAGCAATCAGCTTTCAGCAGTAAGCGTGGTAGGGTACGGGCCGTCCGAAATCCGCAACGTGGCTGATTGCTGCAGGTCTTGCGCTACGCGCTTCGGTTGTGCGTCAGGCTGAACCCCTTGTGGTAGCGCAACTGCGTTCCTGCAGGCATGTTTGGACTTACTTCCGGTCGATGAGATGAGCGGGGAGGGCCCCGAGGGAGTCCTTGAGAATCTGCAAATCGTGGGGGAATGCCAGAGCGGGTAGTTCATCCAGGTCAAAGAAGCGCACGTCCTGGCTTTCATCTCCCGTTTCCAGTGTGCCGCTCGTCACGGTCGCGGCGAAGACCACGAGGAGGATTGGCCTTTCGGTGCTGGAATAGATGCCGACGAGTCGATCCAGTCTCACTTCGAGGCCTGTCTCCTCGCTCGTTTCCCTAATGGCAGCCTCCTCGACCGTCTCGCCTATGTCTACGTAGCCTGATGGGAAGCTCCATTCGCCGCGTTGTGGCGGGATGTCGCGCTTGTCCAGGAGAATCTTTCCGTCCTTGGTCGCCACGATCACCACGGCAACCTTGGGGTTCTGGTAGTACACGAATCCGCAAGTGGAGCACACTAGCCGATGCTTGTGCCCAACAATATGCTCGGCCAGGCTGCCCGCGCATATGGGGCAGTACTTCCAAGGCTTCGTTGTCCACGCGGGGAAAGACGCGTCCGTTGCGACCTGGTCTGATATGGAAGTCTCTGGTAGGAGGTCTTTCGGTGTCTGCGGCTCTGTCATTCGCAATCACCTCAATTCGGCTAACGTTCGGCGCTGCCCAAGCCGTTTCATTCCACAATTCTACCACTTAACTGAGGCGAGTTCCACAACTCTTGTCGCCTCACTAGGCCCTTTTCACTGTCACTGTGAGTGGAGCGAATGGTCCCGTAGCATGTAAGCCGAGATTCTCCGCTGTGCTCAGAACGATAGCTGACCGGGACTTTGAAAGGCCCTGTCGCCTCACATCGTCCACACGAGGGACAGGGCCTTCTCACGTTATCAACCTACCAGGTAGCGATGGCTGCTTTGCTGGTATTCGAGGTGCACTTGGGCGCTTCGTTCCTCAACTGACTCACGTCCTGTGGACACTTGGGACTGTTAATGATTGTGGAGATGGCGGCTTCGCCGCCACCTCCACAATAATTCCTTGGTCGCCAAAGGGTATTTGGGAGGACAAGCTGGAACTATTTCTTGTGTCTCAGCTGCTCGGCCAGGTCGGCGATGCGCTCGGGGTTCACTTTGTCTGGAAATCCGTCGTAGGTGAGGCTTATCCAGGGTTTGTGGCCGTACTCTTTGGAGATGTGACTAGCAAGGGCGGCCACGATGCCGCCGGGCATGCAACCATGGGGCATTACCGAGATGACACCGGCAAAATGCGGATCGCGCATCTGCCGTATCCCTGTACCAAGCGAAAGGACGGCCTCGCTGCCGTTCCGGCTCGGCAAGTATTCTGATGATGCACCCAAGAGCTCCCTCGTGCTGGGCTCTCGTTCGTGGATAACCTCATCACACAGTGAAGCCACACGGTCTTCCACTACGCGCAGGGCTACGCTCCTAATTGCTCCTCTCAGTAGTCTCCTTATGTCCCGGTCCGTCCAGGCGTCTTCGAGGTTGCGCAGGGCAATGTACTTGAGCCACTCGCTCATAGGCGCGACCTCGACCTCCAGGCCGTTTGCCTCACATAGCCCGACAAGGTCCTTGTTGCAGAACCGGTTTGCCCGCAAGTAGATCTCGCCGTTGATCCCTACGAGCGGTCGGCGTGGCAAAGCGGGATCGCGGGCGTCCGCGAAGGCGGCAGTGGCCTCTCGCATCAGTTTGTCGATTGGCTGGCGCGCCTCAACGGCGCTCTCCAGCTTCGCCAGGTAGGTATGGTACAGATCGTTGGCCTCGCCGGGATTTCGCTCGTAGGGGCGGGTCATCCATAGCAGTTTCTGCAAGTGATCGGCCGCCACTATTGCACGCCACGCCAGAAGCTCGAACTGATGGCCCAGGCCAAGGTCGGAGTACGCTTTATTGGAGACCGTGGTCATTATCTCCAGGGGGATTCCCAACTCATTGAGTATCTTTTGCTGCTCCTGAGCGTATTTGCCAAGCCGGCAAGGGCCGTACGAGCCGGCCATGAGCGCCCTGGCGTTGGGGGGCAGGGTGCCATCTGCTGCCATGCGCAAGAAAACCCCTAGAGTGTCCCTGAAGGGAAGACATTCCTTGCCGCTAGTGACGTCGCGGCTCAAGGCCATACTTCTGTCGTCAGATTCTGGCAGCATCTGTGCGTCGACCCCGAAGGCGCGCATGGCCTTAGCAACCACCTCGGCGTGATCGGCCATCCGGGCAATCAGTACGTGTTGCCCGGAGCGGATAACCGAGGCAACTCTGCGAGTGTACTTTGCCGGATCTCCGGTCATCTGTAGCCGGGCTTTTCTGTAACCCCGAATGGTGTCTACCAAGGCCTCGAGGCGGGTGACGTATCCTGCTTCGGCTGCGTGCTCGTCTACCTCGATTTGCCCGAGGGGCTTGCCGCCCATAATATCCTCGATAATGTTTTGGATGAATGAGTTCGGTCCACACCCGAAGTTGGAGAGGAATAGTCCGAATATCTGAGGGTTCTCGGCGATCAGCTTCGACGCCGCCAGGATTTTGCGCTCGTAGTTCCAGTACGGCCTGTCGGTAATCTGTTCAACGTCGACGAGGTCCAGAGGCAGGTAATCGAGGGGAATGGGAATTATGCCTAGTTTCTGGAGTTCCGCCGCGATGCCTAGATTGGCTCCCTCGTCCTGAGCGTTGTAAGCACGGGAAAGAAGCACGATACCTAACGCGTCCGGATCAGCAGCGAGCTCATCAAGTACGCGCTTCCCCTCGATCTTGAGCTGATCCTCGAATTCTCGCTGTTTCTCCAAGGCACGCTGAGCGGCTGCGAGGCCTTGTTTCTTTGTGAATCCGAGTTGGCTAGCTATCTCGGCGAAACTTCGAGTTGTCAACTCGTCACCACGCGACAGATCGATTATTGGATCCAGCAGCCGATTCCCGAGGCCAAAAACGGAGCGCACGATATACGGCGCAGCTTGGACCAGAGGACAGGAGTAGCGCTGGTCCTCGTCTCCGTTCTTCCTGCCCATACGAATGGCGTTGGGAACGATAATGTATTCTGCTCCCTGCTCCAGGAGCTCGGCCACGTGCCCGTGAAGCAGCTTAATCGGGAAGCAACTGTCCGTGTAGGCTAGCTCTATGGACTTCTCTATCAACCGTTTGTTCGTCGGCGGCGAGTAACGCACGCGCACGCCAAGGGCGTTCAGAAACTCGGTTAGAAGCGGGGCGAGATCAAATGTCATCAGCGCTCGGGGTATGCCCACTACGACGCCAGTTCCTTTGGACTGATCGTAGCCTTCCAGGAGCAAGTCCTCTCTTCGGTTGAACGGTGTGGACACTTTCCCCTTCGCGCCGCTCGCTCCCGAGGCATCGTACCGATCACAGCGAGAGCCGTAGAAGAGTCTGGCCCCTGTTTCAGTCGTCATCATACTGATGGCGCAACTGTTCTCACATTGGTGGCACGTGAAGTTGGTTAGTGAGTAGTTCTCCTGTGCCAAGGTTGAGAAGCCCTTGAACTTCGATTCTCCCTTCTGCATCGCTTCTAACGCCAGGAGAGCGGCGCCGATCGCACCGGTGACCTCCTTGTGGTCGGGAACAATGAGGGTCTTGCCAGGGTATTCCTCCTTGAAGGCTGACACCACCGCCTCGTTGTAGAAGACCGCGCCGGTCAGGAAGATTCTGTTGCCTACCCTCCGCGCTCCCACCACCTTCGAGCGGTAATTCTTCGCCAGCGAGATTGCCAGGCTGGATACAATGGTGTTCACGGAGGCTCCCGCTTGCTGAGCAGATGTGACTGCCTGGCTCATAAATGCCGTGCACTTTTCGCCCAGGTCCAACTGCCTGTCCGCAGCAAAAGCCAGACGGGCAAACTCACCTGTGCGAGTCGAGATGCCCAGTTGTTCGGCCAATTCGTCGATGAAACTTCCAGTTCCAGCGGCGCAGGCCTTGTTCATTTGGTAGTCTAGAACCGTGCCGTTTTCCAGATAGACGTACTTGGAGTCCTGTCCACCTAACTCGAAAACGGTGTCAACCTGGGGATCGATGTGCAGGGCGGCCCTAGTCTGCGCAGTGATCTCGTTCTTGATCAGGTCCGCGCCGATAAAGTTGCCGACCAGATAGCGGCCTGAGCCGGTCACTCCCACAGCCTTCACTCTGACTTTGCCTTGTACCATTGGCACTAGATTCGCCATCACTTGTTTCACCGCTTCCAGGGGTTGGCCTGCCGTCATAAGATATGTCTTGGCAACCACCTCGCCACTGGGAGTGATTACAGCGGCTTTGGTGCTCGTCGATCCAACGTCCACTCCAAGTGCCACGTCAATCAATGGGATGCCTAGCTCTTTGGGCTTCCATCCATCCACGGAAAACTCTCGTTGGAGTTGGCGGTGAATGTAGAAAACTTCGGAATCACGATTCTGCACGGGGTACAGTTGTGCTGGACGGGTGGACGCGTTTCGTGCCAACAGCGCCGCCCCGATCGCACCTCGGCTAGCGTGCTCTCTCGGGACCGTCACTTCTCGGCCACCGAGGGCAGCCGAGAGCGCACGTATCACGCCTTGGTTGCCCGCCACGCCTCCGATGCAATACACCGGGGGCTCGAATGGATCCTTCCACTGGGCCAGGACCATCCGCGCGACGCTGTCGGACAGACCGGCGAGCATCGCTGGAATCGGCCAACCCTTTTGCTGGAGATGGATCAGGTCTGTCTTAGCAAAGACGCTGCATCTAGCGGCGATTCTTGGCGGCGCATCGGTCCACTCCAGGGCCTTTGGCCCAAACTCCTCGATGGTGATTCCGAGGCGTGCGGCCTGTTGCTCCAGAAATCGCCCTGTGCCAGCGGCGCAAAGGGGCGATCGTGATACTCGCCACGGCTTCTCCAGCCGGTCTTGCAGTCCGATCACCAATGTTGATTGTCCGCCGATCTCGACGATGGTCTTGGGGTTTGGCTGATCCCAAAGCACGCCCGCGATTGCGGCGTAAGGGGAGCTGACTATTTTCCACCCGTCTTGGCCATCGTAGATGTGGCGTCCGGACCCTGTAACCGCGGCCCTCGCGATGCTGTCCAGAGCCAAATAGCGCTTGGCGCTCTCCAGTAGAGCGGCTGTTGCAGTCGCTGGCCCCTTCTGAATGCGTTCTTGGCCAAGGTAGACCAGGTGGCCCACCGCGTCTACCACGGCGATTCTGGCGTTAACCGATCCGATATCCAGCCCGAGGAAGAGTTCGCTGCTAGGTGTATTCGCTGGCATAAGCCCATCGTTTGACACTGCAGCATTTCGCGAAAGCGTTGAGCCACCTGACAGGAACGGAGGGGCGACTGGCAATCGCCCTCTGGGCAGGGGACCCAATCCTAACGCAAAACGCTGCAACGGAATCCCAAATCCACATCGCAAACGTCGCTGCAATAATTGAGCCTACACTGCGGCGCTTGAGGCGCTCAGCCCCAGTTGCCACCTGGAGGACCTGCAGCACGCCAACGTGCTTTCTCATTATACCAGCATAAGCCTGAGCAGTCGAGTTTATACTTGGGCAATTCCCAGGGCCTTCTCGCGTTATCTGCCTTGCAGGCAGTGCTGGCTGCTTTGCTGGTCTTCGAGGTGCACCTTGGTGCTTCGTTCCTTAACTGTCTCGCCCCCTGCTGGCTCTTGGGATTGTTGTTTCTTGTGGAGGTGGTGGCGAAGGATCTGTCGAGCGTTTTATTGGCGGCAAGATAACATGAGAAAACCCTGGGCAATTCCTTACTAGGCTTGTAGTGGAAAGTGACCATCGGTTACCAACCATTAGACGGCCATGCAACTGGAGGGTGACCGTCGCACGGTCGTCGGTCGATAGGCTGGTGTACCAGATGGTTCTCCCTCACCAGTCGCTGTATGTCATTGCTGTGGGGGACACTGTAACCTAGTTAGGAGCAATCAACAGCGCCGGAATGATGGTTGCGGCCCTTTGGAGGGCCTTTCACGGGCTGGCTGATCAATGCTGGTTGGAATGCCCGAGACCCTTCGTGTTAAAGTCGTGGCAGAAAGTGGTTCGTGAACTGAGTACTCATCGCCTTTCAGGCCAAGCACGCGCCCTCGTTCTTCTCTTCCCCCCTGCGGTCTGCTGGCATCTCGCAACGGGATGCCTCTCTCTCTGGATAGTACTCGCAGGTCTCGCACAGGCTGGTCGCGTCCAGCGCCGTCAGGCAGTAGGTGCCTTCCTCCTTCCAGCATTCCCTGGCGCAATTGGAGCGCTCTGTCTTGTGGATGCATTTTGGGCAGGCGTCCAGGAACCAGCACGGGTACAGAGAAATCAGGTAGCTTAGCGCGGCCAGGTTGAGCCCCTTGTCGAGAAACTTGTGGATGAAGCGAAGACGTTTCAGGTCGTTATCAGAGTACAGACGCAAGCCGTTCCTTCGTGGGGGCCGGAGCAATCCTTGGCGCTCCCATTCGCGCAGGGTGCTTTGACGTACACCGATGAGGTCAGCGACCACGCTAATTGTGTAGAGTGGGGTCTCACTCACAGCGCAACCTCCTCGACCTAGTGGCCTATCTTCAGTTCGGGCAAGCATGCCAGAGCCTTTTCTCAATACAAATGACCCACCCGTGACTTGGTCCGTTTTCCAAACGGTTGGCGCGCGAAGTCTAGCGACGTCTATTAGCAATTAAGTATATCCACTGGATATCAATATGTCAACTTTCTGAACTAAGAAAATCATAAGATCTCAATGCGGATTTGCAAGGGACTACCGGCAGATACGATAGCTGAGCTTTGTGTGGGATCGATAGGGATTTCGCATGAGCTATTCAAGATGGTTGCATCGATCGGTTGAGACTAGAGGTTTCAAGGGGGACACGGAGGGCACAGAGTCTCCTGAAAGTGCGCTCAGGTTCTCTATGCCTCCGCGGTTGCCCTTGGCTTCTGCTCCCATTACTGCGTCAGCTTTGCGGTATCGGACTCGATGGTTCCGCGAACCCCAGTAGGGGTCACTACTGGTGGTGGCAGGTCGCGCAGGATGCCAACTCGGGCTTGTTCAGCCTCTCGGCCTCAGCCTCGTGGCATTTTATGCAGAGGCCGTGCATAGCGTCCTCATATGACGGCGCGACGTAATTGAACGGTTGTCCGTCTTTATTAGGGCCCATGTTCTTGTGACACTCGACGCACTGGACAGCGGTGCTAGCGGAGTGTCCTCCTTCGTGGCACTTGTCACAGGACTGATTGCCCCCCGGTTCGACCGTTGCAACGTGGAACTGGTGGTCGAACGTAGATGTGGGGCTGTAAACGTCCGAATGGCATTCCCTGCACGAGGGTGGTCCTCCTGGGGACGGCGAGCCAGTTGCGGTGATGGCTGCTGGTTCGGTTCCCTCTTTCAGTTCCCAGTTGCTCATATGATGACAACTCACGCACATGTCCTGTTCGGTTGGGTACTCTGCTGGGATTAGCTTCTCTAGACGTTCTACCTCAGCCTTGTGGTCGAAGTCGACGAAGTGGGTGTTATCGCTGCCGTAGATTCGCAGCACGTTGAGCCCTTGTACTGGCATCACTGGAGCAGGTTTGACTTCGTCGGCGGTCCAGGCTCTCTGGGGCATAAAGGTAATTGCCAGAGCAACTACAACCACTAGCGCAACGGACCTACGGATGACGGTATCGCGGAAGGTCTCGCCTAGCCAGACCTTTGTCAACGGGTCGAAGCGCGGCTTGGAGTACGGAGAGAACTTCTCTTCCTCGTGCATCGTCTCTGGCCCGAATATCTTGAGGTTCTCGGTGAAGAAGAGAAACACCAAAACGATGCCTGAGATAATGCCTATGCTAATAGCGAACTCAACCCAACTGGGGAAGTAGCTCACTCCGACTGGCCTCTCGACCGCAATCACGCTAGCGGAAAGCCGGTGGAGAATCGTGCCGAAGACTGTCAGGACAGATGCCGTGCCCAGCCCCTGCAGGCTTTTTCGAGAGGCGGGTATCGAAAGGAGGATTGCTGGAATCAGCGTACTGATGCATATCTCTACCAGGAACAGGACGCTCTGCCAGGACCCGTCGATCGCTCCTGGAAGGGTGCCGCGTAGCACAAGGTCGCCGACCCGAACGAAGAGGAGTATCCAGAGAACTACTGCGGCGGCTTTGCCCAGGCCGGAGAACAGCTCGAGCTTGATCTGATGGCGATAGACGAAGGCAGAGAAGAAGCCTTCCAAGGTGACCATCATCAGTCCCAGAGCCACTGCCGAAAGGAAGAAGAGGACCGGCAGAATGGGACTGTACCACAGCTCGTGGACCCGGTATGGCATAATGAGCAACAGCGTTCCGAGGGACGATTGGTGCAGTGTGGAAAGGGTAATTCCGACGATCACTACCGGCAGGGTGAGCAGTTTGAGCAGGTGCGCTATGGACTGGAACACGCGGCTCTTGAACAGGGGATGTTCGAGGAGTGCCGGCAGGAACTCAAGCGCCAATACACTGGTGTAGAGCATGACGCACCAAGCCACTTCGAAGAGCGCCGAGTGGTGCTGCCAGTTAATGATTGGTCTCCAGATGTTCCAGGGCAGGCCCAGGTCGGCGATTAAACCTACGATCACCGCAATGTAGCCCAGGAAGGCGGTGAGAATTGCCGGGCGCAGCACGGGGCGGTACTTTTCCAGGTGGAATATGTAGACCGTCGCAGCCAGAGTGAATCCCCCAGCCGCCAGAGCTACTCCAGCGATAACGTCGAAGCCGATCCAGAAACCCCAAGGAGTGGCATCGTTCAGGTTCGTCGTCGCACCCAATCCGCGAACGAAGCGTACGATGCCTGCCACAAAGCCGGCGGTGACGAATATCCAGAGCACGTCTTTCACGATTTTTCGCCGGTTCATTGCTTCTCCTCCTTCCCCTTAGCACGCTTGTTCTGCTCCGCCTGCCTCTGTCTGGCTTCCTCCAGCTTGAGACGAGCCATTCTTATGCGCCGCTCTATCACCCAGTAAAGTCCGCCAGAAAGCAGGGTCATTCCCACGGCCACTGTCGGTACCTGCTGCATAACTGCCCACGTTCGTTCTGGAGGAGGCTCCGCGGAGACCGTGCTCTTGTAGTTCAGAAAGCCCAGATCGATGTCGGATATGTAGAGCACCGAGGTTCCGCCAACTTCGTGCTCACCGTAGATGTGAGGCAGGTACTTGCTGGGCTCGGCCTTTAGGCGGCGAGCGGCTTCGGCCATCAGCTCGTCTCTGTCGCCGAAGATGGTAGCCTTGGTGGGGCAGGCCTCGACACAACCGGGCAGCTTACCAGCCTTGAGACGTGTGTAGCACATCGTGCACTTGTTGACGTACGGGATCGCCTTATCCCAGTCGTAGCGAGGTATGCCGAATGGACAGGCCATCATACAGTAGCGGCAGCCCATGCAGATCGCTTTGTCGTAAACTACGGGGCCTTCGGGCGTTTTCTGCATTGCCCCCACAGGGCACGCGGAGACGCAGGCTGGGTCCAGGCAATGGCGGCACTGCTTACGAACGAAGTGATTCCCGGGTTTGGAGACGACAGCCGTCCACCGTCGCGCCGAGAGGCCGTCTCCCAGGTCTTGTATGTGCGGCTCTCTCCCAGGCTTGTACTCACCCAGGTTATTGACCGTTACGCAGGCCTCGACGCACTTCTCACAGCCGGTGCATTTGGTCACGTCGGTGAGAATAGCCGGTTTCATATCTTCCTCCCCTCGGGCCCGTACAGCGTCTTCACTACGTCATATCCTGCATCCCGTGTGAAGTGCCATCCTATCTCCGAGCTCAATCGGACAAAGGGATAGAGCAGGCAGTGGGCAAGTTTGGTGAAGGGAATCAAGACAAGAATCGCCGATCCGGCCGCTATGTGGAACACCATCGTTACGTTGTAGGGAATCACGTTCCAGCTCTGTCCTGCCAGATACCCCATGCCTACTGTGAGGATCAGCAGAACCAGGATCGCGTAATCCGCGAAGCTACTTACCGCTCTGGATTGGCGGACATAGATCCGGTAGCCCAACAGGACGGTCAGGCCGATCAACGCGAGCAGGGCGAGCCAGTCGACGTACGGGCGCGGAATAGAGGGCCAGTTGAGCCCCAGGTGCCCGAAGAGGTCGATGTGCTCACGAAGGAAAATGGCACTCATAACGACACCGACGTGGAAGAAAAACGAGGCGTAGCTGAACACCGGCAGGCTTCGGTGCAGGTGGGCCACCGGAAACACCCAGGTCGCGATGTTGCGCAGCACTCGGCCATAGGGAATATTGGTATCTCCGGCCTTTCTGCTGGCTTCGATCAAGGCCCAAGTGGACAGCACAACCTGTCGCACTAGGCCGAGAAGAAAGATCATAAACACAAAGGGCAGCAGCGGGCCCTTGAGAAAGTCCAGCAATTCTTCCATATCTGACTCCTATTGACTCCTAGAAAACTCGACCAACGAACTTTCAGATGCGTTCGCTCCGTCAGACTGGTCGGCAGATGCGTTTGGCATACGGATGGCGCGAAGTATGAGATCGTGGAGACCAACCACCTCAACCGGCAGTTTGTGGTACTTCATCAACTCCCGCAGTTGCTTCTTGCAGTTGGCGCAGGGTGCCACTACGATCTGTGCTCCGGTTGCACGAATCTGCTCCATCTTGGTCCGGCCCCCGACCTCCATGCGGAACTTGTGGATCTCGTCGAGGGACACGGTTCCGCCACCACCGCCGCAGCAGTAGTTCTCGCGGCCGTTCGGTGTCATCTCGACGAAGTCCTTCACGAACGAACGCAAGATGGCCCTCGGCTGGTCGATGATCCAACCGGTGCGGGCAAGGTTGCAGGGATCGTGATAGGTCACCTTCTCCGTGACAACATTTGGATCGAGGTCGAGCTTCCCGGCTTGGAGGAGGCTGTAGGTCAGCTCGATGATATTGACCACTGGGATCGGTTTGCCACGGTTGAAGGTAGGGATGAAAAACTTCGACGCGCGCGAGGCGTGGCCGCATTCGCCGATCAGTATATTCTTCGCTTTCAGTCGGCGCGCCTCCCCAATGATTTCGTTTTCGACCCTGTCGAGCACCCAGTCGTTGTAGAAGAGACCGTAGTTGATGGCATCATAAACGCGAGTGCCGATGGTCCAGCTTACTCCTCCTGCGGTAAGTACGCCGGCAATGCCCATAAGTGTCTCGGCTTCCATCAGATAGTCGCTTACAGGCGTGAAGAAGATGTATTCGGCACCCGACACGTCCATTGGGAATCGGACCTTGGCGTTCTTCATGCTCTCAAAGTCCTCCTCGAGAAACTGAAGAGTGTCGACCAAGGCAGGTAGAGGCACTGCGGACGTATTGCGGGTCTTGCCTTCCAGTTGTTCCCGAACCGAGACTACCAGCCCCTTGGGAGCAATCCCGGCCTCGCTCAGCACGTACCTTCCGAAGTGTGTGATCAACCCGTGGTCCAATCCCATCGGACACTCGATAGAGCAGCGGCGGCAGGCTGTGCAGCGATATAGCGACTCCGCTATCTCGTCGACCTTCTGGTTGGTGAGGGGGTCGTCGCCAAGTATCTTGGCGCGCAACCAACCCCCTAGGGTGAAGTATCGCTTGTATATGTCGACGATCTGCTGAGAGCGATAACACGGAATGTCTCTCGGGTCTTCCGTGGCCTGATAAACGGGGCAAGTCGTCGCACAGCGGGCACAATGGGCCATGTTCCGCGCGTAGATATCCAGCACAGGCCTGTAGTTCGTGTGCCTGAGGATCACCGCAAACGACTCTAGAAACATCCGAGCCCTATCCTGGGACAGAGGAATCTGGTCTAGGTGATAAAAATAGGGTTGCTTTTTAGGTTCCGCGGTAGTTTTCTTCTCCACCACGGTCGTCGGCGTCTGTTGACTGATGGTTTCTTGTTTTGAATCGACCATCCTATCACTCCTGAAATGTCCCGGTCCTCGCGCGCAGGGGTCACACCAAGATGACGCGCCAGGCCGAGAATCTTCTATATGTTGTTGTCGTGGGTAGCGATGGCCTGTTAGCCATGCCGGTAAGTCGAGGCCTGTTGCGTGACCCTCGTGTCCACATCGAGTGTTCCAGCTTTAACGGGGCCAACGACTGTCAGCGGCCAGGAGACCCCATCTCGCGGGCCGACGACGTTGAGGCCTTCAAACTGCTTGTTGATTTCTTGCACGTCGGCAGCACTCAGAGGCTCAGCCGAGCAAGGTAGTGGAGCGTTGAACTGGATCTCATCCGGCGACAACTCGCGGGCCAAGATCGCCATCGTGCGCGCTACAGACTTATTGGCTTCGACAAACGTTACGTGCAACACAAGTCTGCCGCGAAACGTCCGCCGGAACTCTCGCAGACCGTAGAAAATGTCAGCCTGAGTGTATGGTACTGAAGGCCGGTTGATGGCGCGAAACAGCTCGTCATCTGGCGCATCGAGTTTAGCCAGCACCATATCCGCCTTCGCCAACTCCCCCCTGACGTCGTCTCTAGGTATCAGGGAAGAATTCGTCAACACTGCCACGGGCAGGCCTAACAGCGACCTAGCGAGGTCTATGGCCTGGCCAAGATTGCTGGCCAGGGTCGGCTCGCCTTTTCCAGTAAACGCAACACAAGTGGCCTGTCCTGGTTCGACCCGTTCGAGCTGGGCTTGCAACTCACTCACGCCCACAACCCAGCGCCTTTTGGCAATAGCCTTGGTGCTCTTTCCGTGTGGACAGTAGGTGCAATCGAATGAGCAGTACCTGTGGTCAGCAGCCACTATGTCCACGCCAATAGCCTTTCCGAGCTGCCAGGAATCGATGGGCCCAAAGACCGTTTTCACGGGTTAATCCTCCTTCTCCGTCTCACTCACTTTGTGCTCCTGCAATGGTGCGCTGCGGGGCACGTGCTGCATGACTGCCGTCAACATCACCTCCGCATTGCACCGCCCCGACCGGTGAAGTTCACCGGCGTCTACGATCTGCTCCCACGATGGGCTGTCGTCGTGGAACCCTGTTGCGGCTAGGCCGGCAGACGAGCTGCAAATCCTTTCCAATTCGGCTGATGCAGAGCAGGCGATCCACCACGGGAAGCGCAGACTTACCTGTAGTTCATCCGGCAAGAGGTCGCCGGCTATGGTTGCCATTCTATGGACATAGGGTTTGTTATCCTCCACGATGGTTAGCTGAACTATGAGCTTTCCATTAAAGC
>Ga0315298_1007034_pt1 | contig 15017 bp, 15 predicted proteins | sample WHS_1_MG_FD_203077 | JGI IMG/M metagenome (GOLD analysis project Ga0315298, IMG submission 203077) | Extremophilic microbial mat communities from Washburn Hot Springs, YNP, Wyoming, USA - WHS_1_MG | ecosystem: Environmental > Aquatic > Thermal springs > Hot (42-90C) | place: USA: Wyoming... | reverse complement strand
AAGAGATGAGGTCAACAGAAGAGGGGGCAGCTCGCCCCTCTGAGTCAAAAGAGTCTGCGGAGATAGAGGCCCTGCGGCGCGAGGTTGCGGAATGGCGGGCCAAGGCCGATGAGTTGCTCGACAAATACAAGCGCAGCTTGGCCGACTTTGTTAACTACCGCAAGCGCCAAGATCGGGATCGCGAGGAGGAAACCCTGCGCATCAGGATGGACGTCATCCGGCAATTCCTCCCCGTGGTGGACGATTTTGAGCGCGCCCTGAAGCAGGTGCCTGACGAGTATGCCAAGGCCAGTTGGATTGAGGGGATTACCCTCATTGAGCGTAAGCTCAAGTCCATCCTGGCCAACTTGCAGGTTTCGCCCATTGAGGCTTTAGGGCAACCGTTTGATCCTAACCTCCATTCGGCTCTCCTGATGGATCATAGTGACGAATATCCACCAGGGACGGTGATGGAGGAGTTGCAGAAGGGCTATCGTTTGGCCGATCGGGTGTTGCGTCCCACGATCGTTAAAGTGTCCAACGGCCCCAAGGATCAGAAAGCCGAGGGCGAGGTCTAGCAATGATGTTCGGTGTTTACGCACAATTTTAGTTAGCAATTTCTTTAGGAGGGTTATTCAATGCCAAGGATAATTGGAATTGACCTGGGAACGACGTTCTCGGTGATGGCGGTGATGGAAGGGGGAGAGCCTACCGTCATTCCCACAGCGGAAGGGAGCAGGCTGTGCCCTTCCGTGGTAGCGGTGAACCCCAAGACGGGGGAGCGCATGGTGGGCTGGGTGGCCAAACGCCAGGCCATCACCAATCCCGAAAACACGATTTATTCCATCAAGCGCCTTATGGGGCGTAAGTTCAACGACCCCGAAGTACAGAAGGCGCGCAAGATTTTGCCTTACAAGATCATTGAGAAGCCCAACGGCGACGCCTGGGTGGTCATGGGAGGCAAGGAGTACTCACCACCCGAGATCTCGGCCATGATCTTGGCCAAGCTCAAGGCCGACGCCGAGGCCTACTTGGGCGAGAAGGTAACTCAGGCGGTGATCACCGTGCCCGCGTATTTTAACGACGCCCAGCGTCAGGCGACCAAGGATGCCGGGCGCATCGCCGGGCTAGAGGTGTTGCGCATCATCAACGAGCCTACGGCTTCCTCGTTGGCCTATGGTTTGGATAAGAAGAAGGACGAGATCATCGCCGTCTACGACCTGGGCGGAGGTACTTTTGATATCTCCATCCTGGATATCGGCGAGGGAGTGTTTGAAGTCAAGTCCACCAACGGGGATACCTATTTGGGTGGCGATGACTTTGACCAGATGATCATCAACTGGATAGCCGACGAGTTCCGCAAAGAGCATGGCATCGATCTGCGCAACGACCGTATGGCCCTGCAGCGCCTGAAGGAGGCTGCGGAGAAGGCCAAGATCGAGCTCTCTACGACCCAGCAGACCGAGATCAACCTGCCCTTTATCACAGCCGATGCCAGCGGTCCCAAGCATTTGAGCATGACGCTGACGCGCTCTAAACTGGAACAGTTGGTGGCCGATTTAGTGGAACGCACCTTTGGCCCTTGCCGCCAAGCCCTGGCCGATGCCGGCCTCAAGGTCTCGGATATCGACGAGGTTGTCTTGGTAGGTGGGCAGACCCGTATGCCCCTCGTGCAGCGGAAGGTGGAGGAGTTCTTCGGCAAGGCGCCTCATAAGGGCGTGAACCCCGACGAAGTGGTGGCTATAGGGGCGACTATCCAGGCCGGTGTGCTGGCGGGCCAGGTGAGCGACGTGTTGCTTTTGGACGTCACGCCGCTGACCTTGGGTATTGAGACCCTTGGTGGGGTGGCTACGCCGTTGATCCCACGTAATACGACCATCCCGACCAGAAAGAGCCAGATTTTCTCTACGGCCTCGGATATGCAAACGCAGGTGCAGATCAACGTCCTGCAAGGCGAGCGTCCTATGGCGGCAGATAATAAGCTGCTAGGCACGTTTATCCTGGATGGCATCCCGCCCGCTCCGCGCGGCGTGCCGCAAATTGAGGTGACCTTTGATATTGACGCCGACGGCATCTTGCATGTCTCGGCTAAAGACAAGGCCACCGGGCGCGAGCAGAAGATCACCATCACGGCCTCCAGTGGCTTGACCAAGGAGGAGATCGACCGCATGGTGAAAGAGGCGGAGCGCTATGCCGAACAGGATAGGCTGCGCAAAGAAGAGGCCGAGCAGCGCAATATGGCCGATAGCGTGGCCTACACCGCCGAGAAAACCCTGCGCGATTTAGGCGACAAGGTTCCCGCGGATGCTCGCAGCGATATTGAGAGCAAGATCCGCGCCGTGCGTGATGCGCTCAAGGGTAGCAACGTTGCTGACATTCGTCGGCGCACCGAGGAACTGAACGAGGCTTTGCAGCGCTTGGGCAGCCGCGTGTATCAGCAAGCCGGCGGGGGCAGCACGCCTCCTCCTGGTGGCTCGCAGCCGGGTGGCGAGGACAAGGGCACGGTGGAAGGCGAGTTTCGCGAGGTCTGAGTTCGTCGCCGATGCGGTACGAAGGCTAGGAGCAAACCGATTGCTCCTAGCCTTTTTTATGGATCGTTGTCGGGTAGTGTGGAAGTTGACGCCTCGCCCAACTCATGCTATCATTTGAGCAGATTGCAGGGAGAACGGGCATGATTCGTTGCTGTGGGCTTGGATGTTGTTGTGTTGCTGACCTCTGGGCAGACCCGGCTGTCAGCGTCGTTCTCCTGCACCATCATGTTAAGCCATAGGTGAGTTGCTCCCTTGCAGCGCAGCAAGGAGGAGATGGCTCACCGTAAAGACTAGTTCCCGGGGAACTGGTCTTTTTTGTTGCTTGCGTAGCGCTTTGGAGGTATGAACGCATGGCGTTCGCGGAAAGTTCGTTGGCCCGACAGTTGCCCCACGGTCTGACGGATATGTTCTTTGAGCAAGCGGCGATCAAGACCTGGCTGGAGGCGGTGCTCCAGGATGTTTTCCGTCGTTGGGGTTACAACCGCATCATCCTGCCCACCTTTGAGTATTACGATGCCTTGGCCACTAATGCCAGCCCGCAGCTTCAGGAGGAGATGTATCGCCTCTTTGACCGTGAAGGACATATCCTGGCCCTGCGCCCCGACATGACCGTACAGGCGGCGCGCGTTGCCGGGACGAAGCTTTACGATCAACCCTTGCCCTTGCGCTTTTACTACATCGGTAGCGTCTTTCGTTACGAGGAACCTCAGGCTGGTCGGCGCCGCGAGTTCACCCAAGCGGGCGTGGAGCTGATGGGCGCAGCCGGCCCCGAGGCCGATGCAGAGGTCTTGGCGCTGGCCGTCGCGGCCTTGCAGGCCCTGAACATCACTCGTTTCCAGCTCAACGTAGGACAGGTGGCCTTCTTGCAGGCGATCTTAAGTGATGCACACCTAGATAACGGCGCTTTGCGCCGCTTGGAGCAGGTGATTGACCGCAAAAATGACGTGGAGCTGCAGCGCACACTTGCCGAGCTAGGGATCGGCGGCGGGGCCGCTCGCGCCATCCGCGCCATCCCGCATCTGTGCGGTGACGAGGGAGTTCTAGAGGAAGCCCGAAGGCTCTCCACGAACGCCTCGGCGCGGCGAGCCATTGAGCGGCTCGGACAGGTGTACGAGCTCCTGCGATTGGAGGGAGTCGCCGAGCACGTTATCCTAGATCTAGGCGAGGTGCGCCGCATGGCCTACTATACGGGCATCACCTTCCATGCTTATGTCGCCGGCTTAGGGTTCCACGTTTGCAACGGAGGGCGATATGACGGCTTGGTGGCTAACTTTGGCGCGGACATGCCCGCCGTCGGTTTCGCCCTGGGGCTGGAGCGGGCCATGCTGGTGACTCACCCACAGGTGGATATCGCTCCCCAACTGTTGATGCGCGGCTGCGCACATGCGGAGTGCCGCGCATTGGCTGCCCTGGCTCGCTCGCGCGGTTTGCGGGTAGAGGTGGATGTGCTGGGGCGTGACGAGGAAGCCCTCATTGCCTATGCCCAAGCCCGTAAGGCGCATCACCTTGTCTCCTGTCGGGGAGGTTCGGTCTATCTCCTGCACGACTCAAGTGGATCGCGCGAGTTAGGCCGGGAGGAGCTTGAAAAGGAGATCCGCTCATGGAGTTGTTAACCGTCGCGCTGCCTAAGGGGCGCATGCAGGATCCGGCCTTGGCCCTCTTCGGGGCCATCGGCTATACAGTAAGTGAGGAGGCCACCTCTGGGCGCAAGCTGCTCTTTGAGGACCTCAGCGGCCGGCTGCGTTTCATCCTGGCCAAGCCCGCCGATGTGCCCATTTACGTAGAGTATGGCGCGGCCGACTTGGGGATTGTGGGGGAGGATGTGTTGCGTGAGAGTGGCCGCGACCTCTACGAACCGCTGGGGCTGGGGTTCAGCCGCTGTCGGCTGGTGCTTGCCGGCCCCCCGGAGGCCAAAGAGCGCGTCTTGCGTTTGGAGATCGGCCTGCGCGTAGCCAGCAAGTACCCCAAGCTGGTGCGGGAATACTTTCAACGTCGTGGCATCTCGGCGGAGATCATCCCCTTGAGCGGCTCGGTGGAGTTGGCCCCAGCCGTAGGACTGGCCGACCTCCTGGTAGACCTAGTGGATACTGGCCGCACCTTGCGAGAGAACGGCCTGGTGGAGATCGAGACCCTCATGGAATCGCAGGCCATGCTGGTGGTGAACCGCGCCAGCCATAAGCTCAAGTTTGAGCCCATTCGCGAGATCATCAACAAGTTGGCGGCCGAGGTCGCCCGCCGAGAGCATGAGGGGGAACGCCGATGAGAGAACCCTTGGTGCGCATCGTTTATGGGGCTCGAGAGGCCCGTAAAACCCTTTTGCGCCGCCAAGCGCTGGATGAATACGAGCCTTCGCCCGAGCTTCGGGCCAGTATCGTCCGCCTATTCGGTGAGCCACTGACGCCGGACCAGGTGGTTGCCCGCATCCTGGCCGATGTGCGCGCCGAAGGGGATCGCGCCCTGTTGCGTTACGCTCGGCTCTTGGAGGGGGGCGAGCCGCCGTCCTTGAGGGTGCCTGAGGAGCGCCTGGAATTGGCCTGGCGACGCTCTGACGAAACCTTCCGCGCGGCTCTGGAACTCGCTGCCCGGCGCATTGAGGCCTTCCACCGGCGGCAACCACACCATTCCTGGCTGGAGTGGGATGCTGAGGGCGGCGCGCTAGGGCAGGTTGTCCGTCCCTTGAAGCGCGTGGGCATTTATGCCCCATATGGCCGCGCGCCTTATCCCTCCTCGTTGCTCATGGCGGCCATCCCCGCGCGCGTAGCCGGGGTACCCGAGGTGGTCGTGGCCACGCCGCCGCGCGATGGCGAGCTGAACGACGCTATCCTGGCTGCGGCCTACATCGCCGGCGTGCGTGAGGTCTACGCCCTCGGTGGGGCACAGGCCATCGCCGCCCTGGCCTATGGCACCGAGTCCGTGCCCCGCGTGGACAAGATCCTCGGCCCAGGGAACATCTTTGTTGTCCTGGCCAAGCGCCGGGTCTTTGGCCTCGTGGATATCGACCAACTCCCCGGTCCTACCGAGACGCTGCTCATCGCCGACGAAAGCGCCAACCCCGCTTACGTCGCCGCGGACTTGCTTGCCCAAGCCGAGCACGATCCTCTGGCGACGGCCTTGCTCATCACGACCTCCGCCGAGCTCGCCCAGAAGGTGCGGGGCGAGCTGGAGCAACAACTCGGCGCTCTCTCGCGCGTGGAGGTGATTTGTTCCTCCCTAGCGAGCCGGGGGGGCATCGCCGTCGTGGATAGCTTGGATGAGGCTTTGGAGCTGGCCAACGAGTATGCTCCGGAGCATCTCTGCCTCCTGACCGCCGACCCCTGGAGCCTGGTGGGTAAAGTGGAGAACGCCGGGGGCATCTTTATCGGCGAATGGTCCTCTGAGGCTCTAGGGGATTACGTTGTCGGCCCCAGCCATATCATGCCCACGGGACAGACGGCGCGCTTTTCCTCGCCTCTGAACGTGTGGGACTTTCTAAAGATCACCAGCGTCTTTGGCCTGGGGCCTTCCACAGCGCGCGAGCTGAGCGCCGCAGCTATCACCATCGCGGAGAAAGAGGGCCTCACCGCCCATGCTCAGGCAGTGCGCAGGCGTTTGATAGAAACCGAGGGGAGAAAGAGCGGATGACCTCTTCGTTCGACGTTCGGGCACTGATTGGAGAGCGGGTGCGTAGCCTTCAAGAGTACGCCCCTGAGCCGCCGGAAGAGGCAGCGGCGCGTTTAGGGCTGCCGCTGGGGCAGATCATCAAGTTAGACGCCAACGAGAACCCCTATGGTCCCACCAAACACGCTCTGGCAGCGCTCAGCGGTTACTCCAATTATCATCGCTATCCCGATGCTCTCAGTCGGCGGCTTCGCCAGGCCATAAGCCACTATGTGGGCGTGGATGCGGCGAATATCCTGGTGGGCAATGGCTCTGACGAGCTGATTGATAGTGTCCTGCGCCTCTTTCGTCCGGGGCCGCGCGGCGGAGGGATCGCTCAGGTGCTCAACTGCCCGCCCACCTTCGGTGAGTATCAGTTCTATGCCCTGAGCAACGATATGGAGGTTCTGGATATCCCCCGCGACGAAGGCTTTCGGGTGGATGTGGCGGCCATTGAGGCTCTTTGCCGCGCCGATCCTCGCCCCAAAGTGCTCTTCTTGGCCTCGCCCAACAGCCCCGATGGCAGCCTGCTGCCGGACGCGGACTTGCTGCGCCTCCTGGAACTCCCCCTCGTTGTGGTGCTTGACGAGGCCTATATAGAGTTCAGCACGGCCAACTCCAAGGCCGGGCTGGTTGCCGAACGGGAGAACCTGATTGTCCTGCGCACCTTTAGCAAATGGGCCGGGCTGGCCGGGTTGCGCGTAGGTTATGGCATCTTTCCCCAGGCGCTGATGGAGGGGTTGTGGCGGCTCAAGTCGCCCTATAATGTCAATTGCGCTGCCCAAGTGGGGGCGCTGGCCACGCTGGAGAACCTGAACGAGGCCAAGGAGAACATCGCCAAGATCGTCGCCGAGCGCGAGCGCCTGATAAAGAAGTTGCGCGAGATATCTTTCCTCACGGTTTACGAGAGCCAGTCTAACTTTGTGCTTTGCCGGACGCGCGGGGTGCCCATAGAGGCCATCCGTCAGGTGATGGAGAGGCGAGGCATCCTCCTGCGTTACTTTGGTGACCCGGCCTTGCGCGATTACGTGCGCATCACCGTGGGCACGCCCATGCAGGATGAGGCGGTGCTCATCGCTTTGCGCAGCCTGGATCGGCGAGGGGGGCATCCGAGCCCGAGCGCCTGATGGCGCCACACAAAGATCAGGGGAGGGATCTATGTCTAGTGAGCGCATCTGCAAGATCTCCCGTAGGACCGCCGAGACGGAGGTCTCTGTTTGTTTGGCCTTGGATGGCAGCGGCCGGCGGGATATCGCCACCAGCATCCCCTTTTTGGATCACATGTTAGAACACCTTGCTGTGCACAGCCTCTTTGACCTGGAAGTGCGCTGCCAGGGCGACGTCTCGGTGGATGATCACCACTCTGTGGAGGATATCGGCATCGTCCTTGGCCAGGCCCTGAGCGAGGCGCTGGGCGACAAGGTGGGCATTGTCCGCTATGGCAGCCAGTTATTGCCCATGGATGAGGCCCTGGTGTTAGTGGCACTGGATTTCTCCGGCCGGGCTCTCCTGAGCTACGACGTGCCCGGGCTCGCCCCAAAGGTGGGTTCCTTTGATACCGAGCTGGTGCCCGAGTTCCTGCGCGCCCTGGCCCAGCACGCCGGGCTGACGTTGCATGTTCGGCTTCTCCACGGCTCTAACAGTCATCACGTTCTTGAGGCTATCTTCAAAGGCTTGGGGCGGGCGCTGGGACAGGCCGTGGCGTTGGATCCTCGCCGAGCGGGCATTCCTTCTACTAAAGGGGTGCTTTAGGGTGCTGACCATCGTGGATTACGGCGCGGGGAACCTGCGTAACGTCTATATGGCCTTCCGCCGCTTGGGGGTGGAGGCACTGGTTACAGCGGAGGCGGCGCTGATCCGGCGGGCGAGCGCTTTGGTACTTCCCGGCGTGGGGGCTTTTGGTGAGAGCATCGCCAAGTTGCGCGCCCTGGGCCTGGAAGAGCCACTCGTCGCCGCCATCCGCGATGGAGTGCCCTTCCTGGGAATCTGCGTAGGCTTACAGCTCCTCTTTGAGGTCGGCGAGGAGTTGGGCGAACACCGCGGGTTGGGCATCTTGGCCGGGCGAGTGCGCCGTTTCCCGCCTGGGCTCAGCGTGCCGCATATGGGTTGGAACCAGCTTCATCAGACCCGCCCTATCCCCCTGTGGCAGGGGATACCTGATGGCAGTTATGTCTATTTTGTCCACTCTTACTATGCCGATCCGCAGGATCGGGCGGTGGTCGCTGCCACGACGGATTATGGGCTGGACTTTACCTCGGCGGTGGCTCAAGGTAACCTATATGCTATTCAGTTCCATCCCGAGAAGAGCCAGGATGTGGGCGAGCGCATTCTGCACAATTTTGCCCGCGAGGCGGGTCTGAGGAGCAGGGGATGATCGTTTACCCGGCGATAGACCTGCGCCAAGGGCGCTGTGTGCGCTTGCGCCAAGGGGATGTAGCCGCGGAGACCGTCTTTGCGGCCGATCCCGTGGAGGCCGCCCGTCGCTGGGCCGCGGAGGGAGCCGAGTGGCTGCACGTGGTCAACCTGGATGGAGCGCTGGGGCATTCGGGGGCGGAGAACCTGCGGGCCTTGGAGCGCATCTTGGCCGCCGTGAAGCTGCCCGTGCAATTCGGTGGAGGGTTGCGCTCGCTGGATGATGTGCAGCGATTGCTTGAGCTCGGCGTGGCGCGGGTCATCCTTGGGACCGTGGCCGTGCGCGAGCCGCAAGTGGTGGCCGAAGCTCTGGCGCGCTATGGACCCGAGCGGGTGAGTGTGGGGATCGACGCCCGCGAGGGGCGCGTGGCCATCCATGGCTGGGTGGCTATGGCCGACGTGGACGCCTTGGAGCTGGCCGGGCGGATGCGCGCCCTAGGGGTGACGCGTGTGGTTTACACCGACGTGGGGCGCGACGGCACGTTGACCGGGGTGAACCTGGAAGCCACGGTGCGCTTGGCGCGCCTCTCGGGACTGAAGGTGATCGCCTCCGGCGGGGTGGCCTCGGTGGAAGATATTCGTGCTCTGTGTGCGCACGAGGCCGAAGGGATCGAGGGGGTGATCATCGGCATGGCTCTTTACCGGGGTATGGTGCGCCTAGGGGAGGCCCTGCGGGCAGCGCGAGGGGATCCTTCGCTGTGCTCAGGGTAGGGTGATGCTATAAGGAGGTTGGGCGATGTTAGCCAAACGGGTTATCCCTTGTCTGGATGTGATGAACGGCCGCGTGGTGAAGGGGGTGCATTTCGTCTCCTTGCGCGATGCCGGCGATCCTGTGGAGCATGCCCAGGTCTATAGCCAGGAGCGCGCGGACGAGCTGGTCTTTTTGGATATCACCGCCACCTACGAGCGACGGGATATCGTCGTGGATATGGTGCGGCGGGTAGCCGATGCGATCAATATCCCCTTCACCGTGGGCGGGGGCTTGCGCACAGTGGAGGATTTGCGCACCATCTTGCTCGCCGGGGCGGACAAGACTTCTATCAACAGCGCCGCCGTGCGCACACCGGAACTCATTGATGAGGGAGCCAAACGCTTTGGCTCGCAGTGCATCGTGGTGGCCATTGACGTCAAGCGCGAACCTGAGGGCTGGTGGCAGGTGTATATTGACGGCGGGCGCACCCCCACCGGCAAGGAGGCCGTGGCCTGGGCGCGCGAGGTAGAGAGCCGTGGAGCGGGGGAGATCCTCCTCACCAGCATGGATCGCGATGGCACCAAGGATGGCTATGACTTGGAGGTGACCCGCGCCGTGGCCGACGCGGTCTCCATCCCGGTGATCGCCTCCGGCGGGGCGGGCAAGTTAGAGCACTTTTACGAGGCCTTGACCATCGGGGGCGCAAGCGCCGTGTTGGCCGCCTCGCTCTTTCATTTCCGCGAGCTGAGCGTCTCTCAGGTGAAGGAATATCTGGCCCAACGTGGCCTGCCCGTCAGGCGCTAGGTACAGGCGATGAGCACATCCGAGCGAGAACGTGTGCGCGTTGAGGAGCTTGTCTGGGACGAGAGGGGCCTCATCCCTGCCATCGTACAGGATGCGGAGAGTGGCGAGGTCTTGATGTTGGCCTACATGGATCGTCGGGCGTTGGAGCTGAGCCTAGAGCAGGGCGAGGTGTGGCTGTGGAGCCGCAGCCGAGGGGCGCTCTGGCACAAGGGAAGCACCTCGGGTCATACCCAGACCATCTGCGAGATCCGCGTGGATTGCGATGCGGATGCTCTGCTCGTCTTGGTGCACCCTAAAGGCCCGGCCTGTCACACAGGGGCCAGGAGCTGCTTTTTTCGCACACTGGACAAGTAACCGCCGTCGCGGCTTGCGGCCGCGAAAGGGGTTCAGAGGAGGGTTGATGAGCGAGACGATCGAGGCCCTGGTGGCCACTATTCAGGAGCGCAAGAACCATCCCCGCGAGGGCTCCTACACCTGCAAGCTCCTGGCCGCCGGCGATGCGGAGATGCTCAAGAAGATAGGCGAGGAGGCGGCGGAGGTGCTCGTCGCCGGAGCCTTGGAAGGCCGCGAGCGACTGATCTACGAGGCCGCTGACCTGATCTATCACCTCTTGGTGCTACTCGTCGCCCGGGGGCTGGATTGGGCCGACGTGGAGGCGGAGTTACGGCGGCGGTTCAAATGACGATGAGCGAGGCTCCCCTCTCTTCCCCTATTGCGGCCATTCTCTTTGACCTGGATGGTACGCTGATAGAGACCGATAACCGCTGGGTAGCGATCTTGGAGCAAAAGCTCGCCCCCCTCAAGCGCCTGGCGCCCCGCTTGGATACCCATGCCTTGGCGCGTAAACTGGTCATGGCCAGCGAGACGCCCACGAACTATGTCCTCTCCCTCATAGAGCACTTGGGGCTATCTAGTAGCTTTTTCGGCCTGACGGATCGTCTGCGCCGCTCTAAAGGGCTGGCCACGCGCGAGGATGCGGAGCTGGTAGAGGGCAGCGCAGAGCTTTTGGAAGCCCTGGAGGGACGGTTTGGTTTGGCTGTGGTCACCACGCGGGCGCGCCCCGAGGCCTATGCGTTCATTCAACACGCCGGCATCGCGCGCTTTTTCCCCGTGGTCGTCACCCGCCAAGACGTGTTGCGCATGAAGCCCCATCCGGAGCCGGTGCGCAAAGCAGCGGCCTTATTGGGCGTGCGGCCCGAAGAATGTCTAATGATCGGTGATACCGTGCCCGATATCCGCGCTGCGCGGCGCGCAGGGGCCCTGGCCGTGGGTGTGCTTTCGGGCTTTGGGGAAAAGGCAGAACTGAAGCGCGCCGGCGCGCATTTGATCCTGGAGCGCGCGGCACAGATCCTGGATTACCTCCCTAGCTAGGGTGGATCCGGACTCTCGCAGCCTTGTGCCCGCTGACGCCCACAAGGGGCTGGGCTACCGTTTTTTGCGAACACAGCCCGGATCACTCGCCGCCAGCGGCCTTCGCCGCCTCACCGGGCTGGAGTCGCCAGAGCTTATCGGGGCTTTCCAGGCGATCCAGGTAGAGGATGCCGTCCAGGTGATCTAACTCGTGTTGAAAGGCCTGGGCCAAGAGGTCCTCGCCACGATAGCGCACGGTCTTGCCGTTCAAATCCTGCCCACGAATGGTCACCCGAGTGGCGCGTTTGACCCTACCCCGGTAGCCAGGTACGGAGAGACAACCCTCCTCCATCTCCTCTTCGCCCTCTTTGCGGATGATCTCAGGATTGACCAACACATAGGAGGCTGCCGGAGCGATCTCTCGGCCCTGTTCGTCGGTCTCGGCGGGCATTTCCACGATGAAAACGCGCTGCAAGACGCCGATTTGTGGGGCAGCCAAGCCCAGCCCTTTGGCGGCGTGAAGCGAGTCAAACATATCCTTGACCAACTGGCGAAGGCTATCGCCGAAATGGGTGACCTTTTTGGATTTTCTCCTCAACAGGGGGTTTTCTGCCGTGAGGATAGGTCGCACAGCCATAGATTCTCCGAATCGTTATCGTTCCATCAATGAGATCACATACTTTCTTATTATAGATTCAGCGGACTTGGGTGTCAAAATACGACTCTCCTAGTCCGCTTTGGGCCGGAAGGCCGGCAAATGTGGTCCGTCAAACCTGAATTGAGGTTGTCTCACGTTAGGTCGGGACTATAATTTGTTCTGTTTGGGAGGGAGAATGAGCGAACGAGTGACCGTGATCGCTACGGTGTTAAACGAGGCCGAGGCCATTGAAGCCCTTTTGCAATCTTTGGAGCGGCAAACTCGCCCGCCTGATGAGGTGATCATCGTGGATGGCGGCTCCACGGACGGCACATTGGAGAAGCTAGAGCACTTTGCCCGGCAGGGAAGGCTGCCACTGAAAGTGCTCTCTTGGCCGGGATGCAATATCTCCCAAGGGCGTAACCTGGCGATCCGGGCCGCCCAGGGAGCGCTCATCGCCTCTACCGATGCCGGCGTGCGCCTGGAGGACGATTGGTTGGAGCGACTGATCGCGCCCTTTGAGGGCGAGCGTCCTCCCGATGTAGTTGGCGGCTTCTTCCTGGCCGATCCTCGTTCTCCCTTTGAGTTAGCCCTGGGCGCAGTAACCTTGCCCCTACCGGAGGAGATCAAGGCGGAGCGCTTCTACCCCTCCTCGCGCTCGGTAGCCTTCCGCCGTGAGGCCTGGCAGGCTGTTGGGGGCTATCCCGAATGGTTGGATTATTGCGAGGACCTGCTTTTTGATTTCGCCTTGCGCGATGCGGGTTACTCTTTCGCCTTTGCCCCGCAGGCATTGGTGCACTTTCGCCCACGGAAGACGTTGGCGGCCTTTTTCAAGCAGTATTATCGCTACGCTCGGGGCGATGGCAAAGCCGATTTTTGGCGCGTTCGCCACGCCATCCGCTATGCGACCTATCTGATCGCCTTGCCGCTACTTATAGCCTTGACGTTAGGACATCACCCGCTGTGGGTTATGGCTTTGGTAGCGGGATTTGAGGCGATGATGCGGACGCCTTTGCGGCGGATCGGCCCGAGATTAAAAACACTGCCCCTGCGTGAACGACTTATAGTCCTGGGATGGTTGCCCATCATTCGCCTGACGGGCGATGTCGCCAAGATGGTCGGTTACCCTGTGGGGGTCTGGTGGCGTTTGCGTTACGCCCCGAAGATCGCCTGGCCAAAGAGGCAATTCTAGGCAACCGGGAACTCGGGCGGCGCCGGATACGTCTGGAAAAGGTAAAATGGGCTGGCGCAGGGGATACAAGGGCGATGACGGAGCTCGCCCGCGACACATTCCGTTAGGCATGTATTGCCAGAGGGGCGGTTTGTGTTATAATGTGTTCATCGCACGATCTCGGCATGGGGATGTGGGATGAATAGGGCCAAATTCTGGCTAGCGCTCCTTACCGTAGGCGTGGATGCCCTTATGGCCGCCATCGCCTTCTATCTGGCCTATAAAGCGCGGAGCCTCATTCCTTTTCCTACCCCTTTGAAGCTGGGGCGCTTCCTGGGTTATGTGGATTTACTCTTTGTCCACGTTCTTAGCGTGTTGTTGACCTTTTTCTTCTTTCGCCTCTATCACCTGGGGCGGGGGATCTCGCATTTTGACCTCTTTTATTCTATCCTCTCCGCTGTTTCTGTTGCTACCATCGTCGCTACCGCTGTAACCTATCTCCTTCGCCAAAGCGATCGTGAACTGACTCGTGGAGTCATCCTCTATAGCTGGGCGCTGACGACGATCTCCGTCGGCCTGGGGCGCATCGTCACCGAACGCGTTAAGGGGCAGGTACGCAAGAAGTATCCCGATCGGTTGCTGTTGGTGGGGACGGGGGACGTAGCGCGCGTGATCTTGCAAAAGACCCTTCAATCCCCTCAACTGGGCTATAAGGTGGTGGGTTTAGTGGGCGAGAACGGTGGGGGAGAGGTTGCGGGAGTACCCGTGTTGGGCTCGCGGGCCCAATTGGCCGAAGTGTTGCGCCAGCACCAGGTAGACGAGGTGGTCATCGCCCTGCCCGAGGCCTCTCATGAGGAACTTTTGGACATGATCGGCGCCTGTGAGAGCGTCCACGCTACCGTGCGCATTTTCCCCGACTTTTTCCAGATCATCGCCTCAGAGATGAGCATCGGCGACCTAGATGGTCTGCCTCTGTTGACCGTGCGCGATGTGGCCTTGCGAGGGTGGAGATTAGCTGTAAAGCGGGCGATGGATATCGTGGGCAGCGCCTGTGCTCTGATCATCCTTTCGCCCTTGATGCTCTTGATCGCCCTCTTGATCAAGCTGGATTCCAAAGGCCCGGTCTTTTACACCCAAGAGCGTGTGGGCCTAGATGGCAAGCCCTTTCCCATCATCAAGTTCCGTTCCATGCGCGTGGATGCTGAGCAACATTCCGGGCCTGTGTGGGCTACTGCAGATGATCCGCGCAAGACGCGTTTGGGAGCTTTTCTGCGCAAGACCAACTTGGACGAACTTCCCCAGTTCATCAACGTCTTGCTGGGCGATATGAGCCTCGTCGGGCCGCGCCCTGAGCGTCCCGTCTTCGTAGAGGAGTTCAAAAAGATCGTGCCTCGCTATATGGAGCGGCACAAAGAGAAGGCGGGCCTAACGGGCTGGGCGCAGATCCATGGCTTGCGCGGTGACACCTCTATTGTGGAGCGGACCAAATACGATCTCTACTATATAGAGAACTGGTCGCTCCTGCTTGACCTCAAGATCATCTTGCGCACGATCCTCAATCAATTCCGTGGCAACCGCAATGCCTACTAAGCCCGAAAGCTGCTCTATTCTTGCATGGTGGCGATCGTTTTGAAAAGCCAGCCGTTCAATTCAGGATCGTCGGCAACATCGGGGGTTAGAGTGATGTTGCGCCATTCATGCTTGATGAGCTTTCCGTTCCTATCAAACGAGAGATAGGCCACCCCCACCCTGCGGCCCGCCTCGCCCACGGTGGACACGTCGGAATGGAAAAGCACGGTGCCCGTG